>VTLG01013038.1_pt1 | contig 27939 bp, 28 predicted proteins | sample 4694571 | NCBI WGS metagenome assembly VTLG01 (sample SAMN12604809, study PRJNA352737) | marine metagenome | biome: ENVO:00000447; feature: ENVO:00000209|ENVO:00000569|ENVO:01000036; material: ENVO:00002151; isolation source: viral sequences binned using virsorter ...
TGAGTATTGGGAGATAGATGATTGGCTTCGTTCTACAGAATTTGTGCAATGGATTGTTAAAAATCATAAAGAGCATATTAGTGATCAGCTAGATAAAGATTGTGTATGGGAATTATTACAAAAAAATAATCCAGCTAACAATGTTAATCATAAAGATAGACAATTTAGAAATAGTATAACCCAAAAAAATAACTTAGATAAACCTTAGTGACTATGAGAACAGTAGAAGTTTGTACAACCTACAATAAAGCATACTATGAATTATGTGCCAAAGAGATGATAGAATCATTTATTAAGTATTGGCCAAAGGATTGTATTCTTCATGCATATTGGCAAGAACAAGAACCAGAAATATTCCAAGACAACATTGTATATCACGAACTGTATAAAGCACAACCCCAACTAAAAGCATTTGTAGATAAGTGGAAAGACGACCCACTAAAACATGGTTGGCTAGAAGCAAAACAAAAGTATACGTGGAAAAAAAATGGTGTTAAGTTCTCCCACAAAGTATTTGCTCAAACCCATAGGATAAAACACTCAACAGCAGACATTATTCTATATTCAGATGCAGATACATTGTATACAGCAGAGCCTAATTTAGATTACCTTAGAGAGATATGTCCAACTGATTCATTATGTACGTTCTTTGATAGGATAAAATTAAGAGATGAAACAGGTTTCTATATGCATAACCCCAAGCATCCCCAAGCAAAGGATTGGGCAAATAGATTAGAAGACATTTATATTAGCGGAGAGTTATGGACATATAACGATCAACAAGCAGACCAATATACAATGGCAATAGGTAGGGAGTCATTCAAGACTTGTAAACAAATGGACTTAATCCAATATCATAAAGATCTAAATCTAAAAAACAGAAACCCGATACCAACATCTCCACTATCAGACTTCTTAATACATATGAAAGGTAAAAGTAAGTTAAAAGGACAACCAATAAGCAGTGCAGAACCTAGTGTGTTTCCTATATCTGAAATACAACAGTAAATAATTTAAGGAAGGAGAAAAATAATGGCTAAAAAGAAAAAGAAAAAAGACAAAAAGAAAAACAAGAAAAAAGCAAAAAATAAAAAGAAAAAAAGATAAGGAGTAATTAAATGCCAAAAGTAGGTAAAAAACGTTTTGCATATACTAAAGCAGGTAAGAAAGCCGCTAAAAGTTATGCAAAGAAAACTGGCAAAAAAGTCAGAAGTAAAAAGTACTAATTTATAACCTGTCAAAGTAAATAGTGTCTATGTTAGATAAGGACACAGACGATGGCAGGTATAAAAAAACGAAAAGGTGTTCAAGTAAAGCACCGCAAGTATTTTTACAAAGGCAAAGAATACAAGCCTTGTATGGTAGTATGCAAAAAAGTATTTGGAAATGGATACAAAAAAATGCTATCAGCAAATTCAATAGAAGATGGGAGTCTTATTTTAAATCAAAATAACAGGCCAATGCCTTGGCAACATATACCATGGGATTAAAAAATTCAAAAACAACATCTAAAATGGCTCATTGGAGAATGGACCAGCACGAAAAACTCTGCAGAATAATGCAAAAACAAACACAAGAAATGATTAATAGATTATTAGCACGTATTAATAGACTAGAATTAGTTGTGTGGGTATCAACAATAGCAGTATTAGGTGGAATGTTTACAATTATAGTAAAATTATTAGGGCATTAATGTTTGACAAAGGTGCTACTACATTTGATCTACAAGACACCACATTTCATCATCCAGAAGACTTATTCGAAAAAATAAAAAATTCTCATTTTAAAAATAGAGCAGAACGTGATATATGGAAATCAATACCGTGGGACTAAAGAAATCTACAGTAATAGGCAACGGTGAAAGCAGAAAACAATACGATTTAACAAAAATATCACACACTACATTTGGTTGTAATCAATTATACAAGGATTATAATCCTACATATCTAATAGCAAAAGACAAACGTGTATTAGAACAAATGTCTAAAGACGGTGTAAAGCAAGTATATTTGCCTTTCTTATCTTACAGAGCACACAGAGAAACAAGCACAATAACAATTCCTGATATGAGAGAAATACGTTTTCCTTATATCAGAATGAATAGTTGGCTTACAGGAGAAATAGCAATAGTATTAGCCGCACAATTAGGATTTACAGATATAGATGTAATAGGGTTTGATGGAGGTCCTGATTCTATATACAGAGATAGAACAGATACGAATGTTAGCCTTAAACACAATCAAGTTCCTGAATGGAGATATAAGAATACATTTGAAAAAATATTAGCATATTATCCTAAAATAAAAATAAACACAGACAAAGATTTTTTGAAAACTTATAAATAGTTGCGTAGATAACCGTAAGGCCTACTTTGGTTGTACAAGATTACAAACAGTTGGTATTGCTGTAAAATACAAGTTCTAGAACGTTGTATAAGAAGGACAACCATAAGGCCCATTCAAATATAACACAATTCCATAGCGTGAAATTATAATAACAACAAACTAAGGAGACCATTAAAATGGCACTAGTAGCAAACGCAGGTACATCTGTATCAAATGCATTCGTCACAATGTTTTCGGATGATGTTAAACAGGCATACCAGCAACAAACAAGTAAATTGGTCGATTCAGTTAGAGTTGTGAGAAATGTAGTAGGTTCTACATACAAATTTCACACTTTAACAAAAGGTGGATCAATTAAAAACAAAGCAAGATTTGAAGATATCGTAGTAATGTCTGATACTTCTAAATCTTTAACATCACCAGGTGCATACACAGGTTCAACTGCTCAGAATGCAACAGTCACAGCGACTTTGGCAAACTACCATGCAGGTGAATATGTACAAACATTAGACGAAGTAAAAACAAATGCAGATCTTAGATCAACATTTGCAGTTGCTATCGCTTCCGCTTTAGGAAGAGCAACAGACCAATCTATTGTTGACGCACTTGACGATGGAACACCAACAAACATCAAATATACGGCTCAAGGAGCAAACGGTTTAAACAAAGCCGCTCTATTAGAAGCACACGAGGCATTAAACGCTTTAGATGTGCCTACATCTGATAGAACTTTGTTAATATCACCTGCCGCTTTGACAGATATATTAACTGACACAACTTTGGTTAGTTCTGACAACGGAGTTATTACAAACCAAGCACTAGCAACTGGATATATTCCAAACATACTAGGCTTCAGAGTAGTAATTTCTTCACTTTTAACTGCTGATTCAACAGTTAGAAAAACGTATGCATTCCACAAGAATAGTGTAGGTACTGCAATAGGGGCTGATATGAAAATTAATATCAATTACGTTCCTCAAAAAGCATCTTCACTTATTCTAGGTGAAATGTCATGTGGTTCAGCAATGATCGACGCAGACGGTGTTGTAGAGTTACAAGTTACTGAGTAATCAGTAATCTAAATTAACAAGAAAGGATTAAACCTCGTTCTTGTTTTTTATTAAAGCGGGTCTTTTTATTAAGGCCCGCTTTTCTTTTATCCGCTAAATATGTTTAAATATAAAGGAATTAAAACAAATGGCTGAATCAAAAGTATCTATTTCAAATCAAGCATTAGTAAAATGTGGTGCAAGTACTATTTCTGCATTTACAGATGGATCACACGAAGCAAACGTATGTTCTACAATGTATGATAATGTTAAAAAAGGTTTAATGTATTATACATTTTGGAATTTTGCTATACAAAAATCTGCATTAAGTCTTACAACAGAAACACCAACAGATTTAAGTTACACAAAAGTACATTCACTACCAGGTGATGTTATTAGAGTAAAAGGTATGATTGATAATGGTGGTTATGCAATTACTGATTATGCAATTGAAAATAATAAAGTTTATTCAAATACAGATCCATTAAACATAGTATATGTACAAAATTTAGATGAATCAAATTTTCCAGTATTTTTTATAGAGGCACTAATTGCAAAATTGGCTGTGGAAATTAATGAATCAATTACAGGAGTTGGAACACTTACTACTAGACTAGCAGAAGACTTCCAGGCAAAATTAAGAGCCAGCAGAATAGCAGACGGACAAGAAAACCCATCTGTAAACATATTACCTGCAGGGTCATTAGTTGAAGCACACCTAGGAACAAGTAGACTTGATACAGGTAGATTAAGACATCCAACTAGTTAATAATGACAGTAAGAAGGTACTCACAAACAAGTTTTAACGTGGGGCAAGTAGGCCCTTTTATGACTGGGAGAGTAGATAACCCGTTATATAAAAGTGGTTTAGAAGTTTGTACTAATATGCTTTTACTTCCACAAGGTGGAATGCAAAAACGTAAAGGCTTCAAATTTATTTCTGCAGATCCAGATAATTCAACTACACCAGACGGATCAACAAGTTTAACAACAGTAGGTTTCCACGCATCAAGTAGAATAATACCTTTCAAATATACTGACGGACAAGAATATGTTATTGTATTAGAACCAGAAGATTCAACAATTAGTTCAAATGCAGAAATGCATATATTTCGTAACGATACAAGAGTAGCACATTTAACTAATGGTGTGGATGGACAAGTTTTTCCAATTACAACGGCAGAAATAGCAGATGTAAGATTTACACAATCATTTGATGTAATGATTTTTGTACATCCAGACATACAACCTATACAATTAATAAGAGGAAGTGTTCATAGTGATTGGACAGCAAGTTATTTGAGTTTTGATGTTGTACCATTAGCAAACTTTAATTTTGCAACAACACTTACACCTTCGGGAACAACAGGAAGTATCAATATGACATTAAGTTCTGGTTCTTATGCTTGGGTAGATGCTGATTGGCCAAATGGACACAAAAATATGTATGTGTCTATAAATGGAGGATTAGTAAAATTAAACACAGTATCTTCATCAACAGTAATGGCGGCAACAGTAATTTACGATATGGTAGATACAGCAGGAGCAACAGGTAATGAATGGGAAATTAGTGCTTTTAGTAATTTAAGTGCTACATTAGGAGGTGGATGGCCGCGTTCAGTAACGTTTCACCAAAATAGATTAGTATTTGGAGGTACTAGAGATAAACCTCAAACAATGTTTGGATCACAGTCAGGTGACTTTTATAATTTCGATCCTTATACAAAAGTTGTAGATGGTAGTGATGTTACAGGTTCTATTACTGATGATGCCGCTTTTACATTTACAATAGCATCAGACCAACTTAATATTATTAGGCATTTAGTATCACAACAATCACTTTTTATTTTCACATCAGATGGTGAATTTGATTTAAGTGGCGAGCCAGTGACGCCCAGTAATGTACTTGTTAGACAACAAACAAATTATGGTGTGTCGTCTGGCAGAACAACGCCTAGACAAGTTGATAATGAAGTTATTTTTAATGATAAGTCAGGAAAACAAACAAGAGCATTTGTTTATAATTTTGCAACAGATGCCTTCAGTGCTAAAAATTATTCTTTAATTCATCACGATATTTTAACAGGTGCAACAGAATTAGCATTCTTACAAAATTATGCAAACAATAACACCAACTATGTTTTTGCTCTTAATTCAGATGGTTCATTAGGTATATTAGGTGTGAACGTTGAATTTTCAGTAATGGGGTGGAACAAATGGACAACTAATGGAAACTTTAAAGCATTAGGTGTTATAGATGATTCATTATATGCATTGGTACAAAGATATGACAACGATGGTTCAACTTTGCAAACAGGTGTATTTTTAGAAAAACTTACAACAGATGAAGTTTATTTAGATTCATATCACACAACAGAATCAGATGGTTCAACATTTACAGGTGCACAAGGATTAGAAGGACAGACAGTGGCAGTTGTAGCAGATAGTTTGCAACATCCAGATGTTACAGTTGCAAATACAGGAAACTTTACTTTAACAAGAACAAGTTCATCAACACAAATAGGTAATTCATACACAGCAACAGCAACAACATTACCTATTACAGTACAAGGTGGCGGTCAAAGTATATTAGGAGAAAGAGTTAGAAAACTTTTTGCAGAAATACAATTTTACAATTCCCAAGCCTGTAAGGTTGATGGAATTACAGTACCTTTTAGATCGCTTGGGGATGATTTGTTAAATCAAGGAGTTACTAATTTTACTGGACAAAAAAGAGTTAGATTAACAGGTTATAGTACAACTCCAAAAGTTACTATCACAATAGAAGACCCGTTGCCATGTACAATATTAAGTATGACGACGGAGATAAAATTTGGAGCAGGTAAATTACAAGACGCAGGTTAAACAACCAATTAGACATCCATTAAATTTTAAACATTTCAAATATGTAGTTGATAACTGCAGAGTTGCTGATCAAATGGAAATTATGTTAATGGGTTATACTAAATCCCACCTATTAAACAAATATGATCAATTAGAAGACGGAGTAACAGGAACATATTATGGTGTTCCTTTTTTAGCGGCAGGCACTCATGTAATCGATGATGAAGTTTGGTATTGGTTTATATCTACACCATTAGTAAAAGATTTTTTTGTCAGGATAACCAGAGAAGCATTACAACTTATTAATCGCAGTATGAAAAAACACCCTACAAAACGACACGTGGTACAAGTTTGGTCTAAACACGTTGACAGCATAAAATGGTTAAATACATTAAAATTTAAACAATTCGCATCTTACTACGTGGGTGATGAAAAAATTTATCTAGTTGAGAGGAAAAGAACTTAATGTGTGCACCAAAAAATGATTTAGCCAAAATAGCATTGATAGGAGCGGCCGCTTATGCAACAGGTGGTACGTCTTTATTTTCATCTGCAGGTACAGCCATACAGAGTGGTATACAGGCGGCACGTGCATCATCAACTTTACAAACATTGGCAAGTATTGCCAAAGTTGCTCTTCCAGTTATTGGTGCGACTGGACAAATTTATTCAGGATACATAACAGCACAATTAAAAAATCAACAAGCAAACTTTACAAACTACGAAATTGATCAAAAGAAAGAAGCATTTGCTTTAAGAAAAGTTAAAAGATTAAGAGCAATGGCACAAGCCATTGGAAAACAAAGAGCATTGTACGGAGTTGCAGGTGTTACATTACAAGATACACCAAGCGATATTATAGGACAAACTGCATCAACATTTGCAGAAGACCAATTTATTGATACATTTAACACAAGCCAAGGTATATTATCTAAACAGTTCCAAGGCGAGATGTTACGTACAGAAGCAAAAAATTCTATTATTGGTGGTTACACAAATGCCGCTGTTACATTAGGCACAAGAGGATTATTTGGGTATGGAAAAACAGAACCAATAGAATATTCAAACACAGTAACAACAACACAACATAAGGCTTTGAGAAAATAATGGCTAGAAAAGCAGTTAAAATACCTACATACACACAAGGTGCATTAACACCAAAAGAAAATTTTGTAGCACCAACACCTAACATAAAATCGTTTACAAATATTGTTGAAACAATTAGTGGGGTGGCAAATAAAATTGCAGATGCACAAGCAGTACAAACAGCATTTGAAAAAGGTAAAGCACAACAAACTAAATCAGTTGAAGTAGGGTCACAAAACTATCTTGGTGATTTTATGCCAGGCAGTCTCACAGGTGAAGCATATAAAAAAGGAGCCAATGCGGCATACATTGTTGGACAGAAAAAAATTATTAATGATACATTACTAGATATTGCAAGTAATAACCCACTTGATTCAACAAAATATGCAGAAGCGGCAAATGAATTTAAAACAGAGTACCTTGGCACACTTCCAAGCAGTATTCAAACAGATATGTCGTTGCAGTTTGATCAAACAAATCAAACGTTTTTTACACAGATTAAAACAAAAGAATTAGCAAATAATAAATCGGAACAACTTTCAACAATAACTGGCGATATCAATTCATCATTGCTTAATATTAATGGTATTTTAAATGATGCTGGATTAATTGACAAGAACAATATTGAAAACATCGATACACCAATAAGTGAAATAGTTACACAAATAAAAGCATTAGAAGAAGCACAATTTTCATTTGATAAAATTAATCTTGTAAAAAGTTCAGTAAAAGAATCTGTTAAAACTGCAATAATAAAAGAATTATACAAAGCGGCTTCAGACGATGAAAAACAAACTATATTAGACAATTTAAAATTAGGCATTATGCCAAAAGGATATGATGAACTAATTGCTCCTTTAGATACAAGTGTTATCAAGTTTAGCGGAAAACTTGGAATGGACGAAGTTGTAAAATTGCACGGAAACTTAGAAGCATATAAAAGTGAATACATTAAAAAAACTGCGGCATTCACTGACCAAAAAGTTATATCGTTAGATAATAAAATTAAACAGTTAGAAAATAATTTAATAACAAAAGAAGAAGTTGTCGCAGATGCAAAAAATTTAATTGCTTACAAAGAAAATGATTGGTTTGCAAGTAAAAGTATAGACATTGAACAAGCGGCATTTGTTGGAGCAGTTACAAAACAAGCATTAAAATTCAATTATGCTGAAAACGATCAATTTGAAACATTCTTAGAAAATGAAAGAGATACCAAAGTAGCAGAAACAACAGACACAGTTCAAAAAGCAATCATTGAAAATTCTTACAATGCGGCATTAGACAAAGTTAAAAAAATTAAAGAAGACAAAGAGAAGGCAATGAACGGCACAGGTGGATGGCTATTGGCTGGCGAATATATGCAAGAATCTGGATTAGAATTTACGTATGACGGTTTAATGGCCGCCGCAACATATGTCCAAAAAGAAATGAATGTGGATCCAAATAATTTAACAATGAGTTCAGAATTAACAGATGGATTTATGAATAACATTTTTACAGTTCAATCTTCGGATCAAAGTTATCAATTAGTTAAAAATGATCTTAACAACACAAAAGATTTTTATAACAAAATTATTGTTGATGGAACACAAAATAAATTTAACAAGACAATACAAGATGCAGGCGGCAATGCGGCCAGTATTGCTTTAATAGGATATGTTCAAGCAGATGATAGGAAGAATTATATTTTCCATCGTGATGCAATGATCAATAAAACAAATAATTTAGAGATAGTAAAAGCAAACGATAGGAACTGGACAAATAACAAAAGAGATTTTATACAAAGTTGGAACAAAGAATTTGATGAAGAATTGCCGCAAACAACTGCTTATGGTAAGTCGCAATTTCATAACAGTTTTAATGCATACCTACAAATTAGAGCAAACGACCCTGACATAAGTCACAGCGATGCTGTACAATTAGCCAAAGACAGCACGTCTGTCTTACACACAACACACGTTTTATCCAACGGTGAAAACATAATGTTGCCAACGTGGGCGGACCAAGACAAAGTAATTTCCAATGTAGAATCATTTATAAAAAACCCTTTTGCTTGGGGATTGAAAGTACCAAAAGATGAGACCAGAGAAAGTGTACTAGAAGACGTAAATGAAAATTACAAAATGCATTTTGAAAATGGTTCGATTATGCCAGCATTCAAAAGATTTACTGTAGGTGGACAACCGTTACAGGTGTATTCAAAGACAAACAAAACTGCAATTATTGGACCAATGGTTATAAATGTTACAACAGATGAAACAGTTGGTAGTCATATAAGTGTAACAAAAGAGTGGGAATACGAAAAAGATTCATCATTTTTTACAAAGTTTGAAAAAAATTACAAACCTACAAAAACAGTTTCGGGAGATATATTAGGAACACCATTCTCAACAACTGTTGATAAAAAAGTTGACGAAAAAGTAACTGAACTTGCAAACAAATGGACAGTTGCCAATTCAATTGAACCACTTGGAGAAGATGCTAATGAAAGCACAGGCACAATAGGATTTGCTTACGAGGATTCATCATTTTCAGAATTTACAAACAATTTAAAAGTTGATGGACCAAAGTTCCATGCAATCAGTCAAGCAATTCAATCAGGTAACGTGCAAGAATATATGTTAGAATGGTTATCACAGTTTCCAACTATGGAAGCATATGCAGATGAAAAATTTAGAGCAGAAGTATTAAAAAATATAAAAAGTAATCCAAACATTTTAATTAGAAAAACAAATGGCACACAGCCAGTAAGGTTAACTCCGTTGCAGACTATTGCGGACATAGCCATAACAAGAACAAACCAGGATAAAGAAACAGATCAGTTGGTTGAAGAATTATCTGATCCTTCGGCATAAGCATGGCAGATATAAAGTTTGAACCGTTAACAGGAGGGTTCACACCTCAAACAACAGCAGAGGCACCACCAATACCTAAAGGTTTTTGGACCAATGCTTACTATGGAGCCATGAGTGCTCTTGACGTAAACACAATAAAAATGATTAGCGATATTTCAAATGCTGATCCAGAACTACGAGACACTGATCTATTAGTACCACAGGAAATTTATAAACCTGGATTCAATTATTACAACGAAAATATAGATTGGTCGCCCGACCTTACTTTTAGACAACTACAAATAGCGGCAGATCATGATGATTGGGCCAGAAGACAGGCCTACGTTGCAGAAAATTCATCAGGGTTGGCGAGAACAGGATATTGGGGATCATTAATTGCAACAAGTATATTTGCAGATCCAATAAACTACGTGCCAATTCCGTTTGTTGGATTGGGCGGTTCGACTTTGGCAAAAATGGCGATTGTTGGAGCAGGTGGTGGATTATTACAGGCAGGTATCACTCCGCTTTACAAAAAAGGATACGAAGCAAGAGGTGTTGATTATGGTGTTGATGATGCTATAACAGATGTGGCATTGACAGCAATAGCATCCGCGGCGTTGTATGGTGTTGGTGCTAAAGGCGTACAGTTATGGAGAGCCAGCAGAACACCTATTTCGGACACAGCAAGAAATGAAATTATAGCACAAAGGAAAGATATCAAAGAACCAACTGGTTATCAATTTAGTCCAGAAGCCGGACAATTGATTAAGACAGGTGGCATACAATTTTCAAGAAGTGCATTTGACAACACATCAACAAATTTTATTAAAAATATTAAAGTAGCACATGATTCAGGACCTATATGGGTTGACACAAACGGCAATGTAAGTGCAACAAAAATTGATAATAGTGTAAAAGTAGAATTCAATGCCAACGGCGAAGCAGTATTAAGCGGCCAAAAAAATAATATAGTTCGAGTTTTTGAATCAGTAGACGACGTTACTATATTTCCAACAGAGATAGCACCAAACAAGAGAACATACAAACTATTATCAACAGACGAGGCATTTGAATTAGATGTAAACAAATTAAATGTTAAAAAAGCAGTTAGTAAACTGGAGCAAGAAACAAACACCACTAGTGGATTAACTCCGTTGTTTAGGTCAAACCAAGTTACAATTGATAATATTAGAACAGAGTTTGAATTAAAAAATAATAAACTTGTTGCATACAAAATTGTTAATGGCAAAAAAACACAACTCGATGATGCAACAACAAAAAGTTTAATTAAAACTGTAATAAACGATCCAACACAACAAATAAAAGCAAGAAGCAATGATGCACAATCATCTATACACGACGATGGTTCACAACCAAACAGTTTTAGATCTGGCAATCAATCAATTGAACAAATACAAACAAGAACAAAGAACAATTTAAAATTAATGGATGACGAAAGTGCTGTCAAAAACAGCATGGGAAAATTGTTTGAAGCACACATCGATGATGTACAAAATACACAGATAGGTATATTTGCGATGAGGAGTGTACCAGACACAAAACTAAAAAGACTTGGTTACAGAAGAGATAAAATTACAGGACTTCTTACAGACACAACACCCACAGGAAAAAAATTAAAAGTTGCAACAGGTGACAAAGGACCATTAACTGAAATAGAATTAGAACAAAAAAGAATCATACAAGAAATATTAAACAACGACGCCAATGCACGTGCAGTACCAGAAGCACAAGAAGAATTAGCGGCTTGTGTGTTAGGAAAGGCGATATCATAAAATGGCAAACATATATCATTCGTGCTACGTAGCATATTTTAAGAAAACAGGAAAAAAGATTCCCGCAGACAGATTATTAAATTTTGCCAATGACGTAGAAGTAAAATTAGAAGCCTTGAAAAATCAAGGCATTTTTCCAGATGATTTGATTGCTGATGGAACAATGACGCATCAACAAAATATTATTGATCAGCAAATTAGAACATTCACAGCAAAACAAAACGTAGACACAGCAAGTAAGTTGAACAGGTTAGAGATACTAGAAAGAAAATTTGAAGGCATCAAAAAATCATCTGAAATACTGCAAAAAGAAAACCCTAAATGGGATAAAAGAACTGCAGATTTTTATGCATTGATGGGGACCCTAGGCAATAACAATTACACAAAAGCAGTCAATCCTATAGAAGATTTGATAAACGGTGTTGGCGCTGAGATGACAGCAAACATAAGAAAAGCATCCGCAGACATATTTGGTGAAGGATTTGATGCACTTAAACACATTGATTCGGAACAGTTTGGCAAAAACTGGAGAATAGAATTGTATGAAATATTTAAAAATCCAAATGCAAATAAATCTGTAACTGGTGATGCACAAGTTTTTGCATATGCAAAAAGATATTTTGAAGCAACTTTTGGTTCTGCACACGCACAGTTGCAACTTGCAAACCAACCAATGCGTCTAAATAAGATGCCATTGAAAGTGTCATTCCAAAAACAACTTGTCAACAATACCAACGAAGAAGAATTTGTAAAAGATCTTATAGATAATTTAGATAGCAATTTCCATGGTCCAACTACCAAGGAAAAAGAAATATTAGCAAGAAACATTTATCAACAATACAAGAAAGAAAATGTTAACTGGAGAGAAATCGGTGAGACAACATTCGCTAACGATAAACGTAAATCAATATTCAACGAAGATGGACAATTAATTTTTAAATCAGGTGAAGCATTTGATTATATGCAAACAAAATATTCTGTAACACAAACAAATAAAATGTTGGTCATTCAACACGTACAAGAATTAACAAATAAAGTTGCGTTGACGAGATTTTTTGGTCCTGATCCAAAAAAAGGTTTCAAAGAATTTGTTAAAGAAGCAGAAAAACTTATACCTGGTCTGAGACCCAGTGACAAATTTGCATTAGGTACTTTGCCTGCAGGCAAACAAGCAAGAGGCTATTTGGATTTAATAGAGGCAAGACTGAATCCACATATCGAAGAAAACAGTGGTGTTGCACCAATAATGGGAGCGGCAAGAGCCATGGAAAGTGCTTCACTGCTTGGTGGTGCTTCTGTCACAGCAATCATAGATCCTTTTGTGACGGCGTTTAGGGGTCCAAGAATATTTAAATTGCCACAATACACATTGTTATCGGAACTAGCAAAACCACACCTATCATCAAAACCAGAAACAAAATTGTTTCTTGCACATTTTATTGACTTCCATGAAAATTTAATTGATGGTGCAATGAGCAGATACAACATGGGTAATTCAACCAGTTGGTACAAATTAAGTCAAAAATACAATCCAGCAAACTTTACTCAATTTATTTTTCAAAATTCTGGATTGAACTGGATGACAAGGAACACACAACGTTCAGGTGCTTCAGGCTACACATTGACTATTGGAAAGTTAATTAAAGCCAAAGTAGCATGGAATGATATCGATGGATGGATGGCAAAAAATTACAAATACCAAGCCAAGGGAGGCTATGGATTCCGATCGAACTTTGAAAAATTTGGATTTGACAAAAAAGATTGGGATACACTACTAAGAAAACAACCATTGGATGGCAGAGACAGATTAAATCTTTTTGAATTGAATGGCTCGTTAGCAGAATCAAACCAAACTGCGTATGGTGGATCGACTACTGGTGAAAAACTTATGTCTATTGTCAGGGACGGTGTGAACACCATGACACCAAAAGGTGGTTGGTTGGAAGAAATTGCAATGGGTCTATTATCAACAACACGAACAAAAGATCCAATAACAGGCAAAATGGGTGTCAATCTTTTCAATCAAGTAGCAAAATCAATAACACAGTTCAAATCTGTACCAACAGCGATCACGAGAAAAGATGGGTTTAGACAGTATAAAAGAACAGACATGACAGGATTTGAAAAATTAAGAGATCTCACTTATGGAATGTTGCCTATCGTTGTAGCAGGAGGCATTGTGTATTCTGCCAAAGAAGTATTATCAGGCAGAGCATTGCCACGTTGGGACACCATTGATTTTTGGACAAGAGCATTGGAAACATCAGGTCCAGCAGGTATTTTGACAGACACTATGTTTAGAGATTTTGGTATGAGTGATTTCATAGAATCTATATTCACAGACAAGAATATGAGGGATCTAGACCCAGCAGATTTTTTATACAATCTCACTGGACCAGTGATACAGGATTTAACTGAATTGGTTTTTGGAACACTCAACCTAGGTAAAGACATTGTCCAAGGTGAAGGACAGTGGAGATCACAGGCTTTTGATCTTACAAGGCAATTCTTTCAATGGAGTGGAGCAGAAACATTCATATTAACAAGACTGTTGTACAGAAAATATGCATTGGAAATATTACATGAATGGATAGATCCAGACGGATACAACAGAAGGAAAAACAGATTACAGAGAGATGCACAAGAGAAAAAAGTTGACGGCAATGTAAACAACTTCATATTTGAAGCATTACCTGGAGGAACCGATTAACACTAATAATAATAAACCGCTAAATATGTAGGAGCAAGAAAATATTATGACAACATCAACAACAACGCCAAGAGTGGCATATACAGCAGACGGAAGTACTACGTCATACACGTTTAATTTTGAAATTGCAGATAGTTCATCTATTGCAGTATATGAAGGCTCTACTAAAAAGACACTAACAACACATTACACAGTTTCGTTTGATTCAGGTACATCAGGTACAGGATCAATTGTTTTTGTATCAGCACCAAGTGATAGCACAGTTCTAACATTTGTAAGAGATACAAATTTAGCAAGAACAACTGACTTTACACAGTCAGGTGCCTTTTTAGCAGACACAATAAACAATGAATTAGATCGTTTATCACAAGCAGTTATTGATGCTACGGACAAAATAGAAAACAGAGCAATATCAACTACAGAACCAAACACTGATACTGCAACAATGACTATTCCAGCCGCGGCAACAAGAGCAAACAAAGTATTAAGTTTTGATAGTTCAGGTAACGCACAGGCAACGACAGATGGTGGTGGTGATGTAACACTAACAGGTTCACAGACACTTACCAACAAGACACTGACTTCTCCGATCATAAACGGTGCGGTAACTGGTGATGCAACATATGCCACAACTTCAACATCAGCGGATGCTTTCAAAACACCAACTTTAAAATTGCAGGGTGATGCCGCAACAATACAATCAATTGGCACAAACCAAGGTATACTTTTAAGCACAACAGGAACTGGTGATGTATCTGCCACATCAGACATCATAGCAAATGGTGATTTAATAGCCACAGGCAGAGTTAGATCAGATTCATTAGCATTGGGTAATAATGCTGATAATGCCACACTAGTGGGACTAAGATCCAACGAGAATATTGTTATTGATCCAGCAGGCACAGGTAAAATTCAAGTTACAAGTGACATTGATTTAAATGGTCAAAAAATTACAGGTGGTTCAACATCAGCACCAAGTTCGGATGGGGATCTTACAAACAAAAAATATGTAGATGATTCAGTTTCGGCTTTTTCTGCAACACAAATTGCACAAGGTAATTCAAGTGTTGCTGTTTCAGATTCAGGTACTGGTTCAATTACAACCACAGTAGATGCTACTACGGTTTCAACAGCAAGTTCTTCAGGTATTGATTTTGCTGATAAAAATTTAACAAATATTAGTAGTGTGGTATCAGATGGTTTTTCTGCACAGTCAGGACAGGACTTCCACATAGCATTGAACAACACATTAACACCAGGTTTTGTTATAGAAAATTCAGGTGGTACGGATCTGATACAGATCGACACTGCCAGCAGTGGAGACACAATTAAAATTGGCTTGGGCACAAACACTTCAACAGAATTTGATGGAATTGTAGATTTCTCTAGTGCTACTGTATCTGGTATAACTTTTACAGGTGTGTCTATTGATGACAACAAAGTTTCTGCAAATAGATCAAATGATTACTTAGAACTTTCTGGAAATGGAACAGGTAGAGTAAACATCACTGGTGGTGCTAGTGCTGGTAGTGCAGATACAAGTGGACAGTTATCAATTACAGGTACGACTGGAGACAAGATGATTCTTGGAGACAGTTGGTCTCACGGATCACGTGGGACAACTATTGCCACAACTGGCTCATCACAGTTATTCTTGCAAGGTGGTAACGGTGCAAACACTATTTGGTTATTAGGAGGCCTAGTTTCAATGAGCACCAACGCAACAGTTGGTGGAACTTTAGGTGTAACAGGAGCAACAACTTTATCAGGCGGTTTGACAGTTGACAATGTTATTATCAACGACACAGATATCACAACAAGTTCAAACGGAAACTTAAATTTAAATCCAGGTGGAACAGGTACAGTTGAACTTGGAGCAAATACCAATGTTACAGGAAATTTAACAGCAACAGGAAATTTAACAGCAACAGGCAACGTATCAAATGATGCAATCTCACTTGAAGATAATGTTATTAAAGGCACAAGATCAAACGAAGATATAATCATAACTGCAAGTGGTACTGGAGATATTGTTTTAGATGCATTAAGAATTAATGGTACAACATTAGATTCATCAGATTCATCTAAAATTACAATAGCAGAAGCACTTGATGTAACAGGTGCCGTAACTATTACAAGTGGAACAATTACGGGTATAACAGATTTAACAGTAGCAGATGGTGGTACAGGTGCAAGTTCATTAACTGATAATGCAGTTCTTACAGGTACTGGTACTTCGGCAATTACTGCTGAAGGGAACCTTTCTTTTAATGGTTCAACGCTCGCAGTTACAGGTGCCGCAACAGTTTCAACTACCTTAGGTGTTACTGGAGCAAGTACATTAGATGGTGTTACAATAACAGACAATACAATTAGTTCAAATGCCTCAAATGCAAATTTAGAAATAAATGCAAATGGCTCAGGAACTGTTGTATTAGAAAATTTAAGTGTAGCAGGAGATGGTGCAACGGTTACAGGAATATTAGATGAAGATGCTATGGGATCTGACTCTGCAGTTAAACTTGCAACACAACAATCAATCAAAGCATATGCAGATACAAAAGCAGTATTATCAGGTTCAACAAACAATACAATTACAACTGTAACAGGTGCTCATGCAGTTCAAGGTGAAGCAAACTTAACTTTTGATGGTTCAACGTTAGCAGTTACTGGAGCAGGTACTTTTTCAACTACATTAGGAGTGACAGGTGCTTCAACTTTAGATGGAGTGACTATTACAGATAACACAATAAGTTCTAATGCCTCAAACGCACAATTAGAAATATCAGCAAACGGAACAGGAAGAATTAATATTGGAAATGCTGATTTTACAGATGACCCAGGTGATCTTTGGAGTAATGCTTATGGTGGTGTAAGTAATGTAAGAAATCTTGCTATCCATTATGAAGATTTAACTCATACCGCAGGAACAGACGGGAGAGCTTATGTAAATGCTATTCAAACATCTATTAAAACAGATGGTGCAGATACTACAAGTTCAAACGCAAGATTTAGAGGATTGATTATTAATACAGCACTTGACCTTAATGGTTCTTCAATAACACACTCAAGTTTGAGTAGAGGAACTCAAGGTGTCAATGCAGAATCATTCATTACTAACACATCTTCAGATGCTGGAGTATTATCAACAGCAACGGGGTTCATTGGTTATGTTTATGTTGCACCGGTTTCTGGTTCAGGTGATGTAACAGTTACAAATGCTGTAGGTTGTTCAGCAAATGCAGATTTTGAAGCGGGTAATTTAGCCAGTGATAAAACTTTAACAGTTACAAATGCATATGGTTTTTATTTTCCTGGAAATAGTATATACGGTGGTAGTGCTACAAAAACACTAACAAATACGTATGGTTATTATGCGTCAAGTCAATCCGGTTCCGGTGGAACTAATATCTGGCAATTTTATGATGCCACATCAGCAGGAACAAATTCAAATTCAAGATTAGGTGCAATACAATTAATCAATCAATCAAGTGCTCCAACTAATCTTGCAAATCACTCTTGGATATATGCTTTAGATGATTCAGCAAGTTCAGAAGTGTACGTGAGAGATGAAGCCGGTAATGCTACTAAGATATCACCGCACAATAAAGAAGGTGAATGGGAATATTATTCTGTAAATTCTGTAACAGGTAAAACTGTTAGAGTTAATATGGAAAAAATGATTAAAGATATTGAAAAACTAACAGGTAAAAAATACATCGAAAATATCTAAGCCTTCCATTTTCTATTACATTTAAAACAAACAGTTTTCCAAATATTAGTATTTTTAATACGTTGATGATATTTTGCGGCCCCGCATTCGTTTGGATCTCCTTTGCCTTTACAAGTCTTAACATCAAAATAAGGAATCCATGTTTCAGGATAAGAGGTTTTGCGGGTTTCTTCCTTAAACCAGCAACCTAATTTTATTGCTTTCTCTTTTATATTTTTCATTGTGGTGAATTTTTCATTCTAGTAAATGGTGCACTAGCACGTAATATGGCGATACTGATGTGTAGTGCACCAAAGAGAAAACAAAATGTCATTATTTGTTTTCAAAAATATTTACCATGGGGGCTATAATTTAGTGTTTAAACAAGGGTTGGTTTGGTGATTTAGGTGATTTAGGCGATTCAGGATATTTGATCTAGAAAAAACTTGAAAAATAACACCAATATATGTTAATGTATAAATAAAGTTATACAGGCAATTATATAGGCTCATTTCAGACACAAACAATTTCTCAAATATGTTTTGGCAAGTTAGCACAGAAACTTGTGGGGTGTAAAGAACGCACCGTCCGTTGTGTTAAAACACAATGATCAATCTAGTGACAAACAACTTTGTGGAAGTTGATCAACTAATAACATCCACTTAATAGGTGTCCCGCTCACAAGCGGGTTTATGTAGAGTAATAAAACGCAACCTGAAAGTTGTTGGATTGGCAAGGCAGAGACAGCCGAGGACATATACCAGTAGGACCTGATAAACCATCGTCTCTTTTTTGGATCTCAAAAAAATCACGTTCTGGTCGTGTGACTTAAAAACAACACCACTAATACAACATTGAAGAGAAAAGATTTACGAGTCCTTTAGGACGAAGTAAAGACGAACAAAGTTCGTCTACTCAGTGCTTCGCACTTCGTATTTCTTGACATCTTATTTGATATCAAATGTATTATCAACAAAGTGGTCGTAATACCACTTGTTGTTTTGTTATAATGACATATGGACCACTTACATAATTCACCAAATTACCACAAACATAGTAAACACGAAATGACTATTCGTGATGGATATAAACCAGGACTCTATAGATTAGAGTGTGCTGAATGTAAGAAGAAAAATTTTATTATGTGGTTAAATGAAGAACAGGCAAAAGCAGTTTACCAACTAATGGACGAATAACCACTTATTAGGTCGCATTGAATTTTATAGATCTGTTATAATAAACAAGTGTCCACTTCGCCAAGCCAAGTGGGCACAATACTAAAAAGATCAGCGGGTTGACTTTTATTTGTTAATATTGTTTTACGTCAACCCGTTGAGCATAAATAAAAAGTATAACTTAATAAAAGAGAGGAAATATGGAAGATTTTTTAAAAAAGTTTCAAGACAAATGGAATTTAAAAGCAAAACAACAAGTAGAGAAAGCAGATGATATAATTCAACTGATTAGAAGTAGAAAGAATGATAAAAACCTAAAACAAATACTAGATGAATTCCACTATGATCAAGAAGCTAAAAAACAACTGAAAATAAAATATTCATATTCAAAACGTTACAAACGATTAAAAGAAAGATTAAGCGGTTGGGCCTTAGATGACATTATAATGAAAGCGGCATTAATAGGTGCACAATATGGCTATGAATGGGCAGATCAATTTGAAGTAGCAGAAGGTATTATAGAATGTAATTCATTAGGCATAGCAGAAAAAGTAGCAGATGAATTAGAAGATTCAATACCAACCCCAAACAATAAGGAGAAACAATAATGTCATACTTACACACACCAGAATCAGGTGGATACACAACTACTGCAGGTGAAAAAAAACAAGCCACAATGCTTGTTGGAGAACAAGTAGAAGAAAGAATAGAGGCATACAATTATTCTGTAAAATTGCAACCTATTGTGGATGCATTACAATCAATGAATGCACTACCAGGTTGGAATCAACATGATCAAGAAGTTATACCAGGTGTAGCACAAAACATTGGTCCTATACATAGAGGTGGAAGATTTAAAGACATAACTGAATCACAATTAATCAAATGGCTTAGAGCAATTGAAAAAGTTGATTCAGCATTAGTAAAGAATTATGGAAAAGGTCTTGGCGATTTACCTGATTACTTTAGACCAAGAAATGTTGATCAAGAAGAACCACAACTGTCAAAACAATTAGTAAGAAGATTAAACGATATTAGAAGAGAAGGTGCAGACGAACAATCTGATCTTTTACAAAATCCAGATTTAATTAAAGACAATATGAAGCCATTTAAAGAAACTTGGCATTGGTACTGGAAAAAAATGAAAACTAAAAAAAAGAATAAAAAACCAACTTTAGTTTTCTTTTAGTAAATAGTTTGGGGGATGTGCTACTAATACACGTGCTCAAACTTATATTAGAGTCATCCCCACAAACGTGCTGGTTACTTTGTCTCCTAGGCCGTAATCAGCACACTGTAAACACACCACAAAAACTTCCATAAAATAACCAGAATTAAATTACCAACCAGGTAGACAGATATAAGATCTATGCTACAATTATACTATGATTGGCAGTTTAAACAGAGTGAGATACACTCATAATGTATTGGTCCCAGGTTCGAGTCCTGGCGGGCCCACCAACTCCAGTATTAAATTACATTTAGGTCGCACAAACTTAATACACCAATTAAAAATTAATCAATACAGAACAGTGCGTTAATGAATACAATAAAAATTTATAAAAGAAAAAATTCAAATTATTATCAAATGAAAGTTAAAGTGCGTGGTTATTCAGCATTTAGAAGAAGTACAGGAGAAACAAATCAGCACAAAGCACAACAAATCGCAGAGGAATTTTTACAAGATAAACTAGTTGATAAGAAAGCAGGAAAGAACCTATGTACGTGTAAATTTGATACGTTAGCAGGTGCCTTTACTAAACATTTAAAAGAACAATTACAAACAAAAGAAATTAATTTAATGGTTTATAAATTAAATGTTTATGCAATACACAATTATCTATTACCATTTTTTAAAGAAAAAGATATTAACACCATTAACCGTGCAGTTATTGAACAATATGTTGATTACAGAAAACAAAATTCACGTAATGGCAAAGTGCCAAATAACGATACAGTTAATAGAAGCATAATCATTTTTAAAAATATTTTCAAACACGCATTTAAAAAAGGTTTAATAGGTGAATCACAACTTATTCAATTTAAATTATTGCCAGTAAAAACAAATAGACGACCAGCATTTAGTGAAAAAGATTTAGATATAATATGGGATTGTTTTGATAATTTTGTTGCTGAATCCCCATCAGCAAGTACAAAAAAATATAGAGAAGATTTAAGAGACCTATGTATAATATTAAGATACACAGGTTGCAGACCACACGAAATTTTAGCAGATAAAAGACTAGGACACAGAGGATTAAGATGGTGTGATGTTGAACAATTTAAAAAAGATAGTGTAATATTACACGTCACAGGTAAAACAGGTAAACGAGAAGTAATAGCACCACAACAAGTTAAGATGTCACTTGATAGAATGTATTCTTGTACCAGAAAATTAACACCAAATGATACTGTTTTTTATGGAACTTACAAAAGACAATTTAAAAATTTATTATTATACTCAGGTGTTATTTGTGATGCCCAAGGAAATAATTTTTCAATGTATTCATTTAGGCATTCATACGCAACATTACACTTATTAAATGGTGTTAGTGAACATTTACTTGCAAAAAATATGGGTACATCAAGTAAAATGTTAGACAACCATTATAGCCACGTAAAGCCACGTATGGCCTATAAACAACTTCTATTAAAATAACTTCAATAAATATCGTTGGGCAGTTGCTATCGTTCTATATAGTTGCCATACTACAAGATCCCCTAACACTGCCCACTTAAATTAACAGAACAGGAAAATGTAAAATGAAACAACAACAAGAAGAAATAAAAATCACAATTAACGATTATAAAACTATGTGCGGTATTATAGATGTCGCTTCAACTAGAGGTGCCTTTAGAGCAAACGAACTCGCTGGTGTAGGTATATTACATAATAGATTAATAACACATATTCAACAAAACGAAAAGTCCACAGTCAATGGATCAACAACAGTATCTGGAGATGACGATAATGTCAAAAAATAGAGTTGAACAAGAGTGGTTAGATATTTTAAAAGGATTTGCTAATACCTATTGGAAGAAAGAAATGGAAGAGGCACACGAGTTATTTGATACGCCATATCCAGACAGAAGCGAGAAAGATTACGTAAAAAAATCTACATTTTTAGATAACGGAAAACGTGCAAAACTTATGCTTCTTAAATACTTGGCTCAAGCAAGTAGTGGAGCAGTTCATCCTACAGGTACTAACACACAAGAAGAAAAACAAGGCGCCGCAAAACTCATTGCAATGGCCGAAAAGAGATTAGCATCAAACAATGAGTAATGGATATATCATTCAAAGTATTTTTAGATACACTTAATATTGTATCCAGCCAAAAGACACCCGAAGTCCATCAAGAAATCTGTGATTGGTTAGAGAAAACAGATAATGAACAAAGGCGATTATGTCAAGCCTTTAGACATTTAGGGAAGTCTTATATATTAGGTGCTTATATTTGTTGGAATTTGTTACGAGATCCTAATTGGACTTGTTTACTAATATCAGCAAAAAGAAATCTAGCATTAAGAAATAGTTTATTCATTAGGAATATGATTGAAAGCCATCCGATGCTTCAACACATGAAGTCGGAGTTATTTCAATGGAAAGCAGAAACATTTACAGTTGAAAGACCAATAATGCAACTGAATCCTTCTGTAACTGTTGCATCACTTGGATCAAGTATAACAGGATACCACTGTACACAAATTCTAGGTGATGATATTGAGACATCAGATAACGTTTGGTCAGAAGCACAAAGACAAAAAATAAAAGAACGTGTTGCTGAATTTGGAAAGATATCAAATAAAATATTACTATTTGGTACTCCCCATCATGAGTCGTCAGTATACACACACTTAGAAGAGATTGGCTACCTTACAAAAAAAGTTCCAATCATTAGAACAAAAAAAGTTCTACAAGAAGATTCAACAGAAATAGACGAAGAATATTTGGCATGGCCAAACCATCCAGAAAAAATGTTCACTTATGAATGGATTGAAAGACAACGAAAAGAGACTACTACGGGTGACTTCTCGAGTCAGTACCTACTAATTCCAGCCACAACATATCAACCATTGGTAGATTTAGAAAATATCAAATATTATGATGAAGAATTAGAATGGAATCAAATTGCACAACCATTTGGCAATTACATAACCAGTTGTAGGATAGGTGGCAAATATAATATTACAAGAGTTTGTGCCAGTTGGGACGCCGCGACAGGACTTAGGGCAAGAGATAATTCTGTATTATCTATTTGCGCCAGAGACGAAAATGGAAATACATTTGTACACGATGTAAAAGTTTTATCAGCAGTTGATGAAGAAACAAAAAGTTTTTCAAATCAATGCAGAGAAATAATAATTGCTTGTGCTTATCATAAAATCAGCCATGTGTATGTTGAAGAAAACTTTAGTGCCACACTTGCAAATGAGTTAAGACGTGTTGCAAGAGAAATGAAAATTATGGTGCAAGTGGTACCTAAATTTAGAAGTAAAAACAAAATGGTTTTTATTGCACAAACATTAGAACCATTAATAAAACTTGGCAAAATGTATGTTCACGAAAGAGTAAAAGAAACACCTTTTTTAGATGAGTTACAAGCATTTCCAAGAATGAAACACGATGACTGTATAGATGCAACTGCAGAAGCAATTAGTCATTTGCCTGAATTGGCCGTAGATGTTTCTAAAGTGGCTAAAGTTTTTAACCCTTTGTCATCTGCAGGAACTAGTTTCAAAATAAACTAAACCGCTAAATATACTTGAAGAACAAAATTATTTACCTTGTTTGTATAATAATACACACACGCGAAGCAAGGTGAGTGATTATATATACACACGCGAAAAGGAGAGCAATGAAAATATATTCAAAATTAGTTTGGGATGAAGAGTTCAACGTTGTTGAAGAAATTAGTTCTGAGTATACAGGACCCGTAGCACAGATGATGTGCGTCAGTCCACCACCTCCACCACCGCCACCACCACCACCACCTCCAGCACCAGCACCAGCACCAGCACCTGCTACAAAACGAAGAGGTACAGGTCAGGCTAAAACTGCGGCATCACGTGGAAGAGGTGTTTTAATTCAATCTAGATCACCACTAGGTATTACAGTTGATGCAGACGAATTAGGACCAAGAAAAAATTTATTACAACCAATGGTTAAAAGTGCTCAAAACTTTTTAAGATTAATAGGAGGAGGCTACTAATATGTGTTTAATGCCAAAAATGCCATCAATGCCATCGGCCGAAGAAGTGTCAAAACAACAACTTGAAGTACAAAGGCAACTTCAAGCAGATGCTGATTCAAGAGCGGCAGACGAATTAAAAGAACAACGAAGAAAAGCCATGAGGGAACAGGTTAGAGCAAATAGAAGAAGACGTGGCAGATCAAGTTTAATTACAAAAAGAGATACTGCAGGTGGTTTATTAGGAATAGGTGTAGATCCTGCTGAGGCCATAAGTCAAGATCTAACTTCTATATCATAATTTTAGATATGAAAGATTACATAGCAAAAGCCTTTAAATTGGCCAAACAAGCAAGAGCCAAACACGAAGACGAAATATCAGAAGCATACAAATACACACGTCCAAACAGAGATATCTTTAGAGCAGATAACGACAAAACAGATAGAACAAAAATATATGATTCAACTGCACCAGATGGTGTACAGAATTTAGTATCAACTATTTTGAATTTGTTGATTCCGCAGAACCAACAGTGGGCAACACTGTCCGTGCGAGAAGATTTAAAGGAGAGTGTTGCGAGTGATGTAAAAATGGCTTTAGATGTAGCCAATAGAACAGTATTCAAAACAATTAAAGATTCAAACTTTTATGTTGCGGCTTCAGAAGCATTAACTGATGCAGTAATATCGGGTGTTGGATGTTTAGGTACATATGAAGATAAGCAACTACACTTTACAGCAATTCCAAGTTATCAATTATACTTTTTAGACAATTACAAAAACGAAATAGACACAGTATTCAGAGAACACGAATTACCAGGTGCATACCTATTAGAAAATTATGCAAAAAAATTAGATAAAGATTTTTGTGAACAATGTGCAAAAGATCCATATAAAACACATCCAGTTGTAGAAAGTTGTTTCAGAATTCCAAACGAAAAAGAATACACTTACATTATACAAGTAGGAAAAGACGGAGACATTGTTGAAGAAAAGAAAATGCCTGTTCAAATGTTTACAGTATTTAGATTTGGTAAGACAGTAGGTGATATCTATGGCGAATCACCAATTAGACAAGCACTTCCACATATTAGAGTTGTTAATGAATCACAATTTTTATTCATGCAGGCGGCGGCATATCTATCTGCTGGTGCGTGGCAAGTTAATTCAGACACAGCAGTAAACTTTTCAAATTTAAAATTAGAACCAGGTCAAGTTATAACAGTTGACCAACCATTAACACCAGTACCATTTCCAGGACAATTAAATGTTACTGAAGCAACAATACAAGATCATAGAACACAAATTAGAAGAATGTTGTTTAATGATGTTATACTACCACCAGAACAATCACCAACAATGACTGCAACAGAAGTGCAGATTAGACAGAGCGAATTCTTCAGGCGGATTGGGCCTTATGGTCTAAGACTAGAAGCAGAATTCCTAAAACCAGTAGTTGGAAACTTAATTGTTAGATTGCAACAAAGAGGTGAAGTACAAGATTTTGTATTAGATGGACAACAATTTGAATTAGTTGTTAATTCAGCCGTTAAAAGAGGAATAGCACTAACTGAAATACAAAGAGATTTACAAATAATGCAAACACTTGCACAGTTAGGTCCTGAAGCAATGATGAATATTGATACACAGGCATTAGCAAGAAAAATTATTAGAGATGGTGACTTATCTCCAGAAGCAGTAAGAACTGAAAGAGAAGTAAAAGCATTAATTGAACAGCAACAACAACAAATGCAGGCACAACAAATGATGCAAGTAGCACAACAGTTGCAAAATCCTGAAAATACACCCGATACACAATAAAGCCAATAAATACGTTTGAACTTAAATTAAAACTTAAACAAACGGTAAAGAACAATGGCTAATAAAACAACAGCACAAATACAACAACACTACAGACAGGTATTTGAATCACCAGCAGGTGAATCGGTAATTGAAGACTTAGAAAGAGTAGTCAATCAAACTCGTGTCAGTAGTGACTCGCCAAATCCTTATGCGGCAGTTTTTGTCATCGGTCAGCAACAGTTGATAAGAAGAATCAGGAATATGATGAAAGAGCGTTCTCCTTTACCAAATAACAAGGAACATATAATATAATGAGTGAAGAAGAAAACAACACACAAACGGCACCAGAACAAGCACCAGAACAAAAAGATGGTGGGTTGTTAGAAGGTGTACAAGCAGAAGTAACTGCTGATACGTCTGTTGCAAAAGCATCAGACGAAATCCAAGAAGAAAAAAGACCAGAATGGTTGCCTGAGAAGTTTAAAACAGCCGAAGACCTAGCAAAATCATATAGTGCGTTAGAAAAGAAAATGACTAACCATGTACCAAAAGAATATGATTTTACAATTACTAAAGATGTAGGGTTAGCAGAAATGCCTGATGATTTAGTAGTTGAAGTTAGCGAAGTATTCAAAAAAGCAAACTTTTCACAAGCACAGGTTAAAACAGCAATGGCTCTGTATGCCGATCAAATGGCAAAGGTCCAGCAAGATTGGGCAAATCAACCACGTACTGATCTAGCAAAAGAAGAATCAGCATTGAAGACTGCTTGGGGCAATGACTACACGAGTCGCTTAGAAGCAGTTAAAAAGTTCGCTGGTACACTACCTGATAGAGTTATTAACACACCTCTTGTTGATAGTGCAGAAGGTATCCAATATCTAGAGCAACTAATGGAACAAGGACGTATGCCAAATCCAATTGAAAATACTACTGTTTCACAAAGACGAGATCCAATTGCTATCAGAGAACAGATACAAGAAATGCGTGGCGATGCCAAATTCAAACTTCCTCCAGGGGATATGGTTGGCGATGCACACAGACAACGATTGTATCAACTATACGAACAATTAGACAGACTTACTCCTAAGCAGTAATGGCTATAATAGCACAGACGGTTGACTTGCGGAATTACGTGCAAGTGTTCCAAAATCTACTGCATAAAGATACCTGCAACGAGGTCATCAAGTGGGCAGAACAGCAACCCGAAGCCACCTCAGCATGGGACGGTTGGGAAATAGCAAAAGCGGCCATTAGCAATACAGAGAACAAAGTAACTGATCATAGAACCTGTCACTTTACCATGATGAACGAGCACCGAGGCCCGTGCGTTAAAAATTTACAAACAGCACTGCTCCACGTCCAAAAGCATTATCCATACCATCACAAT
>VTLG01016493.1_pt1 | contig 27935 bp, 34 predicted proteins | sample 4694571 | NCBI WGS metagenome assembly VTLG01 (sample SAMN12604809, study PRJNA352737) | marine metagenome | biome: ENVO:00000447; feature: ENVO:00000209|ENVO:00000569|ENVO:01000036; material: ENVO:00002151; isolation source: viral sequences binned using virsorter ...
ATAATTCATCAACAGAACAAGTCAGTACAGTTGTAAACCCAAGTGGAGAAGCAAATTATACTGGTATTGTTACTGCAACAGGTGGTCTTCATGTAGGTACTGCTGCAACCATCTATGAAAATGGTAATATCAGTTGTGGTATTATTACTGCAACTAATTTCATTGGAGATGGTAGTGGTCTAACAGGTGTTGCTAATACTGATAATGTAGTTTCAACAACCTTAAGTGTATCTGGTGTTGTTACTGCAATTGGTGGTCTCTATGTTGGAACTGCTGCAAGCATCTACTCTAATGGTAATGCGACTTATTCTGGTATTGTTACTGCAAACAAATTCATTGGTGATGGTTCTGGATTAAGTGGTGTTACAGCAACAACTATAAACAATAATGCAAATAATAGATTAATAACGGGTTCAGGTACTGCTAATACATTAGAGGGAGAATCAACATTAACCTATGATGGTGCTGCATTATCCGTCAGTACTGGTGCTACTGTATACACTAATGGTAATATTGCAGCTGCTGGAATAGTAACTGCTAATGGTGGGTTTGTTGGTGCATTAACTGGTAATGTTACTGGTAATGCATCAGGTTCTTCTGGTTCTTGTACAGGTAATGCTGCAGGATTGACTGGAACACCAAATATTACAGTAGGAGATGTTGTTGCTGCTAGTTTAGATATTTCTGGTAATGCGGATATCGATGGAACATTAGAAGCAGACGCATACACTGTTAATGGTACAGCATTAGACACGCATATCGCAGGAGTTACAGTAACCAATGCAACTAATTCTAGTCATGTATTAGTTACAGATAATGAGAGCACAGATGAAGATAATTTAATTACGTTTGTTGAGGGTGCTACAAGTTCTACGGGTAATGTAGGACTAGAAATGGATGGTAATCTTACTTACAATCCAAGTACAGGAAGACTTACTGCTACTCAATTAGCAGGAACCCTACAAACTGCTGCACAAGCAAATGTTACATCGTTAGGAACACTTACTACACTTACTGTTGATAATGTAATAGTTAATGGAACTACTATTGGACATACAGATGATACTGACTTAATGACCCTTGCAGATGGAGCAATCACTCTGTCAGGTCAAACTAATGTAGGTACTGCTGCTACTCTATTTGCTAATGGTAATATAACCTGTGGTATCATTACTGCAACTAATCTTGTTGGTGATGGTTCTGGATTAACCAACATATCAGGTATTCCATCAGAAGCAGATACTGCTGTTTCATCTACAAGTGCTACAACAGTTTTATCACTCTCTGCTTCTACATATCGTGCTGCAGTTGTTGATGTATTGATTACACAGGGTTCCGCATATCAAGCAGGTCAATATGGATTAATTCATGATGGTACAACTGCAACCATAGTTGAACAATGGGCAGTTGCAACAGGTTCTATGTTAGGAACCTTTACAGCAACCATTAGTGGTGGTAATATGCTAATGCAGGTAAACATGGGAAGTTCATCTTCTGCAACGGTTACTGTTAAATCTGCTACAATTACAGTATGATAAAATTTAATTTGATGATCCTTCAGGGGATTTGGATTGTTCTAGTGGTACATTTGATCCAGTTGCACGGATAGGAAATTTATGCTATAGTTATTTCACGACTCATTTTATTATGAAACTATCCATTAGCAAAGACGGTCTTGTAAACGGTAAGGAGAATTGGACTGATGATTTATCCACCCAACAATGCGTTAGAACTGCTGTACATTCTGTACTGGAAGAGTTGGATATCAAAGTAGAAGAAGAATGGGAGATGGATGATGACTCCATCGAAATTACTATATAACATATGAAAAGATTTATTGGTTATAGTTTAGGAACTTTAATTGGGATATCCCATATCGGTATGATTGGGATGATATCTCAAGGTACAAAATTTCCTAAACTAGACCTTCCTATTGGTGAATATACTTCTTATGAAGTAGAAGCAAATGAAAAAGGATATCGTATTAGGTATAGGTCACACGATCCTAGAGTATTAGTAACGACGAAGGAAGTAGATAAACCTGGTGGGTTCTTAGGATTAGGTAAGAGTAAAGTAAATATACATCAGCAATATTATGCTACTCCATCAAAAGAAAGTAGTGGTGAATTAACTGCACAACAAATTGCCTGTATTAAAAAGCAAGGTGCTGGTGAAGGAACAGGAAGATTGGTAGGTGGTAGTTTAGGTACTGCTGCTGTTACTCAAACTGGAATGGCATCTATTCCTATCATTGGATGGGTTCTTGCTGGTGCTACTACAATGATAGGTATGGATCAAGGTGCAGAGATAGGAGGACAGATGGCAGGAGACTTTGCTAAGGAATGTAACGATTTGGAAGAGAATATTAAATGATTAAATAATTTCATGAGCATAATCATTTACCAAGATGAAATAGAACTTTTGGAGGAGGAGAAAGCAGAACTCCAACAAGAAGTCTTGGTGCTTAGAAGACGCTTAAGGTATTACGAAAAGCTAGTAGAAGAAGACAAAGAGATAAATAAGTAGGTATTTGTATTTTTAATAATGGGACCAGCACAAATTGCTGCTTTAGAAAACTGTGGTATTCAGGTCGAAGATGCTACTGGGGACATTAAGTTCCGTGAATTTGAAGTTGTTGATTTAATTAAACCAGATCCTATAAAGGTTCCTAAATCAAACATTCAATACGAAGACCCATTGGAAGAGGCTACAAAACTTCCTAATTATAACAAACTCGGAAATATTATAGATACATATTTGTCTTGGAGAGGAACTAACTACATGATAAAAATGTTTTTCCCTTCAGTCAAAAAACCCACACGCAGAGAAGTACAGGATCAAGTTCGGAAAGTATATCCTGGTGCTAAACTCTGGAACTATCAGATTTCAAGTCATGAACCTGGAGAACCAATCCTCCAAGTCGGAGGAACGTAAAACCGAAGAATTAAAAAAAGAAGTAGAAAATTTAAAGAAGATTATAGAACTACAACAAAAAACACAAGAACACGATAGAAACTTACAAATTAAACATTTTAAATATGAAATGATGTAATTATGCCTGTAGTTGACGACATTTATCTAGGTAACCCGAACCTAAAAAAAGCAAACGTTCCTATTGATTTTACTCAGGAGCAATTGCTGGAATATGTGGCATGTAGGGAAGACCCAGTTTATTTCGCAAAGCAGCATGTTAAGATCGTTTCTTTGGATGAAGGTTTAACACCATTCAAACCTTATGATTTCCAAGAGAAGTTAATTAAGAATTTCCACGATAATAGATTTAATATTTGTAAGATGCCTCGTCAGACAGGTAAGTCTACAACATGTATATCATATCTCTTGCATTATTTGCTATTTAATGATAGTGTTAATATTGGTATACTTGCAAACAAGGCAGCAACTGCACGGGAACTATTAGGTCGTTTACAGACTGCATATGAGAATGTTCCTAAATGGATGCAGCAAGGTGTCTTGTCTTGGAATAGAGGTTCACTGGAGTTAGAAAATGGTTCCAAAATCTTGGCTGCTTCGACTAGTGCCTCAGCTGTTCGAGGAATGTCATTCAATATCTTGTTTTTGGATGAGTTTGCATTCGTCCCAAATCATATTGCTGATTCGTTTTTTGCCTCTGTTTATCCTACTATTACTAGTGGTAAAAGCACGAAAGTCATAATGGTATCTACCCCTCACGGGATGAACCATTTTTATAGGTATTGGCACGACGCAGAAAGAGGGAAAAATGAATACATTCCAACGGATGTTCATTGGTCAGAAGTTCCTGGTAGAGATGATAAGTGGAAACAGCAAACAATTGCTAACACTTCAGAACAACAGTTTAAGGTTGAGTTTGAGTGTGAGTTCTTAGGATCTGTTGATACTCTTATTGCACCTAGTAAATTAAGAACTCTGGTTTATGAAAATCCAATGACATCAAATGCAGGACTTGATGTATATGAGGAACCAGAAAAGAAACATGATTATGTAATGACAGTAGACGTTGCACGAGGAGTAGAAAAAGATTATTCTGCTTTTGTTGTTGTAGACATTACTTCATTCCCACATAAGATAGTAGCAAAGTATAGGAACAATGATATTAAACCTATGCTATTTCCAAGTATCATATATGAAATAGCATCAAAGTATAATCAAGCATTTATATTATGTGAAGTAAATGATATTGGTGATCAAGTAGCAGCAATTATAAATTATGACTTAGAATATGAAAATCTCTTAATGTGTTCTATGAGAGGTAGAGCAGGTCAAGTTGTAGGTCAGGGATTCTCTGGTAAGAAAACACAACTTGGTGTTAAGATGTCCAAGACTGTTAAAAAGGTTGGTGCTCTTAATCTTAAGACTATAATTGAGAGTGATAAATTAATATTTAAAGACTATGAGGTAATATGCGAACTAACAACCTTTATTCAGAAGAGTAACTCCTTTGAAGCAGAAGAAGGATGTAACGATGACCTTGCAATGTGTTTAGTCATATATGCGTGGTTAGTTGCACAAGATTACTTCAAAGAACTTACTGATCAGGATGTAAGGAAAAGATTGTATGAAGAACAGAAGAATCAAATAGAACAAGATATGGCACCCTTTGGTTTTATTGCTGATGGTTTTGATGATGAGAGTTTTGTTGATGCTGAAGGCGATAGATGGCATACAGATGAGTATGGTGACAAAGGTGGTGGTATGAACTATATGTGGGACTACTTGTAAACATCCAAAACAATAAATATTTTTTAGAAATACTGAGAATCGGAGTCTAAAGCATGGCGACACCTCAATTATCTCCTGGTGTATTAACGAGAGAGGTTGACCTTACGGTAGGAAGAGCAGAGAATGTACTGGATAACATCGGTGCGATTGCTGGTCCATTTAGGATTGGCCCCGTCGATGATCCAATTGATATAGCTACTGAAGAAGATCTTATCAATGTATTCGGTAAACCGTTATCTACCGATGCACAATACGAATACTGGATGAGTGCTGCTTCTTATCTTTCCTATGGGGGAGTCCTAAAAGTTTGCAGAACTGATGGAACAAATCTAAACAATGCAAACGCAGGTGTTGGAATTGCATCAACAACTTCAGGAAATCTGAAGATTAAGAACTACGATGATTACCAGAGCAACTGGAATACATCTACAGAATTTACCTTTGGTGCTAAGAACCCAGGTTCTTGGGCAAATGGTTTAAAGGTCTGTATGATTGATGACCTTGGTGACCAGACAATGGGTATCACAACTGATAACCTAGAAAATACTGGTGCTATTGTTGGATACGCTGTAACCGCAGCACTATCTGATGTGGTTATACCAGGTGCTGGTAGTACTTCTGGATTTAGTGGATATCTAAAAGGTATTGTTACTGGTGTATCTACCGACTCAACAAACAGTCTTTCTAAAATTGATGTAAAAATCGTATCAAGAGTTTCCAGTGCAGGAACTGAGACTAAGATCGATTACAAACAGTATACTCAGTATGCATCATTTGACACCTCCGATGCTCTAATGTTTGTTAACAACGCTGGTATTAATACTGGTCTTGCTGCAACCGTTAGCACATATACACCTTCAGTCGTAGAAGATTGGTACGATAATCAGGTTCTAGGATTAGAGAACTCCACAATTTATTGGAAGTCTCTTGCTCCAAAACCAGTATCAAACAACTACGTTACTAAGAGAAAGGGTGAAAACGACGCATTACATATTGCTGTTGTTGATGACTATGGTACTATCAGTGGAATTCAAGGTGCTATCCTTGAGAAGCATATTGGTCTTTCTAAGGCAGAAGATGCTATCTCCGCTATCAATTCTCCACAGAAGATATACTACAAGCAATATCTTGCAGACTTCTCAGAGAATATCTACGCTGGATACAACCCATCCAATGCTGCTGATAATTACTGGAATACTGAACCAATTGCATCTGGTTTCGGAACTGCATGTGTTAAATACACAACCGCACAAGGATTGTGGGGACAAAAAGCACAAGACACAACATACTCACTAATAGGAAACAAAACTTATAAGTTTGGTGGTGGTGTTGATTACGGTGCTGGAATCCCAGAAGTTGGACAAAACGGTGGTATGACTGCTACCTTGGGTGATCTTAAGACATCCTATAATAAGTTTGCCAACAAAGATGAGATTCAGGTAGATTACCTAATCATGGGTCCTGGTTTAGGTGCCAGAGATCTTTCACAGGCAAAAGCAAATAGTCTGTTATCCATCGTTGGAGACAGAAAAGACTGTGTTGCATGTATCGGACCTCATAGAGGTGACCTTGTTAACATAACAAATACAACAACTCAGACTACTAACCTGATTACATACTTCGCTCCTCTATCATCTTCCTCTTACGGAATCTTCGATAGTGGTTACAAGTACACCTATGACAGATTTAACAACGAATTTAGATACGTTCCAACTAACGGAGACGTTGCTGGACTAATGTGTCGCACAAATATCGTTGCTTATCCTTGGTTCTCACCTGCAGGTCAGCAGAGAGGTATCATAAATAACGCAATTAAACTTGCATATAACCCAACCAAGGATCAAAGAGATCAACTGTATCCTAACAGAATTAACGCTGTTATTACACAACCTGGTACAGGAACACTTCTCTTTGGAGACAAGACTGCACTCGCATATGCATCAGCGTTTGATAGAATCAACGTTCGCCGTCTATTCCTAACAATTGAGCAAGCACTGCAGAAAGCAGCAGAAGCACAACTGTTTGAGTTAAATGATGAATTAACGAGAGCAAACTTTAGAAACATTGTTGAACCATATCTACGTGATATTGAAGCAAAACGAGGACTCTATGGATTCCTAGTTGTTTGCGATACAACCAATAACACTCCTGATATTATCGATAACAATGAATTTAGAGCAGACATCTATCTGAAGCCTGCCAAGTCTATCAACTACGTAACTCTTACGTTCGTTGCTACAAGAACTGGTGTTAGCTTCGATGAAGTTGCTGGTCGTGTTTAATTCTACTAATTCATCTAAATAAAAACAGGAGAGTAAAACAATTATGGCATCAACAAGAGAGAACAAGACGATCTCTAATTTTAAGGCCGCTCTGATTGGCGGTGGTGCAAGAGCGAATCTATTCGAGGTAGAGTTAACTACTCTACCTTCGGGGATTACTTGGGATGCTGATAACTTCCGATATATGGCGAAGGCAGCATCATTACCACAATCAAGTATCGGACAAATTGATATCCCATTCAGGGGTCGTACTTTTAAAGTTGCTGGAGACAGGGTAATTGATGATTGGGCAGTAACTGTAATAAATGATGAAAGTTTTAAATTAAGAAATGCATTTGAAGAATGGATTGATCTAATTGCTAAGTTAGAGAATAACTTAGGTGCTACTGATCCATCTGCTTATATGGTAAATGCTAAAGTTTATCAATTAGGTAGAGGTTCATCACCAAGCAGTAAGTCAAATACTGGAACAAATAATGCTGTTCTTAAAGAGTATGAATTTATTGATATATACCCAACATCTGTAGCAGCAATTGATTTATCTTACGATACTGAAAATGCTATCGAAGACTTTGAAGTTAACTTCAGAGTTCAGTCCTTTAGTTTCGCTGGGGCTGGCGGTCCAAATGGCTAACTAAATAGTCTTACGGATAAGAAATAAATCATGGCAAAATTATTTGGTTTCTCGATAGAGGACGACCAAACATTATCCCCAACTGCGGTATCTCCCATTCCTCCGAATAACGAGGATGGGAGTGACCATTATATGAGTTCGGGATTTTTTGGTTCTTATGTTGATATCGAGGGCATTTATAGAACTGAATTTGATTTGATCAAAAGGTATCGTGAGATGGCACTTCATCCTGAAGCGGATAGTGCTATTGAAGATATTGTAAATGAAGCAATTGTATCAGATCTAAATGATACTCCTGTAGAGATTGAACTCTCTAATCTTAATGCTAGTGATGGTATTAAAGATAAGATTAGAAAAGAGTTCAGATATCTTTTAGATATAATGGACTTTGATAAGAAAGCCCATGAAATTTATAGGAACTGGTATATTGATGGAAGAATCTATTACCATAAAATCATTGACTTGAAGAAACCACAAGATGGTATTCAAGAAATGAGATACATTGACGCAATGAAAATGCGTTATGTAAGACAAGAAAAGAAATCAAAAGACGATAAGTATAATGTATCGAAGATGAATTCGGATAATCCTATGGATTACGAGTTCCCTCAGATAGAAGAATATTTCATTTATAATCCTGGAGCACCATACCCTACAGGTAATATTAATGCAAAAGGTGCTAGTCAAGGTGTTAAAATTGCAAGAGATGCAGTTACTTATTGCACCTCTGGATTAGTAGATAGGAATAAAGGATCAACACTTTCATATCTTCATAAGGCAATTAAGTCACTCAATCAATTAAGAATGATTGAAGATAGTCTTGTTATATACAGATTATCAAGAGCACCAGAAAGAAGAATTTTCTATATTGACGTTGGTAATCTACCTAAAGTTAAGGCAGAACAATACCTTCGTGATGTTATGATGAGGTATCGTAACAAGTTAGTATACGACGCAAACACTGGTGAGATTCGTGATGACAAGAAATATATGGCGATGTTGGAAGATTTCTGGTTACCCAGAAGGGAAGGAGGACGTGGTACTGAAATTTCTACTCTTCCTGGAGGTCAAAACCTTGGAGAAATCACTGACATTGAGTACTTCAAGAAGAAATTGTACCGTTCACTCAATGTTCCACCATCTAGAATGGACGGAGAAGGAGGGTTTAATTTAGGAAGATCATCAGAAATACTACGTGATGAATTAAAATTCACTAAATTTGTTGGACGTTTAAGGAAGAGATTCTCCAGAATGTTCCATGATATGCTGAAAACTCAGTTAATTCTAAAGAACATTGTGACCCCAGAAGACTGGGAGATTATGAGTGATCATATTCAATATGATTTCTTATATGATAATCACTTCTCTGAACTAAAAGAAACAGAACTCTTTAACGAAAGAATTAATGTCGCTGCTACTGCAGAACCATATATTGGTAGATATTATTCTCAGGATTATATAAGACGTAAGATTCTTCGTCAGACTGATCAAGAAATTCTTGAACAAGATGAATTAATGAAGAAGGAGATTGAGGATGGAATTATTCCAGATCCATTAGCACCAATTGATCCTGAAACAGGACAACCAATGGGAGAAATGGGTGATCCTAATGCTCCAGTAATGGAACCAGATTTAGAGGGAGAAACTCTAGTTAAAAAAGAAATGCCTAAAGGCGGAGAAATTTAATTGGAATTGAATCAGGACGAAAAGGGAAGACAATACCTTAAAGCGAATTTCAATGTTGATGATATTCGTTTAATGTATGATTCTCTTAATCATTTTTATGATAATTGGCCTGGTGAACCTCATCGACATTCTTCAGAACATAAGCGTTTAGAGAAGATGAAAAATATGTTTTATTCTATGTTAATGGAGTATACTCTACACCAGCGATAGTATAATACATAAATATTATAGGTTATTTAATTTATTATTAACAAAATGGACAATGATTTAATGGATATGATCGTGAAAGATGATTCCGCATCACAGGTTAGCGATAAAATGAAAGATATTCTTTTTGCAAAATCTGCAGAAAGAGTAGATGCTCATCGTCAAGAGGTAGCAAGTAGTTTATTCGGTAGTCCTGAAGTAGAAGTTGAAGATGAAGTCGAAACAGAAGTTGATGCAGAAGCAGAAACTGAAGTAGGAGATGAAGTCGAAACTGAAGAAGATGATGAGGAATAATTGTATAAATAACTTTTAAATGAACCAATAAGTATAGCATAATGGCACATAGAGCAGTTGGAGCAGGACAATCGATTGCGTTGGCGGGAACGGCAGCGACTTCGAGTGCCTTTAAAGTACAATCAAGTGTAGTAAGAGTAGTTGCAAAAGGAGCTCCTGCTTTTGTTGCAATAGGTACTGAACCAGTTGCTACTACTTCAGATTACTATGTTCCTGCAGGGGGAACTGCAACACTGGGAATAACAAAAGCATCTCAAAGAGTTGTTGATATTATTGTCGGAGCAGCAACAACCCTTGTTTGTCCAGAAGGAACTCAAATGCCTTTTGTTGTTGGTGACAGAGTTACTATTCAAGATTCAAGTGATAGTAATTATGATACCAAGATTAGTAATGCACAGGTAACTAATGTTTATGCGACATCTGGTAGGGATGGTTATTTCCAAACCAGAATTAAAGTATCTGCTGATACTTCTGGTATTAGTACAGCATTTGATCCTGGATGTCATGCTTCACTTTATAGATCAAATAGTGTATCTGCCTTAACACCAGACGGTGCAACAGGTGGAGTTTTATATGTTCAACAAGTCCAAACAACAGGGGATGCCTAAATGAAACTCATCAGAGAAGAAATTGAAACAGTTGAGTTCCTTGTCGAAAATCGTAACGGCAAGAAATCAATGTATATCGAGGGTGTCTTTTTGCAAGGAAACATTCAAAACCGTAATGGTAGAATGTATCCAATGGAAACACTCCGCAAGGAAGTTGGACGTTACAACGAGAATCATATTCAATCAGGAAGAGCACTTGGCGAACTCGGTCATCCCGAAGGTCCAACTGTAAACCTTGATCGTGTTTCTCATAAAATCGTTTCTCTAAAGGAAAGCGGTTCAAACTTTATTGGTAAGGCGAAAATTCTCGGCACACCAATGGGGAAAATTGCATCTTCACTTATTGAAGAAGGTGTTAAACTTGGCGTATCTTCAAGAGGTATTGGTTCTCTCAAACCAACTCGTGAAGGAGTCAATGTTGTAGGTGATGACTTTATGTTATCAACTGCTGCAGATATCGTTGCTGATCCTTCTGCTCCTGATGCTTTCGTTGAAGGTATTATGGAAGGAAAAGATTGGGTATGGGATGGAGGTATTTTGCGTGAGAAGTTCGCAGAAAAGACCTATAAAACCATCAATACATTAACAGATCAGAAAAAATTAGATGAGAATAAACTTAATCTCTTTAATGATTTCTTATCAAACTTGTAAAACTTCTAAATAAATATAGATTTTAACTAAAAAAGTCGGAGTCGAACAAAATGTCTCGTGGTAAAAAACAAGAAATGGAAGAAGGTTTGATTGATGTTGCTTCAGGCATATCAAAATCAAATACTGCAGTGAATGCCAAAGCTGGTAAGGGCGAACCTATTGATACGTCCCAAGGTAATTGGGAAGATTTAGGTGGACCAACACCCCAGAACTATAAAGTTGATGATGATTCAGCTAAGCTGAAGACACCTGGTGGCAATCTTAAGCAAGTATCCGACGTAGTTACTAATCGCAAAGGAAAAACTCTTAAGCAAGGAGATGAAGCAGAAGTGACTGACGAACAAGAAGTAGTTTCTGAAGAGCCTACTAAAGAAGAAGTAGTCGCTGAAGCAGAAGTATCCGAAGAGGAAGTCAAGGAAGAGGCTGTCGAGGAAGTTAACATCGAAGATGATGTTAATGCACTTCTCGGTGGTGAAGAACTTTCCGAAGACTTTAAAGAGAAAGCAAAGCTTGTTTTCGAGACCGCACTTAATTCTAAAGTCGCTGAAGTTAAAGAGGCATTAGAAGTCAAGTACCAAGAGACCCTTGAGGAAAAATTAGAAGCAGAGAAGACTGCACTTTCCGAAAGAGTTGATAGTTATCTTGAGTACGTTGCCGATGAGTGGTTTACGGAAAATACCCTTGCAGTAGAGCAAGGACTTAAAACAGAATTGACCGAATCATTCCTATCTGGAATGAAAGGACTCTTTGAAGAACATTATGTACAAATCCCTGAAGATAAGTATGATGTACTTGAGAGTATGGTCGAAAAACTTGATGATATGGAGACGAAACTCAATGAGCAAATTGAGAAGAACGTTGGTTTAAACAAGAGACTCGGTGAGTCTGTTGCCAATGGTATTCTTGAATCTGTTTCTGATGGACTTGCTTCCACCCAGAAAGAGAAGCTCGCATCACTTGCTGAAAGTGTAGAGTTTGAAAGTGAAGAATCTTATCGTGAAAAACTGGAGACTTTGAAAGAATCTTATTTCGCTTCAAAAGGCACTCCAACTTCTAGTTCTGAAACACTATCAGAAGGTGTAGATTCTGCTGATGCACCAGATGTATCACAGTCAATGGCAGTCTATCTGAAGTCACTATCAGCATTTAAGAAGTCCTGATTACATTAATTCAAACAAAACACTTTTTATAGGTAAAACGTAATGTTTCAATCCGAAGCACTACAGGAAAAGTGGGCTCCGTTACTAAACTATGAAGGTCTTGATGAAATTAAAGATCCTCATCGTAAAGCGGTTACCGCCGTCCTGTTAGAAAACCAAGAAAAATTCCTCAGAGAGGAGCAAGCATTTGGGTCAGGTATCAACCTGATGGAAGCTGTACCTACTAACTCTGCAAACGCTGCAGGTGCTAGTGGTGGATTCGGAGGCAGTGCTACTGCTGCTGGTCCTACTGCAGGTTTCGACCCAGTACTTATCAGTCTAATCCGTCGTTCTATGCCAAACTTGGTCGCATATGACCTTGCTGGTGTACAACCAATGAGCGGCCCAACTGGACTGATCTTCGCAATGAGATCACGCTACACTAACCAGTCTGGAACAGAGACATTCTACAACGAAGTAGACTCTGCATTCTCAGGTCAGGATGGTGGACGTGACGAAGAAGGCGGTTTCAGTGATGGAAACGCTGGTATGGGTACAACTTCACAAAGTGGAACTAACCCTGCCGTCCTTAACCCTGTTTCATCTGCAACAACTTCTGGCTACAACGTTGGTCAAGGTATGCTTACAGGGGACGCTGAGAATCTCAGTGGAACTGGAGCAGATGCTTTCGGTCAAATGGCCTTCAGCATCGAGAAAGTAACAGTTACTGCTAAGTCTCGTGCGTTGAAAGCAGAGTACAGTTTAGAACTTGCTCAAGACCTTAAAGCAATTCACGGTCTGAATGCTGAAGCGGAATTGGCAAACATTCTCTCTACAGAGATACTTGCTGAAATCAACCGTGAAGTTATCAGAACCATCTATAAGGTTGCTGAACAAGGTGCTGTACAAAACACCGCTACTGCTGGTGTGTTTGACCTAGACATCGACTCCAACGGAAGATGGAGTGTTGAGAAGTTCAAGGGTCTCCTATTCCAAATCGAGCGTGATGCAAACGCAATCGCACAAAGAACTCGTCGTGGAAAGGGCAACATCATCATGTGTTCTGCAGACGTTGCGTCCGCACTAACCATGGCTGGTGTTCTTGATTACACCCCTGCACTCAACGCTAACCTTAACGTTGACGACACAGGTAACACATTCGCTGGTGTTCTCCAAGGTAAGTATCGTGTATACATCGATCCTTATTCTGCTAACCTGACTGCTGCTAACGCTGCACCAACAGGTGGAAACCAGTATTACGTTTGTGGTTACAAAGGATCTTCTCCTTATGACGCTGGACTGTTCTATTGCCCATATGTACCACTACAGATGGTAAGAGCAGTTGGTGAGAATTCCTTCCAACCAAAAATTGGCTTCAAGACTCGTTACGGTCTAGTTGCAAACCCATTCGCCGAGGGTACAACCCAAGGTTTAGGTGGACTACTAAGCAACCAGAACCGTTACTACAGACGAGTTGCTGTGAAGAACCTAATGTAAGACAGAAGTTTATATCTTCTTACACAACAAAGACTCCCTTTCGAGGGGGTCTTTTTTTTATCTAAATATAACAGGAGACCTGCTTTCTACCAATGCTTTGTAAAGTAAAGAAAACCCTTAAAGAGTATCGTGAGTGGCAACTTAAGTTCTACACACGAGCTGAAGAGACTCTGGAAATAAGACTTGCTGGAATTAAAGCAGCAAGAGAAAAACTTGAGTCTATAATCAATAAAAATGTAACTGAAGATGCCTAAAGATCGACCATCACAACTTGAGAATAGAAATTTCCTAGCACCTGTAGGGTTTAGATTTAACCTTAAAAGGAGTCCAGGAACTGCATTCTTTTGTAATCAGGCAAACATACCAGATTTAAATCTTGGTGTAACAGAACAACCAAACTATCTCAGACAGATCCCTACACCTGGAGATATGATAGATTTTGGTGATTTAAATTTAAGATTCTTGGTTGATGAAGATCTTAAAAACTTTATGGAGATTCAGAATTGGATAAGAGGATTAGGATTTCCAGAAACTGTCCAAGAATTTAGAGATCTTGAATCTAGTGGAACAGTACCAAGAAGAGATTATGTTCAATCAGGTCAAGACATTTATTCAGACGGAACCCTTCAAATTTTAAGTAGTAATTATGTTTCCAAGTTTAATGTGAACTTTAAAGATTTATTCCCAGTAAGCTTGACAACTCTAACTTTTGATGCTACAGATACAGATATAGAATACTTTACAGCAGACGTTACTTTCAAGTATACTTCTTATAACCTAACTAATTTACAGAATGAGACTTTATGATTGATCTGGAGTCGCTCCAGAAGATGTGGGAAGAAGATTCGAAAATAGATCCTGATAATCTACATACTGAATCATTGAATATACCATCTCTTCATGCAAAATATTTTGACTTATATAATACTATATTCCTTTTAAGAAAGAAAGCAGATCAGCAAAGGAAGAATATCCGTCATGAACGGTATGAGTATTTTAGTGGGAAAGCAGACCCAGATGTTTATGTAGAGAATCCTTTTCCAAAGAAGATAAGAGATAAAGACACAATGCAGAAATATCTTGATGCAGATGAGAAACTTTCAACTTCATCTCTTAAGATAGAATATTATGATACGATGCTTGCTTATATTGAAAGCATCCTTAAAGTGATACAGAATAGAACATATCAAATTAAGAATGCAATTGAGTTTATGAGATTCCAGTCTGGACTAGGGTAGATAAATAATCCCAGATGAATGGGATAGGTGATTGACACGGGTGCTAATGTTGTTATAGGTAAAGCAAACGAAGTCTTTTTACAGATTAATGCTGAACCTCATATACAGTATGAACTAAGAGACCACTTTACTTTTGAAGTAGAGGGTGCTAAGTTCATGCCTCAGTATAGAAAAAGAAATTGGAACGGAGAGATACACTTATTTGATTTAAGATCAAAAAGAATTTATATAGGATTATTAGATAAAATTATTTCTTTCTGTGAGAGAAGAGGATATACTTATAAGTTTGTAGATAATGAATACTATGGTGCTCCCTTTGAAATCAATGAGGGAATATCATATGAAGGTGTTAAGGATTATATGGGTGCTATTTCTAGGCATCCTCCTCGTAAATATCAAATTGAGGGAGTATATGATGCTTTAAAGCATAATAGAAAATTACTCCTATCACCGACTGCATCAGGCAAATCTCTGATGATTTACGCAATTGTACGGTACTATGTGGATAAAGGTCAAAAAATACTTCTAGTTGTTCCAACGACCAGTCTCGTGGAGCAGATGTATAAAGATTTTCAAGATTATGGTTGGGATGCTGAGTCATACTGTCACCGAATATATGCTGGAAAGGAAAAGACGAATGAATTTCCTGTTACTATTACTACATGGCAATCTGTTCATAAACTAGATCGTAAATTTTTTGTAGATTATGATGTAGTCATAGGGGATGAGGCACACTTATTTAAAAGTAAGTCCCTAGTATCTATAATGACTAAGTTAGAGCATGCTAAGTATCGTTACGGATTTACAGGAACATTAGATGGAACTCAAACTCATAAGTGGGTATTGGAAGGATTGTTTGGTCCCACATATAAAGTAACAAGAACAGATGAATTAATGAAAGAAGGACATCTTTCTAAATTAGATATCCAATGTCTTGTATTAAAACATCCTGCACAAAAGTTTGAAACCTATCAAGATGAAATAGAATATCTGATTAGTCACGAACAGAGAAATAGATTCATAACAAACTTGACATTAGATTTAAAGGGTAATAGCCTTGTATTGTACAGTAGAGTAGAAACTCACGGAGCAATACTTTACGAAAAGATAAATAATAATAAGCAAAGTGATAGAAAAGTATTCTTTGTCCATGGTGGAGTGGGTGCTGATGATAGAGAATTAATCAGAGAAATTACAGAGGAGCAGAACAATGCCATCATCGTCGCTTCCTACGGAACATTTTCTACAGGGATTAATATTAGAAATCTCCATAATGTTATCTTTGCCTCACCGTCAAAATCGAGAATTAGAAATCTTCAAAGTATTGGACGAGTACTTAGGAAAGGAGCTAACAAAGTAAAAGCAATTTTATACGACATCTCCGACGACTGTACTTATAACTCTCGTAAAAATTATACATTAAATCACCTCATAGAAAGAATTAAAATTTACAATGAAGAAAATTTTAACTATGAAATAATCACTATACAATTAAAAAAATAATATGGAAGACGACTTTTACGGAACAATTAAATTTAAAAATGGCGAAGAAGTATTCGCTAAGATAGCAGCATCTGAAGAAGTAGATCGCACTATGTTAGTAATTCATCACCCAATTACTGTTTGTGAAGTAAAATCTCGTGCTGGCACCGTCGGTTATAAAGTAGAACCTTGGTTAAAGACTACTAGAGAAGATATGTTTATTATTAATATGGATAATGTTCTCACTCTATCTGAGTCTTCTGATTTACAAATGATTAGAATGTATCAAAGATTTGTACAAGATACTGATAAAGATAATAGGAATGAACCAAAGTTAAGTAGAAAGATGGGATATATATCAACTGTTAATGATGCTAAAGATATCTTAGAGAAACTTTATAAGTCTAGCCCTAATAAAAAGAATCTTAGCTAATACCTTTTCAGAAACCCGACAGAGTTATTTTACACATAATTTTAATACTTGTCAACTGTGCTCAGAAATGTTATAATTTCTACATACATAGTGAGATATGCTTATGGCAGGACGAATTATGGCTAAACGGAAGAGGTCCGAACACTACGTTAATAATAAGGAGTTCCTTGCCGCATTAGTTAAACTAAGGGAAGATAGAGAAATTGCAGAAATAAGGGGGTTAGAAAAACCACCTATTCCAAGATATATTGGTGAGTGTTTTTTAAAGATTGCAAATCATTTATCCTTTAAACCAAACTTTGTGAATTATATGTTTAAGGAAGATATGATTTCTGATGGAATCGAAAATTGTGTTCAATATATACATAATTTTAATCCTGAGAAATCCAAGAATCCTTTTGCTTACTTTACGCAGATTATACATTATGCATTTCTCCGCAGAATACAAAGAGAAAAACGTCAATTAGAAATTAAGAATAAAATCTTAGAAAGATCTGGTTATGATGAAGTCTTCTATGGAGATGACGGTGGCGATGCTGCTGACTATAATCAAATCAAAGATGCAGTTCATTCCAAATTAAGATACTAATGGAAACTATTGATAATGATGTAAGGATTACTATTAACCTTACTGATCTGGTGAATATCAGATGTGATGTTTTGGATCTTGATTATGATGATCTTGATACCTGTGATAGAGAGAATGTTATTAATGATCTTAGGACTACCCTAACATGGGATACTCTTTATCATATGATTGATAATAAACTTTTAGAATATATCGGTGATAGTCAAAATCATTATGGTGAGATACAACCTGAACCTGGACGTGAAGCATATTTGAATCAACTTGAGAAAGAGAAGAAAGCAAGAGAGAAATATGTTAAAGAGCATTTTGAGATGGTCACCCTAGATGGTGGATCTTGGCAAATAGAAGTCCCTCGCCGCATTAAGGAATGAAAATCACACAAAAGATTATTGATGATCTTACTGTTGCATTAGCTCATACTAAAAAGGATGGTACGGAGAATTGGAAAGATGGTGATGAAATAGATGTATGCATTGGTGGAACTTTCGCTAATGATAAATTTATTTCATTGATCAATCGCTCCAAAGATAAATGAAAGTCGCTATCATTACCGACCAACATTTTGGTGCGAGGAAAAACTCAAAACATTTTCACGAATATTTTCTAAAGTTTTATAATGATATATTTTTTCCGACTATTGAGAAAGAAGGTATTACTACCATTGTTGATATGGGCGATACCTTCGATAGCAGGAAGGGTATCGACTTTTCATCTTTATCCTGGGCAAAGAATAACTATTACGATAGGTTGAGAGACCTTGGTTGTAGTATCTATAGTATAGTTGGTAATCATACTGCCTACTATAAGAATACAAACGAGGTTAATGCTATTGATTTGTTACTTGCTGAGTATGATAATATAAAAACTTATTCAGAAGCAACTGAAATAAAGTTAGATAAATTAGGTGTTCTTTTAATACCTTGGATTAATTCTGAGAATGAAGAGCATACTCTTAAGATGATTAAAAAAACTAAATGCCCTATGGCAATGGGTCATTTGGAGTGTAGAGGATTTAGAATTCATCGTGGGTATGTAATGGAGCAGGGAATTGATGTAGATCTGTTTGATAAATTTGATAAGGTTTATTCAGGACACTATCATACAAGATCTGATAATGGTAAGTTATACTATCTTGGTAATCCATATGAAATGTTCTGGAATGACTTAGAAGATACTAGAGGTTTCCATCTTTTTGATACAGAAACCTTAGAGCATACCCCTATAGACAATCCTTATAGGATGTTCTATAATATATTCTATGAGGACAATGATTATCAAACCTTTGATACTCGTGAGTATGAGGGTAAGATTGTAAAACTTATCGTTAGGAAAAAAACCAATCCTAAGAAATTTGAAAAATTTGTAGATAAGTTGTATAGTTCTAATGTCCATGAACTTAAGGTAGTTGAGAATTTTCAACTACAAGAGAACGAAGATTTCGAAGCCTTTGAGTCGGAGGATACTCTGTCTATATTAAATAGATATGTGGAAGAGGCAGAAATCAATCTTGAGAAATCAAGAATACAAGAGACTATCCAAAATGTCTATCAGGAGGCTTGCGAACTAGTTTAATGTATATCCTAACAGTTCATGGCAAAGAAAATGAGGGTGCATACTCTGTTAAGAATGAAGAGGGAGAACATGTTCTCTATCTCTTTGAGCAAGAGGATGATGCAACTCGTTATTCTATGCAGTTAGAAGATAATGATTATCCTGAAATGCATGTCATTGAAGTTGAACCTGAGATGATGATCGGAGTGTGTGAAGAGCACGGGTATGAATATACCGTGATTACTCCTAACGACATTGTAATACCGCCAACAACCAAGAATGATTTTATTTGAAAAAGTCCGTTGGAAAAACTTTTTATCTACGGGCAATCATTATAATGAAATTAACTTCCAATCACACGCTACTACATTAATTGTAGGTGATAATGGTAGTGGTAAGAGTACTGTATTGGATGCCTTGACATTTAGTTTGTTTGGTAAGCCTTTTCGTAAGATTAATAAAGGTCAATTAACAAATTCTACTAATGAGAAAGATTGTAGAGTTGAATTAGAATTTTCTGTTGGAACAATTAGTTGGAAGGTAATAAGAGGAATAAAACCAAATGTATTTGAGATCTATAGGGATGATAAGTTATTAGATCAATCCCATAATGCTAATGAGCAGCAGAAGTGGTTGGAGCAGAATGTTCTGAAGATGAATTATAAATCTTTTACGCAGATTGTAGTTCTGGGTAGTAGCACTTTTGTTCCTTTTATGCAATTGACTGCTCCTAATCGTAGAGAGGTTATTGAGGATTTACTTGATATTAAAATATTCTCTTCTATGAATAGTATTATTAAGGATAAGATAAGACAAGAGAAAGAAGTACTTAATACTTTAGATTTGAAAAAGGAATCTCTTAATGATAAAGTGGAGATGCAAGAGAAGTTTATGAGTGAGATAGAGAGTCGTGGCAAGGAAAATATAAAGGATAAGGAAGGTAAAATTAAAACACTTAATATTGAAGTTGATGCTCATATTGAACATAATAATCTTCTACAATCTAATGTCGATGATGTAGAAAAAGAACTAAAAGATGTAGTAGGTGCAGGTGATAAGTTAGTAGAACTTAACAATTACAGAGGTAAGATATCACAAAAGGTAGCGTCTGTTACGAAGGAACATAAGTTCTTCACACAAAATACAGTTTGCCCTACTTGCACACAATCTATAGATGAGTCCTTCAGAATAAATAAAATCGACGACGCTCAAACTAGAGCAAAAGAGTTGCAATCTGGTTTTAAAAAACTGGAAGATGCGATTAAACAGGAACAAGAGCGAGAGCGTCACTTCACAAACCTATCACAGGAGATTACTAAACTAACGCATGGCATTTCTAAAAACAATACTCGTGTCTCTGGTTGCCAGAGGCAAGTCAAAGAACTGGAATCTGAAATTCAAACACTTACCAGTCAACTTGAAAACAGAAGTGTTGAGCATGACAAGTTAACCACATTTAAGGAGGGTCTTCAGAAAACCTATGACGAGTTAGTCTCCCATAAAGACCAAATTAAATATTACAATTTCACATACGGTCTATTGAAAGATGGAGGAGTTAAGACTAAAATCATCAAGAAGTATCTACCGTTGATAAATCAACAAGTAAACCGTTATCTACAGATGATGGATTTTTACATAAACTTTACTCTTGATGAGGAGTTTAATGAAACCATTCAGTCCCCAATACATGAGGACTTTTCTTATGCATCGTTTAGTGAAGGTGAAAAACAACGAATCGATTTGGCACTTCTCTTCACATGGAGAGAAGTTGCTAAGTTTAAGAATTCAGTCTCAACTAACTTAATGATATTGGATGAAGTATTTGATAGTTCGTTAGACGGACAAGGGACAGAGGAGTTCTTAAAAATCATCCGCTACGTGATTCAGGATGCTAATATATTTGTTATCTCCCATAAAACTGGGATGGAAGACAAATTTGAGAATCACATTCGATTTGAAAAACTTAAAGGATTTAGTAGGATGTCATCATGAACGTAGGAATTATTGGTAATGGATTTGTTGGTAATGCAGTTTACCAGAACGTAAGAGATAAAGTAGAAACAAAGATCTATGATGTAGATAAGAATAGATCTCTTAATACTTTTGATGAAGTCTTACAGCAAGAATTAATTTTTGTATGTGTCCCAACTCCTATGAAGGTAGATGGAAGTTGTGACCTATCAATATTAGAGAAGTTGTTTGAAGATATTTCCAATAAGAATTTGGAAATTTTGGAGGAGCGTACCTTCGTAATTAAATCTACTATTCCTATTGGGACAACAAAGAAGTTAGCAGAGAAATATCCACTGTTATGGATAGTTCATAATCCAGAGTTCTTAACTGCAAGGAATGCTGTAAATGATCTTGCAAAGGCAGATAGAACTGTTATAGGTGGAGATTCTACTCTTACCTCAAGAGTTGCTAAACTTTATTGGGGTTATGTTTATTATGGTGAAGATCATAATATAATCCAATGCTCCTCAGATGAGAGTGAAGCAATTAAATATTTCTCTAATACATTCCTTGCATATAAGGTAGCATACTTTAATAAGGTATATGATGTATGTGAGAAGTTGGGTATGGATTATAAGAATCTCCGTAAGGGAATAACCACAGACCCTCGGATAGGTGAATCTCATACTCAGGTTCCTGGTATAGATAAGGATAGGGGATTTGGTGGAACGTGTTTTCCTAAAGACCTTAATTCATTGATTCATCAGATGGAATCTCATGACATCAATGCAGATATGCTAACTGAGGTATGGTTGTATAATGAATCAATCAGAAAAGTTATTGATTGGGTGGTAACATGAAAGTATTAGTAACAGGACACCGTGGTTTTATTGGTCGGTATGTATTTGCTGACTGGAGAGACACTCTTGGATATGCTGTACACGGTATAGACCATCCAGATGATATTGTTGATTTTAAAGGTGGTGATTATGACCTTGTAGTTCATCTTGCTGCTTGGGCAGATATTCGTGAGAGTTTGCAAAAACCTGATGAGTATTATAATAATAATGTTGTTAAGGCAAAACCTATCTTTGATTGGTGTAGAGAAACTGGTACAAGACTTCTTTATGCCTCATCAAGTGCTGTAGCAGATGATTATTGGAATAATCCTTATGCTATGAGTAAGTGGATTAATGAACAGATGGCACCACCTAATTCAGTAGGAATGAGGTTTACAACGGTCTATGGTCCAGAAAGTAGGGACAATATGATGTATGGTATGTTAAAGGAAGGAACTGCACCTTATGTAACTAATCACAAGAGGGATTGGATTCATGTTAAAGACGTATGCCGTGCTATTAGGTATCTTGCTCCTAGTACTGTCTGTGGACCTGTTCCTATTGGCTACGGGGAATCAATTCCTGTCAAAAGGTTAGCAGAAGCATTCGGGCAACCTAATCTTCCAGTTAAAGATTATACGCCAGGAGAGGCAGAGGATAATGTAGCAGATATTTCTATAATGATGAGTACTGGTTGGATGCCCACAATAAACATTCTGGATACGGTAAATGATTAGTAGTTCTAGACAGCAAGGAGATAATCCTGCAACATTAAATCCTGTTGGTATTGCAGACCCAAATTCATATACCGTTGGAGGTGCTATGGAAACTGGTGACTCTGAAAATTACGGTAGTGAAGATGCCGACGTATAGACAGACTGTAGTAACATATCCTAATCCAACCAAGAGGTTTCTCTTTGTTCATATACCTAGAACTGCTGGTAGATTTTTGGAGGAGAACTTTAAAGAGAATGGATTTGAGGCAGAGCAGATACTATGGAAGAGTGTTGATGGAATAGAGGTTGCTCATTTCCATAATGAATTATATCTGAAGCATTTTGATGATCTAGGTAGCATTCCTCATTTTACTATTGTAAGAAATCCTGTTGATAGGTTTATGTCTTGCTCTATATTCCTAACCAGAATGTATGGTGATGATATACAAGAAGCAATGGAAGACCCTATGATGTTTGGATCTATGTTACAGAACTTTCCTCTTACTCAAGCAGTCAACTGGTTCAGACCACAGATAGATTTCCTTACAGACGATACTAATATATGGAAGTTTGAGGATGGATTTGGTAGTGATTTTGATGAGTGGATGAGTGAGATACTGGGTGTAGAGTATACGACCAAGGATGTTCCATATGAGAAACTGGCATATGGTGAGACCAAAAAGTTGGAGAAAACTGATAAACTGGTAAATAATATCATGTCCCTTTATCGGAAGGATTATGAGTACCTCTATCCCGAATTGGCAACACCATTCGAAGAAGGAACCTAAACGGACCTTAAAACCCCAAGCATTGCGTCAAGCAAAGCAAAGGTTACAAAATGTTAAGAAGCGTTATATGACCCACCCCAAGCGTGGGTCTTCTAGTATCATAGGTACATACAACGGAAAAACAGATGGCAGTACAGCAAGAAATCAAGTCCCAACTAGCGAAGTTGCTTGCTACTGAAGATCTGGTAGTAGAGCACAAGCAGGTCTCAACAGCACAATTTGATGTCCACAGTCGTGTCTTGACCCTTCCAATGTGGGAAAGAGCAAGTGGTATCGTATATGATATGCTTGTAGGTCATGAAGTAGGACACGCCCTCTATACTCCTGACGAGTGGGATTGGAGAGATAGAATCCCTCAACAGTTTATGAATGTATGTGAGGATGTAAGAATTGAGAAATTGATGAAGCGTAAGTATCTTGGAATTGCCAAGACCTTCTATAGAGGGTATAATGAACTTAATGATAAGGATTTCTTTGAGATAGCAGATGAAGATTATAATAGTTTTAATCTTGCTGATAGGGTTAATTTATTTTACAAGATTGGTTCGTTCATTGATATATCTTTTTCGGATACTGAAAAGGAGATTGTCGATTTAATTGGAAATACTGAAACCTTTGAGGATGCATTAAAGGCAGCAGAGGTTCTTTATCAATACTGTAAGAAGCAACAAGAGGAGAAAATTAGTTTAGAGAATACACCAAAGAAAGGGGAAGATAAGGTTGAACTCAATTCAGAAGGACAGACAGATGAAGGTAAAGAAGGGGAAGAAGAGTCTCAAGTAGATGCACCACAAACTCCTCAAATGGAAGAGAGTGGAAGTGATACAGGTGAAGTTCAAGAACAGGAAGAACCAGAAGTTAGAACTGCTGATGCTTTATCAGAGAAACTTCAATCTTTGATAAATGATCAAGGAATTGAGAATAACTATGTTGAGTTACCAAAGGTTAACTTAGATACTATAATTGCAAAGAATTCTGAAGTTCATAAAGTAATTGATGAGCACTTTATTCAACAACAAGTAGATCATACTGCTCGTGTAAAACACTATGGTGAGTATGGTGAAAATAATATTCCAGAAAGTCCTTTTATTGATGCTGATTCGTCCTTTACCCAATTTAAAAGAGATGCCCAAAAAGAAGTCAATTATTTGGTCAAAGAGTTTGAGTGTCGCAAGGCAGCTTCGAGTTATGCTCGTGCTGCTACTAGTCGCACTGGGGTTCTCGATACAACGAAGCTTCATACTTACCGATTTAACGAGGATATCTTTAAGAAGGTAACCACTCTTCCTGATGGTAAGAATCACGGTCTAGTATTTGTATTAGACTGGTCTGGTTCTATGCAATATGTTCTACAAGATACTCTTAAGCAACTTTATAATCTAGTATGGTTTTGTAGAAAAGTTAATATTCCTTTTGATGTATATGCTTTTACTAATGAGTGGTCTCGTGAAAAAAGATATAATAATGAAGAATTAAAACCACATTATGAAGCAAGAGAAGGTTTATTGAAGGTTGAAGACCAATTCAATATGATGAATCTTTTAACAAGTAAATCTAATGCTAAAACATTAGATCATCAGATGTTAAACATTTGGAGACTTGCTCATTGCTTTAATGTGAGGTGTTGGTTTCGTTACCCAGAACAACTATGCTTATCAGGAACTCCTTTAAATGAAGCAATAGTTGCTCTTCATCAAATTCTTCCAAAGTTTCAAAAAGAGAATAGAGTTGAAAAGACTCAATGTATTATCTTAACTGATGGTGAAGCAAGTTATCTTCCTTATCATAAATTGATTGAGGATAGTTACTTTGGTACAAAAGATAAACCATGGTTAGGTTCTCGTAATGTTCGTCCTGGTCGTACATTCTTGCGTGATCGTAAGGTTGGTAAGACTTATGGATTCCAGTATGATTATCATGAGTTCACTGATGTTCTTTTAAATAACATCAAAGATAAGTTTCCTTCTACAAACTTTATTGGTATTCGTGTTATGCCAAATAGAGAAGCCAATCGTTTCATTAGACTTTATCATCCTAGTGGTGATGAGAAATTGAGTAATGATTGGAAAAAGAATAAGAGTTTTACTATTAAGAATTCTGGGTATGATGCATACTTTGGAATGTCTGCTCAAAGTCTTGCTGATGATCCAGAGTTTGAAGTTCAGGAAGACGCAACAAAAGCACAAATAAAAAGAGCATTTGTTAAGTCTCTCAAGACCAAAAAACTAAATAAAAAAGTACTAGGAGAATTCATTTCTTTAGTTGCATGAAGACATTTAAACAATTCTTGGACGAGAGTAGTCTAAGTCGTATTAAAAGTAAATCGGATAAAGGAGGGATGGCAGTCCTCTCTGGAAGTCGTGGTGACAAGTCAAAGAAAGAAAATAAGGCAAGAGCAAAGCAGTTAGATAGGGATATTAAAGGTAAGGGTCTTCCTGGTGCTACTAAGGTAACAGGAAGATGGACTGAGAATCCTGGAACAAAGGATGAGAAGAAAGTCAAAGAAAGAAGTCACGTTGTCACTGCTGGTAAAAAGGGTAAGAGGAAGTTTAAGAAAGCAGTAAAAGCACTTGGTAAGAAGTATGGTCAGGATGCTGTCTTGACACAAACTAAAAAAACTGGTACACTTAGTGCAACACGGAAAGGTGGACTAGGTAAAGATAAAAGAGTTGGTGTTGGTAAAATGAGACCAGGAAGATCATCTCCAGAAGGTGATACTAAAATTAAAGGAAAGACTTTTACATATGAGAAATGATTGAAAACGATGAATGGTATCCAGATGTTGGAGAGTATCTCCCAGAAAATGGTGACCCACCCCACCCCCATGATAGTATGCCAGTAGCAAACGGTACTAATAAGTATCATCCTGATGGCGAACCTCCTGATCTTGCACCCTGTGAGTATGAACCTCCTATGACTGATTCTGACTGGTTTATTGAAAAACCAAAAGACAATTATGCTTCAAGACATAAATCTACACCTGATTCTGAGAAATCTGCTGAAGAGGTTGTCACAATGCACGAAAAGATGTATCGTATAGCAACAGCAAGAAACAATCCATTCCATGTGGGAGGATCTGAAAATGCTCAGTCTGAAGTAGATTATATTAAAAAGCATTCACCTTGGCCTGGTGGGTCAGAAAATTTCCAAGGAGGTTCTGAACAGCATATGCCACCAAGACCTGAAGAACAAATTTATGATGAATTCAATGATCCTTATGGAGGACGATGAAATGACTAATCATCCATCTAAGCACTCATCATCTTATGATGATTCAAATTGGAGAGAAGAGTATAAGGGTTATACTTCTAGCAGGTATGAGTTGGATTTGCTTGAGAACGGACCTAAGAGTCTATCTCAGAGTTGGATGATGGGTGCTCTACATAATAAGTGGAAGAAGATGAAGGGTTATAAAGACCCTGAACCACCTGATTGCCAGAGTAGTTTAAAGGAGTGGGAAGCAAGTGTTAAGAAATATCAACATTAGGTGATAAAGGGTTTAAAGGTGCGTTCAATACCCTATAATAAGGTCATTGAAACACAATTACATTATGTTCGAAATCAAAATGACTCGTGAGGAAATCATCGAAGGTTTGAAAGCGAACTACGGTACAGAATTCACTGCAGCTGATGTGAGAGGATTCTGTAGAATGAATGACATCGCTTATCAAACAGTCACTAAAAAAATTAAAGAGTTCAATGTTGGTCGAGGTAAATGGAACCTTGAAGTAACTCAGAAAGTGGTTGAAGATATTGAGAAATCATTCAATGCTCCTGCTGTAGAACCGCAAGTAGTGCAGAATTTAGTTCCTGATAAAGATAGTGTATTTGTTCCCTTTGGTTCATTTACAGATATAAAGAATATAATTAAATCAAAACTATTTTATCCAGCATTCATTACTGGTCTTTCTGGTAATGGTAAAACTTTTGGTGTAGAACAAGCATGTGCTACATTAAATAGAGAACTTATCCGTGTAAACATTACTATTGAAACTGATGAAGACGATCTTATTGGTGGCTTTCGCCTTGTGGATGGGTCAACTGTTTGGCATAACGGACCTGTCATTGAAGCGTTGGAACGTGGAGCAATCTTGTTACTCGATGAAATTGACTTGGCTAGTAACAAGATACTCTGCCTCCAATCCATCCTTGAGGGCAGGGGTGTGTTTTTGAAGAAGATTGGTAGATGGGTAAAACCTGCTGCAGGATTCAATGTAATTGCTACAGCAAATACAAAGGGTAAAGGATCCGACGACGGTAGATTCATTGGTACTAATGTATTAAATGAAGCATTCCTTGAAAGATTCCCTGTAACCTTTGAGCAGGATTATCCATCTCCTGCTATTGAGACTAAGATACTAGACCGTATTTCTTCAGAAAAGGATTTCAATAAGCGTCTAGTAGATTGGGCAGACATCATTCGTAAGACATTTTATGATGGTGGTATTGAGGAAATCATTAGCACTCGTAGATTGGTTCACATTGTTCGTGCTTATTCTATTTTTAAGAATAAAGCAAAAGCAATTCAAGTTTGTGTAAACAGATTTGATGATGAAACTAAGCAGTCCTTCTTAGAATTATATGATAAGGTGGATGCTGACTTTGAGTTGCCAACAGATACGGAGGTGG
>VTLG01001809.1_pt1 | contig 27928 bp, 23 predicted proteins | sample 4694571 | NCBI WGS metagenome assembly VTLG01 (sample SAMN12604809, study PRJNA352737) | marine metagenome | biome: ENVO:00000447; feature: ENVO:00000209|ENVO:00000569|ENVO:01000036; material: ENVO:00002151; isolation source: viral sequences binned using virsorter ...
CAAGTCCAACAGACTTTAACCTCTCGCCTTACTATGATGACTTTTCCGAAAGTAAGAAGTTTCATAGAGTCTTATTCAGACCAGCTTTTGCTGTTCAGGCTAGAGAGTTAACACAATCACAAACGATATTACAAAACCAAATTGAAAGATTTGGTGACCATATGTTTAAACAAGGAGCTATGGTCATACCTGGACAGGTATCTATTGATACACAATATTATGCTGTAAAATTAACAAGTATAGATTCTTCAAACACATTAGCACAATTTACAACAGGAACAATTTTAACTGGTGGTACTTCAGGTGTAACTGCTGAAATTACAAAAACGGTAGCAACAGACGGTACTGATCCAGATACTTTATTTGTAAAATATTCTAAAACAGGTTCAAATAATACTGCTGATGTTTTTTCAGATGGCGAAACTTTAACAGGAACAAATAGTGATAGTGTTTCTTTATCTTGTGTTGTTGACACAACTGCCACAGGTTCAGCGGCTGGTGTACAAGCAGGTGTTTATTATATAAATGGATTTTTTGTACAAGTTGACGCCTCAACAATAATATTAGACAAATATACAAATACACCATCATATAGAATTGGTTTTACGGTTACAGAATCTTTTGTAACACCAAGTGATGACTCAAGTTTAAATGATAATGCCGCTGGCTCATCAAACGTAAATGCTCCAGGTGCTCACAGATTTAAAATTTTATTAACACTCGCTAAAAAAACTTTATCATCAACTGAAGATGAAAACTTTTTTGAAATTGCTAGAGTTGTAAATGGTAATATTAAAACAATTACAAGAAATACAGAGTATGCTGTATTAGAAGACACACTAGCTCGTAGAACGTTTGATGAATCAGGTGATTATGTTTTACATAATCCAGATTTTGACGTTAGAGAACATTTAGTTTCAGGTAATAATAGAGGTATTAATACAGCCGCTAATGGTGGTGACGCTACAAAATTATCTCTAGGTGTTTCGCCTTTTAAAGCATATGTAAAAGGTTATGAAGCTGAAAGAATAGGAACAACTTTTGTTGATGTTGATAAAGCAAGAGATTTTGAAACAGCAAATAATAATAAAACAAGATTTAATGTTAAAAACTTTTTTAATGTAACAAATGTTTTTGGTTCGCCAGATATTGGATTTGTTTCTGGTGATGTAGAGGCATTTAAAACTATAAACTTATATGATACGGCCACAAGTGCTAGAGGTACGGAACAATCAACGGTTGGTACAACCGTGCCACAAATTGGTCGTGCTAAGTCACGTGGTTTTGAAACCGTGTCTGCTACAGAGACAGATGACATAAACGCTACAAGTTCAATTTATAAACATTTCTTATTTGACATTGAGATGTTTACACACTTAAATGCTTTAGGCACAGCTTCATATACAACAGGTGAAGTTGTATCAGGTGCTACTTCAGGTGCTACAGGTATTGTACAAAGTATAACAGCAACTAAAAATACGGCAGTTTCTTCTATCACAGCTTCAGGCACAGATATAGAAGGTGCTTTTTCAGCAGCCGTTGTTACTTTAAATGATCACGGTATCACAGACGGTCAACAAATTCATTTAACAGGTGGTAGTTTTCAAATAGATTCATCAGCTACAAGTGATAGCACGGTTTACACAGCCAGAAATACAACAACAAATACTTTTGAATTATTTGACTCTGCTGGTACAACAGCAATAAATGTTACATCATTTAGTTCAGCACCTACTTTAGAACATACAACAATAGTTGTTGGTAATGTTGAAGGAACATTTAGTGCTGGCGAAGTTGTAACAGGCCAAACTTCAAACGCTGCTTTAACTTTACAATCAGACGTTTTAGGTTTTAAAGCAGTAGGTACAAGAGATATTACAGCAGTTAAACAAATCGGTATGGCAGGCTCGCCAGCCTATACTGCTGATACATCATTGACATCAACTCACGGTACAAACACTACAATTACAGGAAATATTACGGTAGCTAATTCAGACGCTACGGTTTTTGGTAAAGGCACAAACTTTACAAATGATATTAAAATCGGTGATTCAGTATCATTTACAAATGACGCTGGCACAACACTAACAGGTATTGTAAAATATGTTGTATCACAAACAGAATTAGAATTAACAGCCGCTGTTGGTAGTTCAGATGTAACCACGGCTGCCGTTTTAACTAGAAGAAGAGCTAAATTAAATAATCCAGAAAATAATATTTCAATATTTCAATTACCTTATACAACGGTAAAAACATTAAAAACTACAGCTAATAGTGGCGCTACTGATACTAACTTTAATGTTAGAAGAAACTTTACAGGAACATTATCATCAAATGGTGACGTTACAATTACTGCTGGTACAAATGAAACATTTACCTCTTTAGCAAGTGATGACTTTACAGCAACTATAATGACACTTGGTTCAGGTGGCACAGGTGCTGTAGGAGATGTATTAAATTTATCAGGTAATAACCACGAGGGTGACGCTATATTTAATTTAACAGGTTCGCCAACTGGTAAAACACTAAACCTTGATTTTGGTGCTAACTTTCAAGGTCATAAAATAAAAATTTTAGCAACGGTTAGTAGAACGGTTGCTGGTTCAAAAACAAAAACTTTAAACTCAAATCAAACGGTTGCCATTTCAACACAAGCTACTATTGAAAGTGGTGTTATTGGTTTAGGCAAGGCTGATGTTTTTGCTTTAAACAATGTTTATATGTCATCTGGTTTTGGTTCAGCTGCTTCTTCAAGTGATACAGATATTACAAGTAGGTTTGAATTAGATACAGGTCAAAGAGATAACTTCTATGACATAGGTAGAATTAGATTAAAACCTGGTGCTTTAAAACCAACAGGTAGATTACTTGTAGATTTTGATTTCTTTGCTCACGGATCAGGTGATTATTTTGATGTTGACTCATATTCAGGTGTTGTTGATTACGAAAACATACCTAGTTACACTTCAGATACAACAGGTACAAAATTTGAATTAAGAGATACATTAGATTTTAGACCAAGAGTTGATGACGCTAGTACAATCAATTCAGGTACGAGTGATAGAAGTTTTGACGGAACAGGTTCATCAACGGTTGATGTTGTACAATTTAATTCAGATATTACAGCTGATTTAGAATTTTTCCTAAACAGAATTGATAAAGTTTTTATTACTAGAGAAGGTGTTATAAAAGTATTAAAAGGTGCCTCTGCTTTAAACCCATTAGAACCAGAAAATTTAGATGGTCATTTATTATTGGCCACATTAACAATACCAAGTTATACTTTAAATACAGATGAGGTAAAAGTAGATAAAGAGGACAATATCAGATACACAATGAGAGATATTGGTTCTTTAGAAAACAGAATTAAAAACATAGAATATTATACTCAACTTTCTTTATTAGAACAAGACGCTCAATCTTTACAAATACAAGATAGTGATGGCTTTGATAGATTTAAAAATGGTTTTGTTGTAGATAACTTTACAGGCCATAATGTTGGTGATGTAGGTAATAATGACTATAAATTATCTATTGATAGAAGTAGAGGAGAGGCAAGAACGCCTTTTAATGAAGACGTTGTAGAATTAGAAGAAGTTGATGATGATTTAACTTCAATATTAGCTGCTGATAGAACAGCTGCTAATTATACAAAAACTGGTGATCTATTTACTTTACCATATACTGAAACAACTTATTTAGAACAACCTTTTGCCTCTAAAACAGAAAACTTAAATCCATTTTTAGTATTTGATTGGATAGGTAATATAGAATTAGACCCACCAGTTGATGAATGGAAAGAAACTAGAAGAGCTCCAGAATTAACAATATTTACAGGCCTTGGTACTTTTGATAACTTGTTAAGAGAAAGAGGTTTAGCAAATACATCACAAGAAATACCAGTTGGTACAGAATGGAATGAATGGCAAGATCAATGGTCAGGTAATCCTAGAACAAGTCAAACTTGGCGTGGTGATCAATTAGTACAAACAACAAGTAGAGATGTTGTACAAACAAGAGCTGGTATTAGAACAACAATCGTACCACAAACTTTAAGACAAAGTTTAGGTAATAGAGTTATGTCAGTTGCCTTTATACCATTTATTAGAAGTAGAACGGTATCATTTACAGCAAGAGGTATGAGACCTAATACTAGAGTTTTCCCTTTCTTTGATAATATAGATATTTCAATTTATGTAACACCTGATGGTGGCTCTGCTGGTGGTAATATTGTAACAGACTCTAATGGTTCTGTAACAGGATCATTTGCTATACCTGATCCAAATGTTGACTCAAATCCAAGATGGCGAACAGGTAAAAGAGTATTCAGATTAACCGCTTCATCTACAAATAGCCAAGATAGAACAAATGTAGCTACTTCAGCTGAGGCAGATTATGACGCTAAAGGTTTATTAGAAACTACACAAGAGGCCATAATTTCTACAAGAGAGGCTACTACACAACGAGATAACGTTGTAGGCAGTAGAACAACAACTAGAAATGCTAGTAGAGTTATTGCCACAAGACAACCAGATAGAGGTACTAATGATACAGGTCCTGGTGACGGTGACCCATTAGCTCAATCATTTGTTATTGATGAAGAAGATGGTTTATTTGTAACAAGTTTAGATGTTTTCTTTGCTACTAAATCATCTACAATACCTGTAAGATGTGAAATTAGAAATATGGTTAATGGTTATCCAGGTCAAAAAATTGTACCATTCTCACAAAAATATTTAAATCCAAGTGCTATTAACACAAGTACAGACGCTGCTACGGCAACTAAATTTACTTTTGACGCTCCTGTTTATTTACAAGAGGGTGTTGAGTATTGTATAGTATTATATTCAGACTCAACAGATTACACGGTCTACATATCAAGATTAGGCGAAACGGTTATAGGTTCTGATAGAACGGTATCAAAACAACCACAAACTGGTGTTTTATTTAAATCTGCTAACTATCGTACTTGGACACCTGAACAAATGGAAGATTTAAAATTTACTTTAAGAAAAGCTGTATTTGATACGTCAGCTTCAGGTACTTTAACATTAGCAAATAAAACTTTACCTGTAAAAACTTTAGAGGCAAATCCAATTAGAACATTTAACGGCACAGGTTTAATTAGAATATTCCACAAAAATCACGGAATGCATTCTACTAGTGACAATGTTACAATTGCTGGTGTAGAGGCTGGTACTTATAATGGCATTGCTCACTCTGATATTAACGGAACATATACAAGTATCTCAAATATAACTTTAGATAGTTATGACATAACAACTTCAGGCACAGCGAGTGCTACTGGTGATGTTGGTGGCTCAAGTGTTACTGCTACACAAAATAGATTGTTTGATGTATTACAACCACAAATTGGTCACATTGTTCACCCACAAACAAGTTTAACATCTACTTTAAGAACAACAACAGGTAAATCAATACACGGTTCAGAGACACCATTTAGTTTAGCAGCTACAACAGCCGCTGAAAGTATTGTGTTAGGTGATAACTATTATAGAGATTTTCCACAATTAGTAGCGAGTGATATAAACCAAACAAATGAAATGTCAGGTTCTAAATCAATTGTATTTAACTTGACAATGAGTTCATCAAATGCTAATTTAACCCCTGTTGTTGATGCAAAAAGATTAAACTCTTTTGCTATATCAAATAGATTAAATAATCCAACGGTATCATCAACTGATACATTAACAGGTGACGGTTCAACTACAGCATTTACTTTATCAGGTTCGCCATCAAGTGTACACTTGTTAGCAATTAAAAAAGATGGTAAAAAATTACAACCAATTGATGACTTTACGGTTTCTGGTACTACGATAACTTTTGACTCAGCACCTGGTAATGGTTCAAAAGTAATTGCTAAATTAACTAACACGGTTGATTTTGAAGAAGATACAGCGATAGAAGGTGGTTCATCTTCAGGTTCGTACTTAACTAAACCAGTAAATTTAGAAAATGCCTCAACAGCTTTAGAGGTTAGAGTGGCGGCTAGTGTTAGATCATCTTCATCAATTAAATGTTTCTTTAGATTATCAGGTGGTGAAGAAACAAGAAGAATAGAAGATATACCATACACAGCATTTAATACAGATGGTAGTTCAGATACGTCTGTTGATCCATCTAAAGGTGATGTAGTATTAGATTTAGATTTTAAAGATTACAAATTTAGTGCTAGTGCTTTACCAGAGTTTACATCTTTTCAAATTAAGATTGTAATTAATGGTACGGTGTCAGCTCTACCAGCAAGATTAAAGGATTTTAGAACAATAGCATTGGCAGTATAATATGAGTTTAATTAAAATAGAAAATTTTGAAAATTTAGTAAAAGACACAAGATCAAGTGCTATTGTAAATACAAGTAAAAGTGAGTTTCAATTATATATGAAACGAAGACAAGAAAGAAATAAAAACGGTGATAAATTAAGAAATGCTTGTAAAGAAATAAATAATTTAAAAAGTGAATTAAGAGAAATAAAAAGTTTATTAACAAAGGTATTAGAGAAGTAAAATGGCAGCTAGAACGGTAACAACATCAAATACACTAGAGCAGTTTCGTACAACTTTTAATAGTTTATCTTCAACTGATATTGGTGATCCATCTAGTTTAGCAACCACGGCTACATCAATTGTTGGTGCTATAAATGAGATTAATACCTCTGTATCTGCTACAGGTTTTATATTAGAGGATGATAGTTCTACAACACAAACTATTGTAGCTGGTAACACATTAAAAGTTTCAAGTGGTTCGGGTATTAACGCTGTTGTATCAGCAACAGATACTTTAACTATATCAGTAGCAGGTGGTGATATTAGTCAAAATGTTTATTTTGATGTAATTGGTACTCAACACAACGCTGATGGTTCAAATACATATACAGAATTAGTCGTAACTCAAGCCGCTAAAACAAGTGCTCATATTTACCAAGGCACAGGTTCTAGTTTGGGCTATAAAATTGATGGTGTTGAAGCGCCTTTTTTAAATATGAAAGTAGGTAATACTTACAGATTTAATCAAAGCGATAGTTCAAATGCGACACACCCATTATTAATTTATTATGACGCTGGTAAAACAACTCAATATACAACAGGAGTAACTACAAACGGCACGGCAGGTAGTTCAGGTGCTTACACTCAAATTGTAGTATCAGAAACTACACCTAATATATTATATTATCAATGTAGTTCTCATGGTTATATGGGTAGTAGAATAGATATACCATCTTCAACCAACGTTATTGATACATCAACAGCATTCGTAGATTCAACAGGAACAGCAATTACATTTGCCTCACAAGCATTTTCAATTGCTCAGGCGGTTGCTCTAGGATAATATTATAAATAGTATAAAAAGGATAATTAAATGGCTAACGATTTTAAAAGATTTGCGAAACCAAGTGTAGGAACAAGCACAGGTGCCTCAGCTGACGCCGTTTACACGGTACCAGCAGGTGCTGGATCAACAGCGTTAGAATCAATCGTTATCGGAATTACTTTAGCAAATAAAACATCAACTGGTGTAACTGCTTCTGTTTTTTTAGACAACGAAGACGGTTCAAATGATGTGTTTATTGTTAAGGACGCTACGGTCCCAGCAGGCTCTTCATTAGAAATAATGTCAGGAAATAAACTAGTGGTACAAAACGATGGCAGTAATGCTGACGTTATTAGAATTTCTTGTGGAACAGCTTCTGCTTTGGACGCTATTGTAACCGTACTTGAAGACGTATAATATAAAATAAGAGAGAAACTAAATGGCTTATATTGGTAAAAAACCAGAAGATTTAATTAGAGGCAATGCTACTTACAATGCCTTTACAGGCGATGGTTCAACCACAACTTTTGATGTAACAAATTTACTACCAGACGGTGGTGCTTTTGATGTTGAAGTTTTTGTTGACAACGTTAGACAAGAGGCAGGTTCAAGTAAATCTTATACAATTGGTCAAGATGGAAGTGGTGATTTAAAAAGAGTTACATTTAATACAGCACCAGATAATGGCGCTGAAATTTATGTCATTAATCCTGGTAGAGAAACTGCTTTAATTAGTGTTGCTGACAATACTATTACAACAGCAAAATTACAATCAACATCTGTAACAACAGCAAAAATTGGTGCTGACGCAATAACTGGTGCTAAAATAGCTGATGACGCTGTTGACTCTGAACATTTAGTTGATGGATCAGTTGATAATGTTCATTTATCAGGTTCAATAGCAAATGCTAAATTAGCAAATTCAAGTATTACAATTAACGGATCATCTGTTTCCTTAGGTGGTTCAGTAAGTGTTGGTACACAATGGCAAGCCGTTACGGTTGCTGATGGTTCAACACAATTGACAGCAGAAGCTGGTAAAGGTTATTTCCTTGATACAAATACTGGTGTTATTGAAGTTTTATTACCAACATCACCTAGTAGAGGTGATACAATTATTTTAGCTGACTATGGTGGAAATTTTGCTACTAACAATGTAATAGTTAACGCAGGTTCAAATTTAATTGATAGTGTAGAGACAGCGGGCTTAAGTCAAGGTTATAAATTAACAACAAATAATTTAGTGGTAGAATTAGTTTTTGTTGACACAAATAAAGGTTGGCAAATAATAGAAAACGAATCTAAAAGTAGTTTAACAGCGGCTGATGATACAAATGCTGCATTTACAGAGGCAACTGGTGGTACTATAACTACTTCAGGTAATTTTAAAATTCATACATTTACAGGTGACGCTAATTTTGTTGTATCAAAAGTAGGTAACGCCGGTGGCGGTGGTTCTACCGTAGATTATATGGTGGTAGCAGGTGGAGGAGCAGGTAATGGAGTAGCAGGAAGTGGAGCAGGCGCTGGTGGATTTAGAGCCTCTAATGATACTTGTATGCCATCTCCACAAACATCTCCTTTAGCATCGCCTACAGGTATAACAATTACAGCTACAACATTTCCAGTTACGGTCGGAGGTGGAGGGTCTGCTCCACCAACAAATGCCTCACCAGCACCTAATGGTAGTAATTCAGTATTCTCAACTATAACATCAGCAGGTGGAGGGGCGTCTGTAGCCGCTGGAAATCCTGGAATAAATGGAGGTTCTGGTTCAGGCGGCGGTGGTGAAAATCCAGGTTCAGTTTCAGCCGCAGGTAGTGGTAACACTCCTCCTGTAAGCCCACCTCAAGGACAAAATGGTGGTACTGGCGGTCAAGCGCCAAGTCACAGAGGTGCTGGTGGCGGAGGCGGTGCTGGAGCTGCTGGTACAAATGGTGACGCAGACGGAGGCCCTGGCGGAATAGGTTCATATATGCTTCAAACAGGTTTTGCTGGATGTAATGGCGAACCTGGCCCCGTTAGTGGCGCAAGATATTTTGCTGGTGGTGGCGGTGGTGGATATGAGGCACAATCTGGAAGTAACGGAGTTGGTGGTGTTGGTGGAGGCGGAGACGCAGGACCAGGACCAGGAACATCTCCAGGTAATGGACAAAATGCTGTAGCAAATACTGGCGGTGGCGGAGGTGGTGGATCAAGAGGTGCGCCAGGAACAAACGCTGGTCAAACAGGTGGTAATGGTGGTAAAGGAATTGTTATAATTAGGTACAAGTTTCAGTAAAGGTAATTAAATGGCATATTTAGGTAGAGAACCAGCATACGGAAGTTTTGAGAAGCAGTCTTTAACGGCTGATGGCTCTACAACTACTTTTACACTAAATTTTACGGTTGGTTCTTCAGCTTCAATTATGGTTTCAGTTGCCGGTGTATACCAAGAGCCTGAAGTTGCTTACAATTTATCAGATGGTGGTACTAAAATAGTATTTACAGCCGCTCCAGAAAGTGGCGATACGGTATTTTTAATATTTTTAGGTATAGCATATGATGTTGGCACTTTAGTTGGTACAGGTGTTATTACAGGTCAAACAGCAGAGACATCTGTAGCTGATGATGATTTAATTTTAATTTACGATACTTCAGCAGACGCTTTAAGAAAAATGACAAAAGCAAATTTTGCTCCTGCTGTAACATTAAGTTATTCAAGTGGCACAGCCACAGGTGATGGTTCAACAACAGGTTTTACTATAAATAGTGGTAGAGCTGTTGCTGATGTTTTAGTCATGGTTAATGGTGTTACTTTAGTGCCAACGACAGATTATACTATATCAGGAACAACTTTAACATTTGCTACGGCACCAGCGGCCTCAGCAGAAATAGTTTATAGATATTTGCCAATATCGGCATAGGATAAAATATGGGTGTAAAAACAAGAAATTTAGGAAATTCAGAGGGTAAAGATATTCAATGGCAAACGCCATTAAATGCTGACGGTTCTACAATTTTTGATGTAGAGGCAGGCAAAGGATATTTTGTTAATACAACTGGTGGTGAAGTAGAATTAAAACTTCCTACAGGTAGTATAGGTGATAGAATAGCTGTTATGGATTTTGGTGGTACTTTTAATACAAACCCTATTAGATTAAATTTAAATGGCCAAAAATTAAATGGTTCTCTAAATCCTAGTGGCACCTCAGGTGCTCAAGGTTATGTAAAAATTGAAACTCAAAATGTTAGATTTGAATTGGTGTTTTCAGATTCAGATAAAGGTTGGGTAGTTTTTGAAAACGAAGCAAAAACATCTCCATCAACTTCTCCGTTCGCTTCATATACTGAGGCAACAGGTGGGACAATTACGACTTCAGGTGATTTTAAAATTCATACATTTACAGGTGATGGTTGTTTTGTTGTATCAGGAGTAGGTAATCCAATTGGTAGCGGTGATGCCGTAGATTATCTAGTTGTTGCTGGCGGAGGTGGTGGTGCCAGAGATAATGCTGGCGGAGGTGGTGCCGGCGGTGTTCGATTTTTTGCTAGTCCAGATATTCCAGCACCAGGATATCCAGCAGGTCCAAGAAATGCCCCAGCAGGCATTACCGTAACAGCAACTACTTTTCCTATTACCGTAGGTGCTGGTGGTGGCCCAGGTAATTTACCAGGTTCAGGTGATTGTGCTCCAGGTCAAAGAGGAAGTAATTCAGTTTTTTCTACAATCACATCAACAGGTGGTGGTGGTAGTAACGGTGATGGACAACCTTTTTCACCAAAAATGCCAGGTGGTTCAGGTGGCGGTGAAGGCCAAGGAGCAGGAACAAAAGGTATAGGAAATACTCCACCAGTAAGTCCATCTCAAGGTAGTGATGGCGGACAAAATAATAATAATCCTGGCGGCGGCGGTGGCGGCGGAGGTTTTATGGCCGTTGGTTCAAACAATTCAGGAGATTCAGGCGGAGCAGGAGGTGTTGGTGGAGGATTTCCAACAGCTTTTGTTGGTACAAATGGTGTGTCTTCTTCTTGTCAACAATTTTTTGGTGGCGGAGGTGGAGGTGGGAACGGACAGCCAGGTGGTGGTACAGGCGGTTCTGGAGGAACAGGTGGTGGAGGAGCAGGTTCTGCCTCAGCTCCAACTAGCATAACCCCTGGTGTCGCTGGTACGGCAAATACTGGCGGAGGCGGAGGTGGCGGCGGCCAAGCAGGTGAAGGTTCATCAGGTGGAAAAGGTATCGTAATTTTAAGATACAAGTTTCAAAATTAATTTAAATAATAATCCATTATAAATAGTCTTAATAACAATTAATTGAGTACGATACTCTAAAAAGAGATTTATGGTACTCATATAATATAGGAGATTATTACAATGGCACACTTTGCTAAATTAGGTATTAACGGAAAAGTAATCGCCGTTCACGGACTAGACAACGATCAATTGTTAAATGCTGATGGAAAAGAAGACGAATCAGTAGGTCAAAACAGATTACAACAAATTCACGGATGGCCGGCTCAAATGTGGATACAAACTTCTTACAATACACAAGGTAAGAAATATAGAAACCAAGACGGTTCACTAGACGCTTCTAAACAATTTAGAGGTAACTACGCAGGTATAGGTTTTACTTGGGACGAAGATAATCAAATCTTTTGGCCTACACAACCTCACGCTAGTTGGACAAAAAATACTTCAACTGCTGCTTGGGATGCTCCAATAACTTATCCATCGGTAGTAGATGATGGTGCTGATCCTGTAGTTTGGAATTATGATATAGAGTGGGATGAGAGCGCTTATCAAGCTGACAACTCAAAAGGTTGGAAAGGCACAAAACATAATATTGACGGTTCTGACCACGCTGATAAAGATAAGACTTATGATTGGAACGGCTCTGCTTGGGTAGAGGCATAATAATAAAATTATAAACATAGTGAGGTTATTATGATGAAAAAGCATAGGCTTACTGAATCATTTTATATTGAAGGAAAAATTGATAAAGTTTCGGCAGTAAATACTAGGTTAATTAAAAATCATATATTGTCTAATTTTAGTTTGGCCAATAGATATAAAGATGACCAGTATTGGTATATGAATGAGTATTTGAAAGTACCTTATCATCAACATATACAATGGGTACAGGATTGGTTAAGAGATCATTTTAGATTAAAATATTCTCAAACATTAGTACCAACACCTGTTGATAGTATAAGAGGTATTATTCAACAAACTGGTGAAAGAGTAAATTCACATCATAATGTCAAAGATTGGCATTTAAATGAATCACCAGAGATTTCTTGTTTGTATTGTGTCGGAACAGGACCAAAAAAAAGTGAAGTCATTTTTGAATATGATGATGGACGAAATAAACATAGAAGATGGAAAGTTTCTTTAGAACAAGATTCTTTTATTTTATATTCATCACATTTAAATCATAGTATTACTAAAAATGAAAATAAAGACTTTTTGGTAAATCTGTCTTTACATTTTCAGTTAATATAATAAATATTAAAAAGAGAGAGTTGGATGACAAGAGTAAAATTGGACACACCAGCATTTGCTGATCAATCAGTAGATACTAGAACCATAAAAGACGGAACAATCATAGCACAAGACGTTTCTGGTTCAATTACAAATGCTAAGTTAGCCAACTCCTCTATATCAATAAACGGATCATCTGTATCATTAGGTGGTTCTTTAACAACAAATGTTTATTTAGATTGGCAGGCCGTAACGGTTGCTGATGGTTCAACAACTTTAAGTGCTGTAGCAGGTAGAGGATATTTCCTTGACACTAATACAGGAGTTATAGAAGTATTTTTACCAACATCACCAAGTAGAGGTGATACAATTGCTCTTGTAGATTACTCTGGTACTTTTGCTACTAATCAACTTATTATCAATACAGGCGGTCAATTAATAGATAGTACATCTGGACCAGATTTTAAAGTTACAGCAAATAATTCAATAGTAGAGTTAGTTTATATTGACGCTAATAAAGGGTGGCAAGTTATTTTAAATCAAGCGGCTGGCACTACACCAGACGCAGTATTAACACCTGGCGGAGAGTATGGAGCTTTAATAGTTGCTACAGGTGGTACAATAACAACTTCAGGCGATTTTAAAATTCATACTTTTACAGGTGATGGTAATTTTATTGTTTCAGCTTCTCAACCAGACTCAAAAGTAGATTATATGGTAGTCGCTGGTGGTGGTGGCGGTGGAGCAGGACAAGACAATAATGTATCAGGCGGAGGCGGAGGTGCTGGAGGTTATAGAGAATCTTCAGGCGCTGATTCAGGATGTTATAGTGCGAGTCCTTTAGGCGCTTGTGTATCTGGTCTACCAATAAGCAATACTACTTTCCCTATAACGGTCGGTGGTGGCGGTGCTGGTCAAATTTCTTGTGGTTGTACAAATGGAGCAAACGGATCAAATTCAGTCTTTTCAACAATTACATCAACTGCTGGAGGTGGCGGTGGTTCTCATAGAGGTAAACAAGGTAGTAACGGCGGCTCTGGTGGTGGAGGCGGAACAGGAACAGGACCTACTGCTGGCCCAGCAGGCGGCGGAAGTGGTAACACTCCACCTGTAAGTCCATCTCAAGGTAAAAATGGTGGAAATGCTGTTAACGGAACAAAATGTAATAGTTCAACACCAGGCACTAGTGGTACATTTAACAGAGCTGGTGGTGGTGGCGGTGGAGCGGGAGCGGTAGGAGCAAATGCTGCTACACCTTCTCCAGGTTGTGGCACGGTGGCTACAGGCGGAAATGGTGGGGCAGGTGTTACATCATCAATCACAGGAGCGGCAGTAGCTAGAGCTGGTGGCGGTGGTGGTGGTTCAAATTACGGAAGTGGTAACTCAGGATGTGGAGCTGCTGGTGGTGGCGACGGAGGTTGTGGTGTGCCATCTTGTTCGCCAAATATAAATGCTCACGCTGCTGACGCAAATTCTGGAAGTGGCGGAGGTGGTGGAGGTCACGGTGGCCCTAACAGCCCAGCAGGACCTATAGCAGATGGTGGTAATGGTGGTAAAGGATTAGTTGTTATAAGATATAAATTTCAATAAGGATTTTAGATAAATAGTAAGAGAGAATTAAAATGGCATTAACAAAAGTTACAAATACAGGTATAGCTGATGACGCTGTAACAACGGATAAGATAGAAAATTCTACCGTTTTAGCAGCTGATATAGCACCAGGCACATTAACAAATGCTAAATTATCAAATTCAGCAGTTACAATAAATGGTTCAAGTGTTTCATTAGGTGGATCAACAAATGTAAAACATATTGAATGGCAAGCACTAACGGTTGCTGACGGTTCAACAACATTAACTGCCGAAGCTGGCAAAGGTTATTTTTTAGATACAAATGCTGGTGTTATAGAAGTATTTTTACCAAGTTCGCCATCCAGAGGTGACACAATAGTTTTAGTTGATTATGGTGGAACATTTGGAACAAATCAATGTATTATAAACACAGGCGGCCAATTAATAGATAGTACAACAGGTCCAGATTTTAAAGTAACAACAAATAATGCCATTGTTGAATTAGTTTATGTTGACGCAAATAAAGGTTATCTAGTTAAATTAAGTCAAGCGGCTGGCACAACACCAGGTGTCATAGCAACAGGTCAATATGGATCAACATATATTCAAGCAACTGGTGGTACCGTAACTCAATCAGGCGAATATAAAATACACACTTTTACAGGTGATGGATGTTTTGTAGTTTCATCTTTAGGTTCAGGAATACCAACGGCAGAGGCCTCAAATGTAGATTATTTAGTGGTCGCTGGTGGCGGTGGCGCAGGAACAGGTTCTAACGTTAATGGACAGGCAGCAGGTGGCGGAGGCGGTGCTGGTGGTTATAGAGAGGGTAAAGATAGTACAGCAAGTTCACCTCACACAGCAAGTCCTGTAGCTGCTACGTCAGGTATAACCGTAACAGCAACAACATTTCCAATTAGTGTTGGTGCTGGTGGTGCTGGCGGTGCTCAACCAGGACCTTTTTCATCTGGTTTTGTCGGTTCAGATGGTTCTAATTCAGTATTCAGTACAATCACATCTGCTGGCGGTGGTAATGGCGCTAGAGGCGGTCCTTCTCCGGGTGGAGATGGCGGACCAGGAGGTTCTGGCGGAGGTGCTGGAGCAGGAAATTGTACAAAAGGTAATGGTAATACACCACCTGTAAGTCCATCTCAAGGTAACAATGGAAGTAATGGTGCTAGTGACGCTGGTGGCGGCGGAGGTGGTATTGGTGCTGCTGCTACAAATGCTTGTAACACAAATGGTGCTGACGGCGGTGCTGGTGTTGCTTCAAGTATAACAGGTTCATCTGTAACTCGTGGCGGAGGCGGTGGTGGTGCTGGAGAAACTACAAAAGGTTGTGGGGGTGCTGGAGGTGGTGGTAATGGTTTCACTAATGGATCAAATGGTCCAGGTTCTGGAGTGGCAGCTACAGCAAATACTGGTGGTGGTGGAGGTGGCGCTTACTCTAATTCCAATAGTTGTGCCACAGCTGGTGGTGCTGGTGGAAAAGGTGTTGTTATTTTAAGATATAAATTTATAGGATAATTAAAGTGTTATGGCAGTTACACAAAAAACAGCAGTTAATTTTTCAATCGACCAAGGGGCAGATTTTTCTAAAAATTTTACCGTAACAACTGACGGTTCAACTGCCTACGATATTTCTGGATTAACTTTACAATCACAAATAAGAAAGTCTTATGATTCTTCTTCAGCAACTGCTACATTTACAGCTTCAGTTGTAACAGGTTCAAGTGGTATTTACAAATTAGTATTATCAAATTCAACAACTGCTGATATTACAGCAGGTCGTTATGTGTATGATGTAGAATTAATTTTATCAGATTCTACAATAGAAAAAGTACATTATGGTATTGTAACGGTCAATCCAGAGGCAACTAAAGTATAATGAATGAATTATCAGAATTTTTTAAAACCGTTTCAATTGAAAAAACAAGAGTTGCCGAAGAAAGAAAAAGATTTACACCAAGAGTTGAAATCAAAGAAACCGATTTATCAGACTTTTTTGGCACGATTAAAACCGGCCAACAAAATCAAGTAATTTTAGCACAAAGAGAAGGCACTAAATTAGACGCCTTACAAACCTTTTTTACTAGACTTCAAACTTTTGAAGATTCTTTACAAGAACAAATAGAAAGACAAAAACCAGATAATACGAAAGATGGTTTTGACCCTGCTGAAGTAGAAGGCTATGAAGAATTTAATAGTAACTATGATAAAAAAGAAACAGAAAAACTTATAGATCAATCTGTTGAAGATACTATAAAAGAAAAATCTGAATCACAAAAATTACAAGATCAGTTAGAACCAATTACAGAAAATAAAGATAGATTCCCTACTGCCGAAGAAAGATGGCCTAGAGCAGGTGAAACAATTAAAGAAGTAAAACAAGTTGAAATAAAACCTGTTAATTATTTTAATATTAATAAAAGACCTGAGCCTAAAGTTGAAGAAACAGATGTTAATTCATTAGCACAGGCAATGTCTAGTTTAATTAAAAAACCTGAACAATTAAATGAACAACCACAGCTTTCAGATTTAGAAAAATTACAATTAGAATTTAAACAATTTAGAAAACTAGTAACTATGCAAATGGCCTCAATAGGTGGCGGTGGTGAAGTAAGATTACTGAATTTAGATGACGTTGATACAAGTTCACTTGGTAATGGTAAATTTTTAGTATATAATGCTACAAGCAAAAAATTAGAATTTACAGATCAAGTGGACGGTAATTAATGCCATTAAAGATAAAATTAAAAAGATTTACAGCTTCTTCAGGTGACCCTAGCACAAGTGATTTAGAGGTCGGCGAAGTAGGTATTAATCCAGTACAAAAGAAAATATTTGTAAACAATAGTGGTACTATTGTAGCATTAGGTTCTGCTGACTTTTCAGCGGTTGACCAAGATATTATACCTGATGGTGATGGCACAAGAAATTTAGGCAGTTCTAGTAAAAGATTTGCTGAGTTGTTTCTTACAGGTCAAACAATTAATCTTGGTGGTGCTACAATTGATTCAGACGGCACAGGTACCGTATCTGTATCTGCTACAGGTGTTACATTGCCTGCTGGCTCAAAAGCAGGTGATAATAAATTAGCAGTTACCGTTACAGGATCAGGTGGTACTGAACAAGCCGCTCAAGTTGTTGATTTTTTTTCAGCAGCTGGTGGTTTAAGTTCAGCAAACACAACATTTAGCTTTAACGCTACGGTAGATGATAAGTTTGTATTTACAGGTGCTAAAACATTTACACTAGCTGATGGTAGTTCATTAGCAGATAGTAATATTACACTATTTCAATTTTAATAAATATGAGTAGAGAGAATTATGTCAAGTAAAAAACCAATACGAGCAGTCTTCAATGATAGTAACGTTGCTACAGGTTTAGCAGAGTATCAATCAGGAGAATTTATACCTTTAACACACGGTGGTTTAGGTGCTTCTTTATCTATTGGTTCAGCTGGCCAGGTTTTAAAAGTAAACTCTGGCGCCTCAGCGTTAGAGTTTGGTAGTGTTGAAGCTATTGTAAATATAGATGGTGCTACAAATTTAACAAGTAATACTTTAGCGTCTAGTGATTTATTTTTAGTTTCAGATGGTGGCACAGAGGGCAGAGCAACATTATCTCAAATACAAGCTGCTATCAAAGATACAACTGCTACACTTACAAATAAATCTATAAGTGGTTCAGCAAACACATTATCCAATATACCAATTAGTGCCATATCTTTTTCAGGTTCAACTATAACAGGAATTACAAGTTTAACTTCAGGAACGGTTGTAATTTCTGATAGAAATATAAAAACATCTGATAGTACAAATTTAGTTTTAAATGAAGCTGTTGATATATCAAATGCTGGTGCTATAACAGGTGCATCATTAAATTTATCAGGTAACGCTGTTGTTTCTGGTAATTTAACCGTATCAGGCACAACAACAACTTTAGAAACAACTAACTCTGTTATATCAGACAAACTAATTGAATTGGCTACAGGCACATCTGGCACACCTTCAGGTGATGTTGGTATTGTTGGTGAAAGAGGAAGTTCAAATAATATATTTTTTGGTTTTGATGAAAGCGCTGATGAGTTTACGGTAGGAACAGGAACATTTACAGGTGCTACAACAGGTGATTTATCAATTACAAAAGGAACATTTTCAAGTGCTGGTAACAGAATATACAATGGTTCAAATTACGTTGCTTTAGTGTCGCCAAGTTTAGGTGGAGCTAATGTTACTTTAACTTTACCGTCAAATGATGGTGACACAAATCAAGTTTTAATTACAGATGGTTCAGGTAATTTATCATTTAGTTCAGTATCAGCTGCTTCGGGTGCTGGTTTATCAAATGTTGTGGAAGATACAACACCTCAATTAGGCGGTAATTTAGACGTACAGACAAACAATATAGTATCAACATCAAATAGAAGTATATCAATATTACCAAATGGTAGTGGTAAAGTTTTATTAGATGGTGATGGTAGTTCAGGTGGTGTTGCTGTATCAGACGGGTTGGTTGATATTTTTACTGGTACAGGTAGTGTATCAAAAGTTAAATTTTATTGTGAGAGTTCAAATGCTCACGCTCAAACTTTACAAGCACAACCACACTCTGCTAGTAGTTCAGCAGTATTAACTTTACCAGTTGCTACAGGTACTTTAATTGGTACAGGTGATTCAGGCACCGTATCAAATACTATGTTAGCTGGTTCAATAGCAAACTCTAAATTATCTAACTCAACGGTTACAATAGCTGATGATAGTTCAACTGCTGTTAGTGTACCTTTAGGTGGTGGTTTTACAATTTTAGGTGGTTCAGGAATAACAACTGCTCTTAACGGTAGTGAAATGACTATTGCTACAGACGGCGCCGTTGTAACTGAAACATCAACAGATACATTAACTAATAAGTCAATAGACTCAGATAATAATACTATTACAAATCTAGTAAACGCTGATATAAAATCATCAGCGGCCATAGCCTTTAGTAAAATGGAAAATTTAACAACTGCTAGAGCTTTAGTATCAGACGGAAGTGGTGATGTTTCTGTAAGTGATGTTACAGCTACAGAAATAGGTCATTTAGATGGTGTTTCTTCAGCAATTCAGACACAATTAGACAATAAAGCTGCTAAATCTTTTGCGATTGCTCAGGCGGTAGCACTTGGATAAATTATTATAAATATACCTGAAAACTAAAGGGATTTAATAATGGCAACACCAGCAAGTAGAGCTAACTTAAAAGAATATGCTTTAAGAGCACTAGGAAAACCAGTCATAGAGATAAATGTAGATGACGACCAGTTAGAAGATAGACTGGACGAAGCTTTACAATATTATGCTCAATATCACTATGATGGTATTAGAAGAACATATTTAAAATATAAGTTAACGGAAGATGATAAAACTAGATTAAAAAATCCTAATAGATCATCTGAAAGCACAACTGATAAAAAAGAATCTGGCGTATCAACAACTTGGACTGAACAAGATAATTATTTAGTAATACCAGAATCAATCATATCTATAATTAATATATTTCCATTTTCAGATAAAGGTAATTTAAATTTATTTGATGTAAGATACCAACTAAGGTTAAATGACCTTTATGATTTTTCATCAACATCAATAATAAATTATGATATTGTATTAAGACATTTAGATTTTTTAGATCACGTATTAGTAGGTGAAAAACCAATGAGATTTAATCAACACGATAATAGGTTGTATATTGATATGGATTGGGAAAATGATTTAGATGTAGGAGAATATCTAGTAATAGAAGCTTACAGAAAATTAGACCCGACAGAATATACTGATATATTTAATGACATATATTTAAAAAGATATGTAACTGCTTTATTTAAAAAACAATGGGGTGCTAATTTATCAAAATTTAATGGTGTCACAATGCTAGGTGGTGTTCAATTAAATGGTCAACAAATTTATACAGAAGCTTTAGCTGATATAGAAAAGTTAGAACAAGAAATTAGATCAACTTACGAATTAAATCCAGCAATTATGATGGGGTAGCCACTAATGCCAGTAAATCATTATTTTCAAGGTGGCAATGGTATCGGTTCAGACGCTGAAAAAAGACTTTATGAAAATTTAATTATTGAAGGTCTTAAAATTTACGGTCAAGACGTTTACTATTTACCACGAACACTCGTTAATAGAGACCTAATATTAGGTGAAGATGTAGCAAGTAAATTTAATGCTGCTTATCTGGCCGAAATGTATATGGAAACTACCGAGGGTTTTGCTGGCCAACAAGAAATCATAAACAAATTCGGATTAGAAATTAGAGAAGACACTACTTTTATGGTGTCTAAAAGAAGATGGTTAGATTTAGTTGATGATCCAGGAACATTAATAGTTTCTGGTAGACCAAATGAAGGCGACATAATTTATATGCCTTTAATGAATAGTTTTTTTGAAATACAATTTGTTGAAGACCAAGAGCCATTTTTCCAATTAGGTCAATTACCTGTTTATAAATTAAGATGTACAAGATTTGAATATTCAAGCGAAAGACTTGATACAGGCGTTTCAGAAATTGACGCCGCTGAAGATAAACACTCTTTAGATCAACTTGCTCATCAAATGAGTTTAGAAAATGAAGATGGTGCTTTATTGTTAGAGGCTGACGGTGCTGATAGTTCATCTAATTATCTATTATTAGAAAGTTACAATATACAAACTCAATCGCCTTATGCTGACAACAATGATTTAGACCAACAAGCAGGTTTTGATACATCATCAACAGCTGATGACATATTAGACTTTACAGAGAGAAATCCTTTTGGTGAGGTAGACTTTTAATGTTTGGAAATTATTTTTATAACGAAAGTATGAGAAGAATGACCATAGGTTTTGGTCAAATCTTTAATAATATTCAAATAAAAAGAAAAGATGATACAGGAAAAGTTATACAAACTATTCGTGTGCCTTTAGCGTATGGGCCAAAAGAAAAATTTTTAGTTAGATTAGATCAACAATCAAGTTTAAGTAACAGAGAGTTTGCCATAACATTACCTCGTATGGGTTTTGAAATATCAAGTATCTCATATGATCCTACTAGAAAACTTACTAGAATACAAAAATTTAAACAAGTAAAATCAGCGGCTGATGGTAAAGTATTAGACTTTAATTATACACCAGTCCCTTATAATATATCATATAATTTATATTCTTTTACAGCAAGTGCTGAGGCAGGTTTACAAATTATAGAACAAATATTACCTTTTTTTCAACCAGATTTTACGGTGACAATTAATGCCATACCTAGTTTAAATATTAAAAGAGACATACCGATTATATTAAATAGCGTAAATTATGAGGATACATATTCAGGCGATTTTACAACCAGAAGAGCTGTAATTTACACATTAAATTTTACTGCTAAAACATATCTATTTGGACCGTCAACATCACAAAAAGTTATTAAAACCGTTCAAACGGATCAATACTCTGATACAGATAGAGTTAATAAAGCAAGAGAAAGTCGTATTATTATCGTGCCTAGCCCTACAACGGCCGACGCTGATGATGACTTCGGATTTACAACAACCATTGATTTTTTTGAAGATAGTAAAAAGTACAATGTAACAACAGATAAAGATGAATAAATAGTATAAATAATAATAGTAGAGAATCACAACTATGGCAATAAACAGAATTAAAACAGGTGGTATAACAGACAACACTATTCAAAGTGATGATATAGCACCAGGTACTATAGCAAATGACAGATTAGCAGGTTCTATTGCTAATGATAAATTAGCAGGGTCTATAACTAACGCTAAACTAGCAAACTCAGCAATCACAATTAACGGAACATCTATTAATCTAGGTGCTAGTGGTGAAATAGTTGCCGGCACAGATTGGCAAGCAGTAACCGTGGCTGACGGTTCTACACAATTAAATGCCGAAGCTGGTAAAGGATATTTTTTAGATACAAACCAAGGTGTGATAGAGGTTAAATTACCAGCATCTCCAAGTAGAGGTGATACTTTTGTTTTTGCTGATTATGGTAATAACTTTGCTCAAAATAGAGCTATAATAGATACACAAGGTAAATTAATTGATAGTACCGTAGGTGGTGTTCCAGATAGTGACTTTATTTTAGAGACAAATGGTCAAATTGTAGAATTAGTTTATAAAGATAGCACTAGTGGATATATGATAAAACAAAATAATTCTCCAACGGTTTTAACTGCTGATACTTATGATAAATTTATTGAGGCAACAGGTGGAACAATTACGACTTCAGGTAATTTTAAAATTCATACATTTACAGGTGATGGTTGCTTTGTTGTTTCACAAACAGGTGCTGGTGGAGGTCCGTCAGTTGTAGATTATCTTGTAGTCGCTGGTGGCGGTTCAGGTGGAATTGATAACGGCGGTGGCGGAGGCGCTGGAGGTTATAGAGAATCTTCAGGTGCTGCTTCAGGTTGTTATACAGCGAGTCCTTTAGGTGCTTGTGTGGCTGGTATACCAGTCCCAGCAGCAACTTATCCTATAACGGTAGGTGCCGGTGGTTCTCCAGGTCCTGGACCTGTAGGTACAGAGGGCGGTACTCCTGGATCAAATTCAGTATTTTCAACAATCACATCAGCAGGTGGCGGTGGTGGTTCTCACACAGGAACAGGTAGTAATTTAACTGCTATGTCAGGTGGATCAGGCGGAGCAGGTGGTCAAGCGTCTCCTTCATCTTGTATAGGAACAGGTAATACACCTCCTGTAAGCCCGCCTCAAGGTAATAATGGTGGATATAATTCACCACCTACTTCAGGCGGTGGCGGAGGCGGAGGTGCTGGCGCTGCTGGTAATGGTGGTGCTTCACAAAACGGTTATAACGGTGGTGCTGGAGTAACGAGTTGTATCACAGGTTCTCCTGTCGCAAGAGCAGGGGGCGGTGGCGGAGGCGGCGGTCAACCCGGCTCTAATTCTGGAGGTTCTGCTGGAACAGGAGGTGGTGGAGCAGGAGGCCCAGGAACAACAAATGGTACTGCTGGATCGGATAATACCGGTGGTGGCGGAGGAGGCGGTGGTCAATCACCTCCATCTCCTAGAAACAACTCTGGTGGTAAAGGTGTTGTTGTAATTAGATATAAGTTCCAATAATTAATAGCGTTTTTTAAGACACCTATATATTATGAAATGAGGATTATAAAATGAATTTGAAAAATTATTATTATTACTTTAAATCAGCATTATCACCAAAATTGTGTGATGAAATCATAAATTACGGTAAACAACACAAAGCCAATATGGCCATAACAGGCGGCTCAGAGGGTGATGAAAATAAAAAGGCTGATGGTACTTTAAAAAAATCAGTTATCAAAAATATCCAAAAGAAAAGAAAATCAGACATTGTTTGGATGAACGATAATTGGATTTACAAAGAAGTACACCCATTAATACACGAAGCAAATAGAAATGCTGGTTGGAATTTTGATTGGGACTGGTCGGAGTCTTGCCAATTTACAAAATATGGTGTAGGACAATATTATGGCTGGCATTGTGATAGTTGGGAAGTGCCTTATAATAAACCAGATGATAAAAACTCACACGGTAAAATTAGAAAATTATCAGTCACTATCAGTCTAAATGATCCTGACGAGTATGATGGTGGTAATTTAGAATTTGATTTTAGAAACCAAATTGATTGGGAAAAAAATAAGAAAGCAAGAATTAAATCTTGTGCAGAAATTAGACCTCGTGGCTCGGTCATAGTTTTTCCTAGTTTTTGTTGGCATAGAGTAGCACCTGTAACAAGAGGCACTAGATATTCTCTTGTTATTTGGAATTTAGGATACCCTTTTAGGTAAAGGATATATAATGATTAATAGGAGAATATAAAATGGCAGTTAAAACAAGATCAGGAAAAGACATTATGAATACGGATTGGCACTTTGGCACACCTGTTTATAGAATTGAAAAACCAGAGTGGGTAACAAAATTAAATAAAGCCACAGACAAATATATTAAAAATGCTCAAAAAAATTTACAACCAGAATTAAAAGAGAGAAAAAAGATTTTAGGTAATAAAGATTATCTTAAAGTAAAAGATCACGGTGTAAGTTATCACTCAACACCTTTAAATGGTGATCCTAATTTAAAAGAAATAGAAACATATATTGGTCACACAGCTTGGAATCTATTAGATGAATGGGGTTATGATATGTCTCTATACACTATGTTTTTTACAGAATTTTGGGTACAAGAGTTTGCTAAACAAGGTGGCGGCCATCACAGCACACACGTTCATTGGGATAATCACATATCAGGTTTTTACTTTTTAAAATGTAACGATAAAACATCTTACCCTATATTTCACGATCCTAGAGCAGGAGCTATGATGACTAAACTACCTCATAAAGATAAAAGTAAAGTATCTCCTATGATAGATCAAGTGTTTTACAAACCTAGACCAGGAACACTTATATTTTTTCCTGGATATGTGCCACATGAATTTGCCGTTGACATGGGAGTTGAACCATTTAGATTTATTCATTTTAATTTACAAGCGGTAAGAAATATAATTGTTGAATCAGCGAAAGGTATGAATAATGTCAAAAATTAAATTTGAAAAAAATCATTATCTAGTTATAAAAGAAGCTATTGAACCTAAAGTAGCAGAGTTTGTTTATAATTATTTTTTAATGAAAAGACAAGTAGCAAGAACCTTTTTTGATACAAGATTTATTTCACCATTTACAACTGAATGGGGTGTATGGAATGATGAGCAGGTGCCAAACACATATTCTCATTATGCTGACACAGCTATGGAAACATTATTGTTAAATGTTCAACCAAAAATGGAAAAACTAACAGGATTAAAATTAAATCCTACTTATTCATATGCTAGAATATACAAAAAAGGTGACGTGTTACATAGACATAAAGATAGATTTAGTTGTGAAATATCTACTACAATGAATTTAGGTGGTGATGATTGGCCAATTTATTTAGAAAATAAAAAAAATGTTGGTGTGCCTGATGGTAAAAAATATACAGCTAGTAGCACAAATGAAGGTAAAAAAATATCATTAAAACCAGGTGATATGTTAGTTTATAAAGGCACTATACTAGAACATTGGCGTGAAGTATTTTTAGGTGATAATTGCGCTCAGGTATTTTTACATTATAATAATAAAGATTCAAAAGACGCTGATAAAAATATATTTGATAATCGACCACATTTAGGGTTACCTAGTTTCTATAAAGGTGTGAAAATCGGCTCATAAATACTTGTATGAGTAAACTAGAAGAAAAAGTCAACGAGATACTTGGCATTGAAAAAGAAGTAGAAAAGGTAGAAAAAGAATTTAAACCTTTAGTGCCTCGAAAAGAAGATAAACAAAAAGAAGACGTTGACAACGATTACAAATATAGTAGAGAAAATTACTATAATTTAATTGAAAGAGGCCAAGAGGCTATACAAGGTATATTAGATGTAGCAAAAGAAGGCCAACATCCTAGAGCATATGAGGTAGCATTAGCAGGTATTAAAAATGTTGCTGATACCGTTGATAAACTACAAGATTTACAAGCCAAATTAAAAGAATTAAAACAATTACCAAAAACATCTAACGCTAATATCAAAAATGCTTTGTTTGTAGGTTCAACTGCTGAATTACAAAAAATGTTGAATAGAAAAAAAGAAGATGAAACTATTAAAAGCAAAAACATCACACCCGAAAAAACAGATATTTAGAATTAGCGATCTTAATTTCAATCATTATTACGAAAAAAATAATTCTAAATTAGTGAACGGCGCTGAAGATATTTTGAATGGTGCTGAAATGATAGACCCTATTCAAGTAAAAAAATATAGTAATTCAAATGTGGGTGAAAGATATGGAGCTAATGGAAAAATTTATAGAGAAAGAGTATATGGTGTTTGGAAAGGTAATCAAAGAGTGACAGCTGCCATTAAATTAGGTTACACACATATAGAGGGTATAATAATATGAGCACAGACGCATATCTAGGTAACCCAAATTTAAAAAAGGTAAATACACCAGTTGAGTTTACCGAAGAGCAAATTTTAGAATATCAAAAGTGTGCTAAAGACCCTTTGTATTTTATGGAAAAATATATACAGATTGTATCACTTGACGAAGGTTTAATACCATTTAAATTATATGATTTTCAAAAGAAGATAGTAAAAACAATACACGAAAATAGATTTACAATATGTAAACTGCCAAGACAATCAGGCAAATCAACAACAACTATTTCTTACTTACTTCATTACGCTTTATTTAACCCTAATTCAAATATAGCCTTACTTGCTAATAAATCATCAACTGCTAGAGATATATTAAGTAGATTACAACTAGCGTATGAAAATTTGCCAAAATGGTTACAACAAGGTGTTATAAACTGGAACAAGGGTAATATTGAATTAGAAAATAAATCAACTATTGTAGCGGCTGCCACATCATCAAGTGCTATTCGAGGTGGTTCTTATAATATAATATTCCTTGATGAGTTTGCTTTCGTGCCTACAAATATTGCCGAGATGTTTTTTAGTTCAGTTTACCCCACTATCTCTGCTGGTAAAAACACAAAAATGATTATAGTATCCACACCCTATGGTATGAATCAGTTTTATAAGTTATGGATTGACGCTGAGAATAAAAGAAATGATTATGTACCAATAGAAGTTCATTGGTCAGAGGTGCCAGGTAGAGATGAAGATTGGAAAGAAATGACAATTAGAAACACCTCACCTGAGCAGTTTCAACAAGAGTTTGAGTGTGAGTTTTTAGGTAGTGTTAATACTTTGATTAGCCCTGCTAAAATTAAAACAATGGCTTACTTAAACCCCATTAAAACATCTGGCAGTATAGAAATGTTTGAGGCGCCAATAAAAGACCACACATATGTTTGTACGGTTGATGTATCCAGAGGTGTAGATAAAGATTACTCAGCCTTTATTATATTTGATGTTACAACAATGCCTTTTAAGGTTGTGGCCATTTATAAAAATAATGAGGTAAAACCATTTGTTTTTCCTAATGTAATTGAACAAGTGTGTAAAGGATATAATCACGCACATATATTGACTGAAGTAAATGATATAGGACAACAAATTGCTGAAGCTTTACAATTTGAAATAGAATATGATAATTTATTAATGACTACACAAAAAGGCCGAGCAGGTCAAGTTTTAGGTGCTATGTTTAGTGGTCGTGGATCATCTATGGGTGTTCGTATGACAAAACAGATAAAAAGAGTAGGTTGTGCTAATTTAAAAACACTTACAGAGGGTGATAAACTTATTATTAACTCGTTTAAGATTATTGAGGAGATGTCAACATTTGCTAAAAGAGGACAGAGTTGGCAGGCCGAAGATGGAGCTAATGACGATTTAATGATGTGTTTAGTTATGTTTGGTTGGTTGTCTAATCAACCTTATTTCAAAGAATTGACTAACACCAACGCTAGACTTAAAATGTATCAGGAACAACAAAATTTGATAGAACAAGATATAGCGCCATTTGGTTTTTTAGATGACGGTATAAATGAACACGAAGAAACGACC
>VTLG01003560.1_pt1 | contig 27927 bp, 20 predicted proteins | sample 4694571 | NCBI WGS metagenome assembly VTLG01 (sample SAMN12604809, study PRJNA352737) | marine metagenome | biome: ENVO:00000447; feature: ENVO:00000209|ENVO:00000569|ENVO:01000036; material: ENVO:00002151; isolation source: viral sequences binned using virsorter ...
TGACCTTTTAATGCACTACCAGTTGCTTGTGTAATCTTTGATGAAATTCCAGCGAATGTATAGCTTGAAGATTCTCCAACCCCTCCTTGCTCCGCACCACCAGCATTAAATAAAATTTGATTTCTATTATTGACTGTCTCATCAACATTCATCATTAAGTTGTGGTCGCCACTGCCAATTCTGCTTAGATGAAGTGACTTCTCAGAACCAGTAACATGAACAACTAGCTTATCTGCTGGATTAGATAGTCCAATCCCGACATTGCCAGCATTACTAAAGTGCATCTGACTGCCTACACTTGCACCAATTTCGCCAATACTTAATATATCTGGAGACTGGTCAGCTATTAATCCCCAAGGTCTATTCGTTGTATTAAGGGATAATATCGCTTGTTCTCCAGAAGTTGTTTGTTCTACTATTAATTTAACAGGGGTATTAGAACCTTTAATGTGTACATTGGACGAAGGATTGTCTGTCCCGATGCCGACTTTGCCATCATCTTCAATTCGCATCATTTCAGAGATACCACTACCGTTGTTCACATAAAATAACATCAAACCTTTATCATCATCAGAAGAACCACCATGATGTCCAGAAAGTTGAGCATTTATTACAGATTCACCACCTGAACGAAAACCTGAAAATCTTAATGAAGTCTCTCTACCAGTATCGTTATCTTCTGTATCTGAGTTTATCATTTCAAAAACAGGAGAAGTTCCGGCTTTTCCTTTTGCCACAAGCATTGAACCTGGACTCGATGTTCCAATGCCAACTCTAAAATCCGCATTACTTCCATCAATAATCATACTTCCAACACCACCTGCCTGTAATTGCATTTTATTAGCTGCATATTCAGCAATAAAGGTATGACCACCTGAGCCATCTAGATGTAAAATTTTAGTTGCTGCTAGATTTACATTCCCGGCGACTGTTAAATTTCCAGCATTGGTAAGTCTCATCTTTGTACCAGCACTAGAAGGAGCCCAATACCATTGCAAATCTGTTTCGTTAGATTCTGATCCTACTAACCATTGGTCAACTCCATCCTTTTCATATTCTAACCATTGGTAGTTAGTGCCAGCAGAATTTAGATTAAGTTTTGTGCCTGATGAAGATTGTATTCTAAAAAGTGTATTAACAGTATGTGTGGTATCCTTATTTGCTTTAATTATCATTGCTGGAGTAGTTGAATCACTCACTGAAACTGCAAAATTATCAACAGACCTTAAAACTAAATCATTACTTCCTGGTGTAACACCGTCAATAGCAGCAGGTGTAAGGTTTCCCCCATCACCAACATATCCTGCAAGAGTAGCGTTTGAATTTCCCCAAATATTTATATTACCACCACCAACACGAACATTTCCAGAAAATGTACCAGTAGTTGCAGTCAAAGCCGCTGTTTGTAATGGTGCTGCAGCTATAGTTAAATTCCCTGTGCTTGAACCACTCGCATTAGCGCTTGTACCAGCTATAAATCCGTCTGCTGATTCGTCCCATACAAAAATTGCATTATCACCAGTAGAACCACGCTCAATTACAATACCTGAATCATTGGCATTTGTACTAGCTCCATTATTAAGTTCTATTAGATTATCAGATACGACCATGTTTGTTGTGTTAACCGTTGTAGTCGTACCATTAATTGTTAAACCGCCCGTAACTGTTAAATCACCAGCAAATGTAGCGTTTCCATCTATTCCAAGAGTTAATACATCAGTCAATGAAGCATTTGATGCTGCTGGAACATAACCTATTCTTAATGCTTGTCCTCCGTAATAAAGTTGAGGACGAACATCACTACCACCAAATCCTCCTATCCTTACACCAATAGTACGTTCTGTCCCAGAAGTATTTCTATATATTTCAATTCCTGGTTCACCACCTACAACGCCAAAGGTTGCATTAGCATTTCCTAAACTACCACGACTAATAGGATTAGTACTTCCTATTACAAGACGAGTACCACCAGCATAGGTAAATGCACCAGTTGTACTTGAAATAACACCAGAAACAGTACCAGCCGTCATTGTTCCAGCAACTGAAACATTTCCTGTTGCAAAATTATGGACACCATTAGTTGTATGATATTTTAAATCATGCCCATCTCTCTCAATATATCTATGAGTATCATAAAAATGAAGCTTGGTTAATCTTGCTACCCCTGCTTCACCTACATCTAAATTCACACTAGTCCATAGAGTCGCAATGCCAGATGCCCCAATAGCGACTGTATCTGATGCAGTATTTACTTGAATACGGCTTGCACCACCTCCTTGTATATATAAGCTACCAGTTCCACCATCTGTTATATAAGAATTACCTCCATCGTGGTGTATATGTAAATCATTACCTGCCCCAAAATATAATTTTTTAGAATCGGCTAAATAAATATTTCCAGCAAATGTGGCATTACCAGATTGATCAAGAGTCAGTTGTGTGGCTGTTTCTACACCGGTACCATCCGAACTAATTTTAAATTTATTTGAATCACTATTATCAATGCCCATCATCCAAGATTGTGTATTTGTAAGCAATAATCTTATTGCTGCATCACCTGTCCCATCCTGTTGAACAACCAATTGTCCAGTTGTTGCAGTATCATTTCTGTAAACATCAAATAACCCAGCTGGACTCGTTGTCCCGATTCCGACATTTCCACCAGTAATACCTAAGCCGCTTGTATTAACAGAAAAATCTACTTGATCAGCTGACTGCCGTATCATCAAATCACCATTTTCTATTTTTAAATTACCACCAGTAACATGAAGTAATTGATTGGGGTCAGTTTCTCCGACACCGACATTAGCACCTAGATGTATTTTTCCACCGCTATGTATTCTTAAATCGCCATCCCCTGCTGAATAAATATATTCTCCACCATGGTCCCTAAAAAATAATCCCTTTGATGTATCTAAAAGTAATCCAGCATTATGAAGATGTGTTAAAGATACATCGGAATCTACTCCAAATTTTATAGATTTACCATCAGTAATGATTACAACATCGCCATCCTCTGATATCATAAATTTTTCTGTTAAGGTTGCAGTGGTAGCATGAGCAGGAGCTGTAAAAAATCTATGTTTACCACTTTCTTGTAAATAATAACTTGATTCATCGTTGGATATGGTGGCATCTTTAGAACCATCCCAATAAGCATTTTGTCCTATTTTTAGAAAATTACCAGCACCTGCAGTAGTTGAACTTTCTATAATACCACTACCCCCAATAGCAAGACCGGTCCTATCTGTATGAAAAGAATGAGGTGTTACTTCAAACCCTACATTTCCTGAACTATCAATAGACATCCTAGTTGATGTATTAGTTCTGAAATTTAATTTATTACTACCGTGTTCATAAAATATTGCACCAATGTCATTATCATCTACATCACCAAACATTATACCAGTATCAGCTGATGCTGGTGTTAAAAAGTTTAAGAATACCGAAGTATCATCTTCCAATATTATTCCAGCAGAACTCATTCCGGTTACTGAACCAGCACTTCCTCTGTAAACGTGTAAAGTTTGGTCTGGACTCTCTGTACCAATACCTATTTTTCCATCGCCCCCAATATGCATTACTGAATCAAAAACAGCCGCATCACTTCTTCTATAAATTCCTATATTACCAGTTGAATAACCACTACTACTTCTTGCTTGAATTATAAATTCACCACTACTATGACCCGAATCTAACTTTATTCTAGACCCTTGACCGGAAGTTTGACTACCAATAGCTACATCGATAACACCACCTAAATTACCACCATTTCCACCAAGTGACCCTGCTCCGCCCCTTGCATTTATTGTACCAGAAAATGTTCCAGCCCCAGCAACATTTACACCGCCTTTCAAATATGTCATCTTATCACTTGCACTCAATTCAATAACAGGTGCGTAAGAACCACCATCCTTAGTTTGAATCTCAAATACATTATCTGTTTGTGCTGTCAATGCCCAATTATCAGAAAGGTTATCTGCATTATCTGCCTGTAATTCAAGAATAGCTGCAGTATCATTTGGTGCTTTAATTATTACATCCCCAGCAAATGTGGCGTTTTGAGAATTATCCAGAGTAAGGGCAGTAGTATTATTTGTACCAAATCTCACATAACCATTTTCATTATTCCATAAACTGAAATTAACTCCACCAGCCGCCAAATCTAATTCTACTCCATTACCAGCTCCAGCAGCACTGTCATCATTTGAAATTTGAATAGCTGAATTTGTACCACCACTTGCATTGTGAACGACTAACTCATGTGCTGGACTCGCTGTCCCAATCCCTAACTTAGCCGATGTGGAATTCAAAAATGAGTCACCAGAGGGATATAGTTGACCTGTTGTTACACCGTTTGTTCTCAACTGGAGAAAGCCATCATCAAGATTGACTCCCGAGCCTGCATTACCAACAAAAAATAAATCATAATCTGCACTACTTAAAAGAAATCTACTAGCATCACCTTTGATGTGAAGTGCTTCTGATGGACTCGTTGTTCCAATGCCAATTTTATCTGTTGAATGAACTGATTGAAAAGAACCAGTTTTCCACGTTTTACTTGCACTACCAATATTATACGTGTCGTCCGCATCTGGTATAATGTGTGAATTTATCTCAGCACCAAAAGCTACACTATCTGTAGCCGCATCACCAAACGTTAGATTACCACCTATAGTAGCATCACCTGTAACGTCTATGCTTCCGGTAATTCCTACGCTTCCGGTAAATTGAGTACTACCACTAAATTGACTTACTGCCCACTGTACCCCTGAAGCATCATCGCGAACTCGTAAATACTTTCCTGCATTTGTAGCATTGACTTCCGGTAAACCTCCACCAACAGAAACATGAGCGTACCCACTCTCGGCCTGAGTAAACGTTAATGTTAAAGTGGTTGCATTCGTTGCTCTAATTCTCTGTGGAATTATTACATCATCGTTAGAATCGTATACCGTAACCGCTGGATACTGATAATCGAAATTGTGACTTACAGTCCAAGTTGTATTTGCCGATCCTTGAGTATGTTTATAATTCCTACCACCAGCCGTACGAGATCCGCCAGTAGACAAAATAGCAGTACCGTCGACCGGAGAATCAAACGTTATAGTCAAAACATTAGAACTAGTAGCCGTAACTTCGGTTGGAATTACTAACTTATCAGTATCGTCGTAAACGTTTACATTTGGATATTGAAATCCTAAATTATGAGTTACAGTCCAAGTTGTATTTGCCGATCCTTGAGTATGTTTGTACTTTTGTCCTAATCCTACTTGTTCTGAACTCAATCCATCATAAGTATCAGCAATAACTTTACCAAACGAACCGGTTGAAACTGCTGAACCACTTATTAATGTTGCTGTTCCATTTTTCCAAGAAATATCATCTGATATAACTGAACCACCATCTACAATAAGATGTCCAAACGAACCAGTTGAAGTTGCTGAACCACTTAAATCATTTTCAGCGATAATTTTACCAGTTCCAGATGCTGCTAATGTTAAATTATAATTTCCAGCGCTTACACTACTAGCTTTTATTTTTAATGCACCTTCATGTGATGCAAATATTTCTGTTCCAGAACTTGCACCCCTTAACCTAAAACCCGAAGTTCCGGCATCATATATTAAATTTCCGCCTGCATTTGTCACAGCACCTTGTATATGATTACCAGTTGTAATTGTTCCATCAATTGTCGCGTTTCTTGCTACAAATAAATCACGGGGACGAGTTGCTCCAGATGCTCCTATGTCACCAGAATTATCAGTTTCCCAGAGTATATCTGCCGAGCCAATCATTTTAAGTTGGTCTCCTGAAGCTGGGAGGCTAAATATTTCTGTAGGTGATTGTCCTGCATAGAATTGAATACCATCTCCAAGAGATGCAATCTCTCCACGCCTTGTGCCACCTTCACTTAACCATTCAATATTCCCCCCGTTTGTACCAAGCAACAGAGTTTTCCCATCAGCAATTCTAACATCATCACCTAAATGTGATTTACCGACAGTATCAATTCTACCAAACGAACCAGTTGAAGTTGCTGAACCACTAACATTACCCTTATTAAGAATAAGATCATGATTGAGTATAGTTTTTCCTATGTATTTAATGTCAGCCATTAGGTCATTTCTAGTATACTAGCAAATGCTTCTAATGAACTAGCGGCACTTGCATTTAATTTTAAAATATCGGTTGCTTCTAAATTAATTGGTTTTTCAAATATAGCTACAGATCCATTTGGAACTGATAAGTTCTTTGCTATATGAAAAGTTGCAGATGCACTAGTGTCCGTAACTGTAATATCCACTGTTACATCATTGGTTGCGTGAATATTTGAAATGTATATTGCGTGAATAACCCCTGTCGTTGCAGATGGACATGTATAAACTGTTGTTGCTGAGTTTCCTATTGCTTTAGCTGCATTTTTAAATGTATTAGCCATTATTATCCTCCAAAAACTATTGCCATCGCTGTGGCATGGTCAATTACTGATGTTCCTTCCTCGTAAATTCTTCCTCCAACTGCATTCATAGATCCGGTAACAAACATAGAACCGGACATGTTAAGAGACCCAGAAATTGGTGTACTAGTATTTGAAGTTAAAACCGCTTCAACTGCAGCACTACCTGCATTTTTTTCAAAATAAATTTTACCGTCGTGAGTGTTTATAGCAAGCTCGCCTGCATTGAGGTTTGCTGTGGATGGAATGCGATCTGCTACAGCCGACCGCCTAAGCTTAATTATCTGTGCCATTATATAACGGCTCCTATGTTAACGGAGTATGTACTCCAATTGTAGACTACAATAGCTTATATAGCTTTTTTAACTCTGCAAAAAAATCTTGATACGTTTTAACAGACTTACCAAACTGTCTGTTTACGTTCTTATCTCCTTCTTTAGATGCATCATGTGCTAGTCTTGAAAATTTTCTACCCATAATTGCAAACTCATCCATGATATTCTTAGCATCCCTAGAAAAATCTGCCATTAGAATGAGCCTCCATCAATAGTCTGAGTCATTTCAAAAGCATTACCAGTCCAACGTGCATACTCTCCGGAAGTATCTCCGTTTGTATTGGTACTAGACGGTGAAGGTAAAAAATCAATAGAATCATTCGTACCATTCTGAAACATTAACCTGTGAGTTGCTGACGTACTGTAATCTAATATTAAATCAGAACTAATCGTTGCTGCAGCATTAGTAACAGTAATACCATTAGTTGCATTAATTAAAGCTTGTGCCGTAACCACTCCCTGAATATTGAGAGTACCGTCTATATCGGCATCACTTTCTAAATATAAATTGCTAAATCGTTTAGCATCCGAACCAAGATCGTCTGCATCCGTTGTATTTGGAATTACATTACCCTTGGTTTCTATTAAGTTCGTGGTTCCTAAATCTATATGAGTTCCAGAATCAACACCCTGAATCATGTCTACAGATGTAAGATCAGCATCACCAAAATCAGCCGTTCCACCTGTTGAAGGCTGTTTTATTCTACCATTACCATCAGCAATTAAAACCATATCATTGGTTAAATTTCCAGCAGTTGTTTGCTGTGGAACTCTGTAATGTGTCGATCCACTTATTCCAGAATACCAATAATCACCGGTAGGATTCCACAATAACGATCCTGTATGTGCCGTTCCAACCTTATCTAATACCTGTATACCACCGTCACCTGATGCTCCAGCAGTATTTAATACAACTACTCTATCACCAATTTCTAACGTAGTAGAATTGACTATTGTTTCAGTACCGTTTACTGTTAAATTTCCTGGAACAGTAAGATTATTTCCATTAAATGTAGTGTTCTCAATTACTACATCACCATTCGTAGACGAAATAGTTAAATTACCACTACCTCCAGTATGGGTTATAGTCTGAGCACTAGCCTTATCAAGAGTTATATTTTCAGCAAAAGTACTAGCACCGTTAACATCTAAAGTAGTAGTTTCAGTTTCACCTGCAACTGTTAATTTTCCAGTCGAAAGAGTCAGTAAATCACTATCAGCATCAATTCCAATATTCGCATCATCGTTTATCTTTAACGAACCGTTAAGAGTTACTAAACCACTAGATAGTACCAGTAAATCAGTATCACCTGAAATTCCAACATTATCACCGGTAAACCGAATAGACTCTACATCAACATAAGTACCATCTAAGGTTATTGCCGCGGCAGAACCTAAAACAAGATTTCCAGCAGAAGTCGTAAAATTAGAAGCAGCTCCAGCATCAATGGTTACTGCTCCACTTGCATCTATATCCAAGGTAGCAGTATTAATATCAGTTCCACCAGTTGTAGTAATATCTATCTCTTGATCACTTCCTGCGATACTAATACCGCCAACTCCAGAGAGTGTTAATATTCCTGCTGCCGTACTAAAATTAGAAGCGGCAGCGGCATCTATTGAAACTCCACCTGCAGAAGTATCAATGGTTACTGCTCCACTTGAATCAATATCTAGAGTAGACGTATCTATATCGAATGGAACATCTGCTGCTTTTCCAATATCAATTGAAGTTGTAGAATCTATTGATAATGCACCGCTTGCATCAATATCCAATGTAGTTGAGTCAATATCAATTGGTTTATCTGCAGCTGTACCAATACTAATTGAAGTTGCTGAATCAATTGTTAATGCTCCACTTGCATCCAAATCAAAAGCGGCGGCATCAAAATCAACTGCTACATCTGCATCTCCACCTATTGTAATTGAACCACCATCAATAGTAAGAGCACCTTCAGCATCTATATCGATAGTCGTAGCCGAAACTAAACTATGTGGTCCACCGTTTGCAGTAATAGAACCGCTTACCCATACATTATTCCATCTTTGACCTGTACTACCTAAATTGTATGTATCACTTGCATCTGGAATCATACTTGATTGTATATCTGCTCCAAATACAACGTTATCACCAGCAGAATCTCCTAAAGTAATAGTTCCGCTTGAACCACCTAAAAAAGTAATGTTTCCATCTGCGTGTACATTTCCAGATGCATAAATGTTAGAAGCAGTTACATCACCCGATGCAGAAATTGTAGCTTGTATATTTAAATTTCCAGTAGTAGTTAATGTACCAGCAACAGTTCTATTCGCAATATTACCAGTAAGATCTAAATTTTCATTACCAGACGTATGTAATTTGTATAATTTATACGTAGTTGAATCGTGGAATAAAATATCATTTAAAGATGAACCAATAGTTCCAGAATTTAACGTTGGTACCGTTCCACCTTGATGTAATCGACCGACTACAAATCCGGCCGCGTTAGCTCCATCACCTACGTGAAGGATCGGAGTGGTTACACCCGCAACAGAACCTGTAGATACTCCCAGCTCAGCCTTAGCTAAAGTTACTGTCTTAAGTTGAGCTGCTGTACCTCGTCGATGTTTTATAATTTGAGCCATATTTTATTCTCCGATAGCCTGTACGTATTTAAATATAAATATCAAGGTTTATTGAAATCCATCGCCTAAATCTAGAATTGGGCTCTGATCTCTACTAGCCAGAGCTCCTAAATTTTCTATTTCCATTTTTGCTTTTTGAGTTGCTTCACCAATTATTTGGTTTGTTATAGCCATAGCTCCAGAAACTACCAGAGCTTTTTGATCAATATCAATTTGTTTTAAAGTAGTTTGTCCATCAACTACAAAATCTCCAAGAACAGCTAAACTTCCAGTCATTGCCATATCACCGGATAAATTCAACCCACCATCAACATTAAGGGGACTAGTTCCTGATATAGCAGAAGTTTCCAATCTTCCGAAAGATCCCGTTCCTACCACACTAATATTCTCTCCAATAAAAGAACCAGATTCAACGTGCATATACGATGATGTAAGCGTAGTAAATACAGGATCAAGAGAAGTAGCCACCGTTCTAGATATTGCACCGACTCCATTGTAGGAAAATGAATCAAAACTCATATTATTTCCAGGTGCAAGAGTCAGAGTAGAAATAGAAGTCGTTGATCCTCCACCACCAGTACCACCAAGATTGGTTACAACCCTAATAGACTTAGCACCATCAGAATCAATATGTGTTATGGGTAAAATATTAATATCTGTTTCATCAGAAATTACTATTTGTTTTGGTGTTATAAATTTTTGGGTAAGTACAAGATCTTTAAACGAATCCGGAACTAAATAACCCCTAAGCGTGACAGAAAAATTAGTTTTTATACTTCGTTTATTACCTTCGTATTCACTAGCATCTTCAAAACTATCAATAGTACACCTAAATCGAAATTTTCCAGGTTCTCCCCAATACGATCCTTCTGACCAATTAATCTTCTCAACTATTGTATTCATCTGATCAGTAAAACTTGTCCAGATAATAAAATCGTAATTTAATATAACGTAATCCGGAACGGCAACGTTAAACATCTCTCTCTTTGGAGATATTCCTTTCGTTACTGAAAGTTTGTCGTACCTGTTTTCTTGAGTATATCTAGATTGGTACGTTGTAAATAATTTTGGAGAAGTAGGATCTAGCTTATCAACCGGAACTGATTCATCCTTAGAAAGATTAGTTCTTCTAAAGGTAATGATTGGAGTCATTATCTTTCGTTTATTATCCCGAATGTGTCCTTGCCGTTGAATAGCTGCCCATCTTTCAGGATTCGCATAAATTACCGGAACTTTTACTTGTTCTCCAGCTTCTTCCACTATCGGTTTTATAACATTTTCAAAATAATAAAAAATAGTAGAATCTATATCCAACAAGCCAATCTTAGGATTCCTAACCTTATCGTCTTGTCTGGTTACTTCTCTTCCTCTGTTTATTTTATCTGAATCTGTCTGTAAATTTTTTGATATTTTTTTAGCCATTAGTGTGCCCTAACTCTTTCGAGACCAATTCGACTCTGTTCTGATAAATAAGCATTACAAACAACAGAATGATTATTTTCTTGCATACCGCCTATAAGTTGATTTTCTTGTATTTCGTTTATTTCCCAATATGCATAATTCCATTCAATTACATCTCCAATCTCTGTAACAAAATCTGCATCAATAAGAGATTGTCTAAGAAAAGAAAACGTTCCATCTTGATTGAGGTCCGGACCGAATTCTGTTATTTCATAATCAAAATCTGCAGCTTCAATAATACAAGCTAATTTTATTCCGTTCTTGTAAACACGACCGGATGAAGACTCACCGTATAAATTAGGTTGAGTTTCGTATGTTGAAATTTTATACACGATTACTTCTTGATTTATGACACCATTTTTATTGGATTTTGGATCTCCAATAAGTTCTTTATTAACAGTATCGAAGAAGCTTAAATCTCGTGACCGTAAAAATCTTCCAGGCATCTAACTACCCTATGTAAATGTTTAATGGTACTTTATTAAGTTTTTCCTGCAAACGTGTACTCTCTTCGCTATCAGCTTCAATTAATATTTTCCTACTAGTTTGTTCTAACGTTTCTCGTAATTCCGCTATAAGTGATTCCTTTTCAGTTGTTGCTTCATTTCTCAACGTTTCACCATCCAGTACCACTTCAGAATTTGGAATTGGAATAGAACCAAACTTACTTCTAACATTACCAAGTAATTCCTTACTAAGAGCCAACCCATATTTTTTTATCCACTGTTTACCCACATCGTTAATAAACTTATACTCCATATTATCGTACGGAACATTCGAATAATCAGATATCACATCTGTAGATCCACCACCTGGAGTTATTAAAGTATTATCTCGTTCTGACATTAAAATATAATCAAAATATAATTTTGTATTTGCAGTGGGAATAGGAAATATTCGTAATTTATTATTCATCATAGTAAAAGAATAACTGGATTTTCTAAACTGATCATTAAATTCTATTGCTTGCATTCTTAAAAGATCTTCAAACACTGGCATTAAAACAAAGCTAGTAGCCGGAGAAAATTGACCGAATCCGAATCCCTCTACAAAATTAGCTGTTCCGTACCCCGTAGTTGCATACGGATCAAAATATTTTTGAATAGCTGGAGGTGCATCATGATATATCTTTTTTATTTCTATAGAATTTCCAGATTCTGAAACTGCTGACCACAACGCATTAAGATCGTAATCTTGACTTCCACTAACTACATCAACACTTCCTTTTTTCCAATCTACATATCCACCAGCCCCAGCTTCTGTTCCGTACTGTTGACTTAGAAAAACCGTTCTTCCTAAAGTAGGTGTTATTCTTTTCCCTGAAATATTAGATCCAGTAGCTTGACCCTGAAGATGAAGTAAATTATCTCTAATGTTAAATTGATTAACTTGTGAACTGTATTCGGTAACAGATTCTTCAAAACATGCATAAAAAGATCCTGATTGCATTTCGATATCAACAATAGGATATCCAAGCCGTCTACCAGCCCAATCTGCAAATCTATCTACAGAATGTGTTCCAGAACCAGAAAATTCTGTATCAGTGTCATAAAAACCGTAAGGAGTTGCTCCTGGTTGAAAAGAGCTACTTCCTTGCCATATAGGTACAGCCATTGTTATTTCTCCATTTAGAAACGTTTCCGTTTATAAATATCGTTTAACTCAACTTGTAACCACTAAAATAAAAAAGGGGCTCACGAAGAGCCCCTTTAATTATGATCAATGTGCAATAAAGATTACACGCGACCTGAGTCTGCGACGTTCACTAAGCCGTAGAATTCGGAACGAACCATTTTCTTAGCATAGCGAGTCATCACACCACGGCGTGGAGTGAAGTTAGTCGGATCGTAAACAACAGGTGTCAAGATCAGTGGCACATAAGGTGCATACACAGCGCCTGTTTCAAGGAACTGAGCCCCACGGAAACCACAGAGAATCTGATCGTCCTGTAGGTAAGGATTCTTGTACACGTCGAAACGGCTGTTTAACGCCCCGATCTTCTGTACGCCCATAGCATAACTCTTACCAGGATCCCCATCAGAATCCGTAGCAAATCCAGGAATTACTTCTAGGATAGTAGCAACTTCAGGTGAAACCACCATAAAGTTTGCACCGCCACGAAGAGTTTTCTTGTGAATTGCATTAGATACTGCTTGAATCTTATGACCAAGAGTCTGGAACCACTCACCTTTAGTGTAGGCAGATGCATTTGCGGAGTCTTGATCAAATTCTGATCCACCCCACTCATATCCGACCTTCGCTGACCAGTATTCAGTGGCTGCGGAAGCATTGGTTTTCAACATATCGATGATTTCCAAATCTACTTCCATGGTTACGTACTCTGACAACATAGCTGTCAGTTCTGCCTCAGCATCCACCGCGTGATATGCGTTGAGGTCTTGTGCCAATTCAGGCGTCCAGACGGCCTTCAGTTTACGAGTCTTCGCTGTAATCGCGATAGAGCGCATCTGAATGTCGACTTCAGGAATGCCTGCATTGGATTCTTCAGGATTAGATCCTTCAGATGCAAACGTGGTTTCAAAATCACCTCGACTTGTTTCAGCCGGGGCTTTATGATACGCAATGTTAACAACTTCGTCGCCACCTGCTTTACCCAAAGAACCACTAATAATCATTGATACTGTAGTACCAGAAACTGTAGTGAAAGCTGGATAATGCGTGTCAACTTTACCAGCTGCAGATCCAGATGCTATCGCCCATGCTTTCGCACCGTCGGTATCACCATCGGCTGGAGCTGTAAAGGACATCTTCACAAGCGCGCCGGCTGCTGCTGATGCAGAAAGATTTGCATCAAAGTTAACATCTGCAGCTGAAGCTGTAACAGAACTTGCGTCCACTACAGATACAGTTGCATTTGCATCATTAATTGAATATCCCCATTTACCGGCACCGTACATGCCGCCTGCGGGATCACCAGAGCTGGAAGTATCACCGTGAAGGTCTGAACCTTTAGCGTGTAATTTTCCACCCTGTTGTGTTGAACCATACTTAAAGTCTAAATAGAAAATTAGACCGGACGGTAGGTTCATTGGTTGAACAGAAACAAATTCCTGTGCTGATAGCTCAGCAAAAATCCTGCGAACTAATGGAAGGGCAACGCCACTCCATTGTTCTTGATTTGCCGAGGTTCCCACTTGAGAAGCTTCGTCGATTAACTGACGTGCCTGGTTTTCCAAAAGCACTGCCATTCCGGCGACTTCGCTCTCATTTTTTATGCCATCGAGTAAGCCTGTTGGCTCCCACTTGTTGACCAATTTGCGGGATGAGTCTAGCAACACATTATGCGGATTGTATCCACCCATAACGTCCTTAATCTGTTTATTGTATGACATGATTAATTTCTCCGTTAAATAATGTTAGCTAATTTCTTCATGCGGGTCTGAAAATCGACCTGCTCACCGATGATTGGCTTACGAGATTTCGTTGAACTAACAGGTTTTGAAGCTTGTCCTTTTCTAGAAGCAGATTCATTAACCGCTTTACGTTTCATCGATTCAGCAAACGTAGTGTAAACAAGTTTGACTTCGCGTACGTTAGCAGCGCGGTCGAACTGTTCGATCACTTTCATTTTCTGAGATTCAGAAATATTACGGCTTCTGAAAAGCTTATTAGTATAGAGAAGCTTGGCATTAAGAAGATTAACTTCTTGAAGTTTACCGCGTAAGTACTGTACCGTTTGCTTGTACTCTTCGAGTTCAGCAGCCGGATCATCTTCGTCTTCCTGTTCTTCAACGGGAGCTTCGGCTTCTTCATCTTCACCCTCTTCAGAGAGAGCTTTGATAATTTCTTCAAGATCAATATCGTCTTCATCTTCGGCTTCCATTTCTATTTCTGGAGCCGCTTCTTCGTCGTCTTCATCTTCCATACCAGGTATTGGTTCTTCCTGCTCTGCAGGAGCTGCGATTTCAGGTTCTGGAATTTCTTCCTCACCTTCCTCGTCTTCCATACCCATTTCCTGTTCTAATTGACGAAGTACCTGTTCAAGATCTTCATCAACAAACTGTTCTTCCTGTTCCTCGCCTTCGGGCTCTTCTTGTTCACCCATCGCTTGATCAGGAGCTTCTTCAGCATCCTCATCTTCGTGACCGGGTTCCATGTTTTCGCCCATGGCTTGGTCGGAAGCTTCATCGTTATTCTCGTCTTCAGCCCCAGCTTCAGATGCTGATCCTTCTTCTTCGGGTCCTTGACTATCGGCCTCTGATGCGGCTGCATCAGGTTCCTTATTGTCGCTGGCTCCGATTCCGGAAGTATCCATTTCCTCTTCTACTGGGTCATCGGATTCCTCATCCTCGCCTTCCATTTCAGCTTGTAGCTTCTTAGAAAGCATTGATTTCAGATGTGGAGTAAAGGCCTCTTCGAGAGCTAGCTTAGCATTCGCTAACGCAGTTTCGCGTACTGCTTTTGCGTCGGCAATTGCTTCTTGCAATAGTTTATCCATAAGGATTCTCCTCTAAGAGATTTTACATTGTAAAGTTATTGGGAACTTTAATCGGTTTGATTAATTGATAACACTCAACGAGTGTGAGTGCATTATATTTGAATATAAATATACTTAATATATTTTAAAGCTCAGCTTTTTTTGATCTCATTTGAGCCCGGACTCTAGCTTTTGCTCTTTTTTCGCGTTTTATTGCCGAAGGTTTCTCATAAAACTGTCTAGTTTGTATTTCGTGTAGCAAACCAGAATCCTTAACTTTCTTTTTAAACTTCTTTAAGGCATATTCTATTTTGCCGTCTATAACCTTTACATAAATAGCCATCTAATATTTTTTACCCTCATCATCATAATCTTCATCTTCGTGACCAGGTTCATGTTCTTCATTTATTTTAAAGTAACGATTTAGAACATTACCCATATCTTCATACAAAGCTGACATTCTATCTTGCAAAGACTGTGCTTCATTAGCAATCTTATGAAACTGTGTAGCTTGCTTTTTTAACTCATTCATATTACGCTGAACGGTTACTCTATCAAACCAATCTGCAGTTTCCTCTACTACATGCTTATTACATGCCTTAGCTATTTCGATAAACATATTACCAACTTCTTTAAGATTGTGTTTCTTATAAATAGAAGGTCCGTAAGATGAAAATTCTGAAACATTCTTTATTAATTCTTCTCGTGGCATCAAAGCTTCGTCTTCTTCTTTCTGTACAATTTGCTTAGCAAGAGCAGATAATTTGGCACCCTTACTACCACCTTTAAGATCGCCGATAGCTTCCATAGCAACCATGCCGCCGATACTTTCTTCTAAAATCTTTTTGAGTTTCATCTTAATTCCCCAATAAAATATGTCTAATAGCTAATTCAACTTGTGTCCACTTTTGATGAGCACTGTTAGAACCCTTTGCTTCATTAACTGGTTGTAAAAAAGCTCCATGAGTAGATGGATTAGATACAAAATCAAAAGCAATTAATTCAAAATCCTGTTGAACTTCGTCTCCTTTAGCTTCCTGTTTAATTGATCCTAAACCCCTAGAACTTATTCCTAATTTAATACCGCTCTTAAATAATTCTTTTAATATATTACCAGACGGTGTACTTAATACTTCAATGGTTCCTACCAAATCATTTCCGGTCCAATGCATTTCTAACACGTTATGAGATACGTTTTGTAAATTAACAACTGAACTATCTGGATGATCTAACTCTCCCATTGCTCTACGCTGTTTAATAAAATCAGCAGTATACTTCTTAGCTTCTCTAACTAAAATATCCCTCGGATACACTCGTCCATTTTGATTAGTAGATTCGGCCCGCTGAAGCGTTCCCTTCACTACCAACCTACCAGCGTTACGGGATATAGATTCGTGTATCTGATCTTGCGATACATCGAATGTAATTGTATCTACTAAAAGAGCTTTGTTCATTATATTAGTTCCTTTACGCGAGTTGATAATCTAAGTAATTTTTCTGAAATTTTATTAAGAGCTATTTTAGTTCTCTTATAATAACTATTGGATTCAAATTTCATTTCATTCTTTAATTTTACATTATACTTTACAGCCCGTTCAAGCATTGAAATGCTATCCCTAATATTCATCATAGACTTAGCAAGTTTCTGTTTCGTAGTCATTGACTCGTCATTTCTGTAATCCCAATAAGTACTCTCAGATAATTTTGCCACAACAGTCATTCCATCACTCAACTTTAATTCATCTTCGCTGTCTTTTTCATCTGCTCTAAATGCATGTGGAGATTGATACCCAGAAATATTACCTGTAACGCTAGCTTCTTCTAACTCATTCCTAATCAGCTCTCGTACTAGTTCTCTAAGACTTGATGGCATGCTTAACATCCTCCAATAATTGATAAAATCTCATCAACTTTAAAACATTTGAAGTATGTTTTCCCTTAATATTTGAATTTTCAATCAAATGTATGCACTCTTTAATCTTAATCTTAATCACCTTATCATCAATTTTTGAAAACGTTTTCTTAAGCTCATGAACAATACTTTTAAACTTAGATTCCATGAATTCATTCAAACCATTTGTATTGGAAATATTGTTTATATACTCCCTTAACAATTCTTTCTGATTGGTGTTCAGTGCACTGTACTTCTTATTAAATCTTTCAATTAGTATTTTATACGCTAAAGCTCGTAAATCCTTATTTTCTTTTCTTAACTTAGATAATACTGTTGGCTCTTTAGTATTTACAGTCCGAGTCATATGTTCAATCAATGTATGATGACTTTTAGAATTGTATGCCAAATTATCATAATTTTCAGTTATAACGTTATGAATAGCTGCTAAAAGTCGGTAATTGGAAATTCTAGATTGGAAAAAGTCCGTTATTGAAAAATTTTCTTTAATCTGTTTGATTAATTCATATTTTTCTCTCTTAAGAGCAGACCTATCAATTATTTTATTATATGCTTTAATAGTAGTTTCTACTAAATGTGTAGCTCTGTCTTTAGTTTTAAACTTACTTTCAATTACAACGTTAAAAAGTTGATTTTCTTTAAATAATTGAGATTTTTTATGGAAATTTTTCCTTAAAATCTCTGAAGCCGTTGACGACTTTGTATTATTTAAAATATCTGCAGTTATTTGCCGAGTCAATAATTCAAATAACAGACCCGTATTTCTATATTTTGAATGTTTCATCAAATCCCTTAGCTAAGTTGTTTCCATTCGTTTATAAATATTAGATTACTTTGATTTTGCGGGTTTTTCTTTTAAATGGTTCTCTAGGTCTTCAACCTCATTTAACATTCGACGTTCCTTTTTATCGTAATGCTTCTTCATCGAATCAAAGTGAGACAACGCCAATGGACTAACCCTATAATTTTGCTTAATAGGACTATCGTCTCGTTTAGCAGAATGTGCATAGTCATATTTTCCCAATGCATCTCTAACACCATACGTTTCCCTGTCTTCATGATCCCTATCTATATCTGTATTTTTATTATTGTCTTTATCTTCATCTTCCATTCCAGGTTGAGATTTCAATTGACCCTCCTGTGCTGGTTGAGCGGGATCATTTCCTTCATTTTCAATTGAACTCAATCTATACAGTGATTTCTTATCTTCTATTACTTCTTCAGAAATTTTTTCAATCTCTTCGCTACTAAAATTAAAAACATTATCGTAAATCCACTGATGAGAAACTAATGATTCAGCTTTCATATCTCTAGCTATGCCATTTTTCTTTTCCCAAAGATCTAATCTTTCTTGTTCGTATATCGTAGAAGGATTTGTCAATTCTAAATCGAAATCTACTAATGCCGCATCTGTATATCCTTGAGAATACAGGTGTGCAACCGCAATTTTAGTCAATTCACTTATGACTATTCTCTGAATTCGTTCTATGGTACGAGCAAATCTAACATCTTCTGCTGCTAACGTTGCTTTAGATCCTACTTCCTCTTCGTATCCTAAAAAGGCTTTTGGAATTTTGAGAGATGCTAAAAGTTTATTTCTTAAATATTCTATGTCTTCAACGGCTTCGTACGTTAATCCTGGAAGAGCATCTATTGATGTTCCACTATCTCCGCCTCGGACAGGCAAGTAAAAATCTTCAGTTAAATTCTGCATGTTATACTTGAGATTGTATTCTCCAGTATTTTCATCTACAACCGGAGCTTTTTTCATCTTATCGATGATTCGTTTCATGTATGTATCTACTTCACTGGGTGGTAAATTTCCTATATCCACCTTAAAAACTCTCTTTTCAGGAGCTCGCATAATTCTGTGAATTAACATAGCATCTTCCATCAACGAAAGTTGTTTCCAAACCCTACGTCCACCTTCAGTCATTGACTTACCATACGGTAAATAATTTGAATCAGATAACAATCTAAAATGAGCTATTTCAAAATTTTCAAATTCAGTTCTATTTGCATTGGACGGCATATTTCTTGGATCAGTAGCATCCATAATAAATTTTGTTTCTTGAGGATTTTCTGGATTAAATGCCTCTATTCTAGATACATCGTATGGGGAAAGTGGATACACATTTACAATTCCATACTTTTCTGCTACTTCCAAGTGCAAGAAAAAATCTCCATACTTACACATATTTCTAATCCACGGCCACAAATTAAATTCAATATTCAATATATCATAAAAAAGATTGTGTAATATTTCAGATATTTGAGTATTATTGGTCTTAATCTCTAATACGTTTCCGTACTCTGATTTCATTGTAGATTCATCTGCATACACATCCAAAGCAGAAGAAATTATTGCATCATCATCCATAGCCTCGTAATCTCTAAACAGAGCAATTCTTTGAGCCTTAGCCAATTCCCCAGAATAACCCATATATCCACCGTAACCCGATTGGGTTGTATACAACCTAGTATATCTATCCATCAACGATTTAGATCCTGCTTGAAGCTGACTGGTATCTACTACCTTCAACCTCCTGCCTCCGATATTTCTTACTATTACATTAGTAGAAAATAATCGTCTAATTCTATCAAAAAATGTATCTTGTTGTGCCATTTTATTCCTTACCTATTAACCACGTTAATGATTCCCTTTTATCTCCAACCGGCATATCCCAACCGAGATCTTCTTGATGCTCAACCACGTAAACACCAGCATTACTGTTTATTTTTTCCATAGCTTGTCGTGTCATTTGCATATTATCATCATAAAGTCTCAATGCAGTCTCTCTAATCCAAAGACCAATAGCAAGACTCATAACTAAATCATCATTGTAACCCTTCAAAGCTTCAGCCTTACCATTATTAAATATAAATACAAATAATTCATCTACTAATCTAATCGAGTTTATTCTAACCGAAGATTCTCTAATAAACTTAGAAAGCGTTTCTATAATCAATGGTTTACTCTTCATAGAAGTAGTAAATCCTGGAACCATATATTTGTTTTCTCCTCTATACTTGTTAGTATATTGAGTTTTAGAATCTACATACTTCAAATCTTTTTTCATCCAAAATAAATTTTTGTAATCTCTATCAATCAAAACCTGTAACACTGCCCATCCAACATTATTATTTTCAACCACTAATAAAGCATCGTTATATTCTGTCGCTATGGACATCAATATTCCAGAATAACGTGTTGTATCCTCTTTGGATCTATACTCTGCAACTTGTTCTAATGTATTCAAATCTAAAATGTGGAATGCTGAAAAATCTTCACCATCTCCTCGTGCTACGTCTGCAGAAACCAAATATCTACCATCCGGATCTGGTTGTTTCCAAATCCATAAATCATTATTGTATCTCTTTTCAATGGGAGAACAAACTGTAGTTTCTTGAATGTGTTTTAATATATCACCAGAAATAACAGATTTTCCTGAACTTACGAAATCACAATCACACTCTTGAGCTGCCATATCTGATCCCAAAAGTTTATTTTGTTCTTCCCTCCATTCATCTCCCCGATTTGGATGAATAGACCAATGAAGCTTAATAAAATTAAACTTGTTTTGACCTTCTTCAGCATCTGACCATGTTTTGTGAAACCAATTTCCCATTCCATTTGGAGTAGAAAGAGCAATACACTTACCACCAGTTGCCAGTGTTTGTTGAGAAGCTGCCCATATTTCATCAATATTTTTAATGAATGCTGCCTCGTCCATGATTAAGAGTGATAATGCTTCAGAACGACCAGCTTCACTAGTTGATGAAATTGCCTTTATCTGTGAACCATTAATGTATCTCATGGATAACTTATTATCCTCAACACAATTCTGTTTCAACCACCTAGGTAATTCCTTATGCATAACACGTACCTTAGTAACTAAATTCTTTGCTACTTCCTGTTTGGTTGCAATAACAAGAATATTTTTATCATTATGAAAATTCATCAACCATAATGAATATCCAGCAGATAAAGTAGATAAGCCCAATTGTCTAGCTTTAAGAATAATATTATAATCGTGATCTTTAAAGTCAGCCATAACTCTTTCTTGATAATCATAAAGATCAAATTTTATCTTTCCTCGAATAGGATGTTGAATAAAACAGTACTCTCGCATAAAATATGCTGGATCAAATGCGCACTTAACATACTCTTCTTTAATAGTTTGTTTTATTTGTGTTTTAGTCGGCATATAACTCATCCAATTTAGCATTTACATTGCCCAAAGTAACATTTAACTCTGCCAACGCTTCATCCGCTTCAACCACTAACTCTTTAGGAATCTCATACTTTTCAATGTGAACAAAACCTGTATTCACATTAACCGGTTCAACTATTTCCATATCACCCTGATTCTTCCAATTTTCTATAGATTGAATTTGTTCTAATATGGCTGATTTTCTGTTTTCAAAAAACTTGCGTTTTTCATAATTTTCGAACGTTCCATTGACTCTCATTTCATGTTCTATTTCAATCTGACAATCAAAACAATGGTTGAATAACCTCCAAAATTTATTATCCAATCGTTTCTTCATTATCTTATCGCATTTAGGACAGAACCATGGCATACGAACTTCCATCATTATATCAGTAAGTTTACCCTTAATATCGCCCTGCTTTTTCTTCTTACCGTTATATCCGACCATAATACGCTTTTTCGATTTACCACCGGACAATACATCTCTTAATGCTCTATCTTCACTATTCATCATCTATCTCGAAAACTTCATTAAACCTGTAATTTGATTAATCGGTGCAAAATAACCTGTAAACTTATACGTCTTTCCCTTATACTTAAAAACTAAACCTTCAGACGGTACTAAATTTGACAGGTCACCCATAGAATCAATCTTGGATAACTGTGTTTTTAATTTACCAATTGAAGATGGATCTTTCTTACCACGTATTTGTTTTGCCGCATTTGCTAAATCTCTTCTCAATGCTTGCACAGTCTTATCGGGATTAGGGGCTAACCAATTACTAACATTACTTAATATCTCTGCTCCTACTTCAAAAAACAATACTTCAAATGGACGCATATTTTCCTTTAACATCTTAGCATGATCTAATTTTTCAGTTGCTTTAACCCAGTCCACAAACTCCGGATGGTCTTCCTTTAATTTATTTATTTCAGTCATCTTATACGACTTATCACTAAAAGCCCATCTCTTCATAAGTGGATATAAAACATTATCTGGTATATTTGAGTAATCTGTAGAATTGGCTCCTGCCAAAATATACTCTAACCAAAAGTGTTGGTGATATAACGAAACCTCATCTGAATCCTTCAATCTATATATATTGCGTAACTTGTCCAAAGTACCGAAATATTTTTGTCTCTTCTTAGAAAAGTCATTTGCCTTAGCTATCTTAAGAACATTCGGTCCCTTAAACGCAAATTTAGTCTGTATACCCTTATTTATTTTATTAATAATAGTAGATAATTTAGCTCCACCACTCCTCACTTCACCTCGTGGACTCCACTTGTCATCGTACTTAAGAATTCCATGAAATATAATCTGTGCACCACCATCGTAGTCTATAACGTTCTTAGTATCCGGATAAATTATTTCTATGTTTGCCCAATTTTTACCGTTATTAAACAGTGCTTCCTGATCTTTCGCACTAAATTTTTCTAAAGCTGATTTTAAATCCTTCATTGAATACACAAAAGCATTCCTAACAGTTGGTATATGATGCTTAAACTTATTCTTTACATCATCGAGGGACATACCACCACGTTTAAGATCTCCCTTATTTCTAGCGGCTTTAGCTTCACCATCAATAATAGACACCATAATATTCTGACCATCTAGTTTTTCAGTAGCAGACTCTTCTTTATCTAATTTACCCTGAAGACCCATTTCAATAATATCCCGTAAATCTCCAAAGGTCAATGCATAATCATCAAATGGATGTGCCATATGACCGTATGCTCCACCTTCTAAAATTATTCCCTCTTCAAACGAGTCTACAAAAAGATCAAACGTTTTCTGATCAAAATACCCAAACATCTTCTTAAAAAATTTCTTCTTAATACCTAAATCATACTTTTCAGAACCCAACAATTTTCGCATAGTAGTACCATCTATTTCATGACCACCTATCTTAACTGATACGTGAGGAGCTTTTAACGTATATCCATGTTCCTTAAATCCTGTCAATCTCATATAATTTTTGCTATACGGTAAAAAATACTTTCCACCCGATAACCGTCCTTCATCCTTCGTACCGACTGCAAACACTACAGCTGTAGTATCCGCATCAAACTTGTTCAACAGACTTTTTGGTATGTACGGTTGACTTTCCTTGGCAATCGCAGATGAAGGTATACCCATCCTTTGCATGTGTTTTTTCTTTTGAGAAAAATTCATAGGGTGTCTACTTCCTCCGCTCTTATTCGAAGTAGCTATATAAACATCGTCAAATCTTTTCTTTAAAAAATCGTAAGTCTTCTCGTGATGAGGACCAAACGGTTGAAACCTACCGGGATATATAGCTATTATTTTTTCTATATTATTTTCTTCTTCACAGTAAACAGATTTATCTTTTCGTTTCTTGGCTTTCTTTACTCCCTTTCTACTTGGAGAAGGTAGCATTCCAGAATCAGCCCCAAATTCTTCAGTAGCAGGCCACGCAGCTTCATTATACTGTACAGTAATAGTAATATCTTCATTCAACCTAGCTGGCATTTCTCCTAAATCCTTAGACGGTATAACTACAACCTTACTCTGTCTATTAGGCCCTACACCCATCCAACGAACTATACTCCAACCCAGATCCGCTGCTATTTTTTCCATTTCCTTCATGTACTTCTTATCCGGTTTAGTACTACCCATAAGAACTGCACCACCGTAACTAACCGAATCTGCTCTACTCTTATCCGTATTAGTCGTCAAATTCAATTCGTAAAACGGATCAGAAGCATTATTATCAAGCATATAATTTAAAACAGGCCATCCTAAAACTATCTTAGCTTTACTATCAGTAATTCTCTTGTAATCTGAAAAGCTTGCAAAAAAATCGTACAATCCCTCATCAGAAATACCGTTTACATTGGCAGCCTTAGTAGACTCACTAAGTATACCTGTCTCGTACAAGAACTGAGCAATAGTATCAGAATCCAATACTACTGCGCCTTCACCGTAAATAGTATCGTAGACTAATCTCTTTGAAAAAAAATCAGACATATTATTTCCTAAACTTCTAAGCTTCTCTTAAACCAACCGAAGTAAAATTTGGCTAAATCCGGTTTACGCTCAATAAGAGTAGCGTAATACTTTACCCTATAAGCTCTAACTCGTTCTAACTCCACATTCTTCATGGCTCCTATAGTCATTGGGCCCATACCTCCGTCTATTTTTAGATTAGCTCCTTTAGCGTTTGCTGTTTCTTGCATGATCTTAGTCGCGCGTCCAGCACCCATGTTGACACACATGTCAAAGTATATGTGACGAAGGTCTTCGGAAAGTTCCGCACAGCGGTTCTTATCCCAATAATCTCTTCTATAAATATCCTTAGCATCCTCTTCCGTGAGGTTTTTGATATCCTCATTGGGATACGCCCGCTTAGAAACACCGTACTTGGTCTCTCCTCCTGGATCCTTCGGATCGTTAACGTAGCCTCCTTCGTGTTCGAGTACTACTTCTATTATTTCATCGAAAGTAACTTTCATTCTATTTCTCCTTAATTTTAACCGGATTGTATATTAACTGTTTTGTTTTTACTTACTACAGTCATATGATCGTTAAAAGATTTTGTAAACGTACAATATAGCGTAAAACCTGACATGTTAGGACCAGTTGCTTCTACAGCACACGTCCTACCATTAGTTTCATCAATCACTGCGAAATTCGGCGGACCACTTAATGTCCAAGCAAACTTACCAGTCGCTACTTGCGCATTGAACGCATCTCCTGAATTACTAAAAACAGCCGTAAAAGTTGTAATTGAATCCGTAGTCACAGTTCCAGGTCCGGAAATACTATCCAAAGCTCCGGCAAAAAAATCCTTCAAACTAATCTCAGTCGTAGCACCACCATTTGCCGTTCCCATACTTATTGCTGCTCCTTCGGACGCATCACCTGTCATTACTCCTAAGTATTTCATCTCTAACTCTTCGTCTGACGGATTCGGACCGGATAGCGTTGCTTCCGAAGCCGTTCCAAGAGTGTTACTGTTACCTGCAGCTGTAACAGTAGTCGCCCTAAAATAATACGTTGTACTACCATTTAAACCTGTAACTTGATGACTGGTAGCATTCACGGACGTAGTATACGTTGTTCCGTAATTTGTATCGAGTCCCCATTCAAGGTAAAACGTTTCCGCTGTACCAGCTCCATCCGGATTTCCCCACGTCATAGTTATTTTATCGTAAGTATCAGCATCAGCTGAAAAACCCACTGGAGTACCTGGAAGGGTGTAACCCTGAATAGTACTGCTAAACGAGGATTGTTGTCCGGAATTAGCAGAATAAGACTTAAACTTTAACGGTTGTGGAATAGCCGCGTTATTTTCAAGCGCATCGTTGATCAATTCTCCAGCGTATTCCCAATCCGACGCATCAAAGGTCGTAGTACCGCTTCCGTCCACGTCCAACCAATCATTTCCAGATTTCGTAAGCTGAGTTCCATCATTCGCGTAAATGTAAATTCTTGTAGCACCTGTAGGTTCAGTAACTGTAAACCTAACGTCCTGATCTCCAGTCGAGTGAAGTCCGGCATAAGAAAACGTTGATGGGGGAAGAGGAGTTGTCCACGTATTTGAGGTCTTGTAATTACCATCACCAACAGAATTTACTCCCCTAACCCTGTAGTAATACTGATCGTTTGAAGCAAGACTCACGTGATTGTAAGACGTTTGATTTTGATTGTTTAATAATACGATCCAACTACTATTATCCGTACTGTAATCCAAATCATAACTAGTAGCACCAGACGATGCACTCCAAGAAAGGGATATAGAATTCTCATCGTCCGCGGTAGTGGTAAGCGTAGCAATATCACCCGGAGCAGACGCAGGATTAGTTACAGTCGAAACAGCAGTTTGAACATAATAATTATTGTGATTGTCTACAAACTGTTGTAGACGATAATGATACTGTATACCGGCAGACAAACCGGTATGTTGATACGTCTTTGCTCCGGTTCCTGATTGCGAGGATATAACAGCAGTCGGCGGATTAGATGTACCACCAAGCAACTTAGATACCTCTCCCCCTGTATCAGCTGCTGAAACCGTCCAACTAATAGTATTAGAAGTAGCTAAATTTCCAGAAAGGGTTATTGCTGGAGCCTCCTCAAACGTAGTCGACTGAGTTAACTTTGCACCGTAATCGGAAGAACCATTGTTATTAACAGCCTTAAGACGAAAACTATAACTTTGCGCTTCATCCAACTGACCCGATACCGTATACGTTGTTGGAAGTGGTGAACCGGTAATAGTTGTGAGAAGGGTTGTTGGATCATCTTCACCTTCATCCCAATACAACTTGTACGAGGTTGCACCCGTAACAGCACTCCAAGAAAGAGCTATCTCTTCAAAATCTACACTAGTAGCAGTTGGGGCACCGGGTGCATCTGGTGCTGAAGCAAGAGTTGTAGCACTATCCGGATTTTGTTCATTTTCCCAATCACTAGCACCCTGAAGAGTACTGCTATTTGCACCAAGTCGAACCTTTACGTAATAAGTTGTTGAACCATTAAGATTGGATATGGTGTACGAATAATTACTAGAATTGTTTGCCTTGGGTACACCGTCACTACCATCCAATATAGTAGCACCTTTAAAGTTAGAAGCATCATCATATATAACTTCATAGTCTTCCCAAAAACTACCTCCATTTTCTGTTGAAGACTTGTCCCACGTAACATCTATTTCTCCCTGAGAACTTCCTTGAGATACGGATACGTTCTGGGGAGGATCATTCGGTCCTGCAAGCATTAACGGGCCAGAGTACTCGTAAGAATCCTCGTATAAGACCGTATCGTACCCCTTAGTAATACTATTCCACTCTAGTACTATCTTATTATAAATCTTCATTTATTCGTTCTCTAACTTCTTAATTCTTTCCTTGAGGTCTTCTATCTGCTCATTCTGTTCCTTCAAGGCTTCTACCAGCACCGCAGTCAAGTTAGTGTACGTAACATTCTTACGACCTTTATTATCCTCTAACACCAACTCTGGTAAAACCTTCTCCACCTCCTGTGCGATAACGCCAATCTGACGCATATCAATTCTTCCTGACCTTCCTGTTTCAGTATCAACCTTATCTTTCTTGTACGCATCCTTCCAATCGAACCGAACACCCCTAATAGCCTTTATCATATCAACTGCGCCCGTTATCTGTACGATATTAGTCTTATCTCGTATATCTGAATACGCAGTTATATTTCCGGTAGCTCTAATCTCTCCTGTAACGTCTAACGGGAAGGACGGTGTCGTATCCGCAATACCAACCTTTCCACCAAAATAGCTCTTCCAAGAATCACCGCTAACGAAAATACCGTAACCACTAGCTGGACCGTACTGACCTGTAGTAGCATTAGCTACATAAATACCGGACTCACCACCAATAGTTCCTCCGGTTACGGTGTCAGGATCAGTAACGTTATAAATTCCCTGTTTAACGTACCGAATCCCATGATGATACCACTGACTTCCGTGTATAGAATCGACCAA
>VTLG01006001.1_pt1 | contig 27927 bp, 36 predicted proteins | sample 4694571 | NCBI WGS metagenome assembly VTLG01 (sample SAMN12604809, study PRJNA352737) | marine metagenome | biome: ENVO:00000447; feature: ENVO:00000209|ENVO:00000569|ENVO:01000036; material: ENVO:00002151; isolation source: viral sequences binned using virsorter ...
TGGTTTCGCTCGACCCCTCAATTTTTTTAGTCAGGCGAATAGTAATTGCGTTTCGTTTCGTTTTAGTCTAGAGGGTAAAGGGTGAAACTCGTTAACAAAGATATTATGGAACTTAAACCATATCCTAATAATCCTAGAAAGAGCCATGCTACTACAGACAAGGTTAAGAAAAGTATTAAGGAATTTGGATTTAAACAACCTATAGTATTAGATAAAGATAATGTTATTATTGTTGGACATAGTAGGTTTTATGCCGCAAAAGAATTAGGTTTAAAACAAGTACCATGTGTTGTTGCTTTAGACTTAAACCCAACACAAATAAGAGCATACAGAATAGCAGATAATAGAATTTCACAAGATGCAGAATGGGATACTGATTTATTAACTATAGAGTTAAAAGAATTAAACATATCAGACTTTGATTTTAGCCAAACAGGTTTTACTAAATCAGAATTAGAATCATTAACTATTGACCCTTTAGAAGAAACTAAAAATTTAACTTCTATAACTGAGGAAAGTAGCAAGGTTCAACCAGCAGAATTTCACGAAGCAAACATAGGAGAGAATCAAGATGAAGAATGGGTTAATCTTCATTTTACAATGAAATTTATAGATAGGAAAATGGTATTTGATAAACTTACTAATATTAAAGACAAGTTTAAATTAACTACTGCTTCCGATGCTTTAATAAAAATGTGTAAGGAGTAAAATATGGATACAGTATTTTCACAAGTAGAAGGATTAACAATATTAGGACTATATGGATTATTAATGATCCTCGTTAGTGTTTATATTCTTAAACCCTCTACTACTAAAGATAATTATCTAGTTGCTGATAGACAGGTTAGTTTCTGGAGAAGTGGTTTTAGTGTTGCCGCAACTTGGATATGGGCGCCAGCATTATTTATAGCCACACAAAAGGCATATCAACAAGGTATGGCTGGACTGTTTTGGTTTACAGTACCTAATATTGCTTGTCTTGTTATATTTGCCTATTTTGCTGTTAAGTTAAGGAATATGTTTCCTAAAGGTTACACACTTTCTCAATTTATTTTAAAAAATTATAGTAAGAGAGTACAAAACCTATATTTAATTGAGTTAGGGGGATTGGCTATATGTCAGTTTGCTGTTCAATTATTGGCTGGTGGTGCTGTCGTATCTTACTTAACAGGTTTAGACTTTTTTTTAGTTACACTAATATTAACAGCAATAGCATTTGGTTATAGTTATATTAGTGGCATAAGAGCATCTATATTAACTGACTATTGGCAGATGTGGTTAATCTTAATAGTAGTTATTATTATAGTGCCATGGATTGTTGTTGCTGGTGGTGGATGGACTACTGTTACTAATGGTTTTGGTGGTATTAGTGGAGAATATAGAAACCCATTACATCCAGGCGTTGCTTATTCGTTTGGTATTGCAGTAACAATCGGACTCCTTGCAGGTCCATTTGGAGACCAATCATTTTGGCAAAGAACATTCTCAACAAAAAAAGGCGATATTAAAAAAGCATTTTATACTTCTGCTGTTGTATTTGGCATTGTTCCAATTTTAACAGGTTTAATTGGTTTTACTGCCGCTGGACTAGGAATACAACATGAAGGAAATGCGCAGTTGATAAATGTTATTACTGCTAAATCACTTTTACCATTATGGGTTCTAATTCCTTTTACAATAATGTTATTAAGTGGGTTGGTTTCCACTTTGGACTCGTCTTTATGCAGTATAAGTTCTTTAATGGGACATGATATAGCAGAAAAGATGGAAAGCAAAAATACTATGGCTTATGCAAGAATAGGTATGGTCTTTTTAGCAATATTTGGTTTGGTTATTGCCAATATACCAGATATGAAAATACTTTATTTGTTTTTGTTTTATGGAACATTAAGAGCATCAACATTATTGCCTACTATTCTTACTATATGGAAAGGTAAATTAAGTGAAAAAGGTGTATTCTATGGAATATGTGTTGCATTATTTATAGGCGCACCAATGATGGCTTATGGTAACTTTGGTGGTGGTGTACATTACAAAGTATGGGGAGCAATATTTACTTGTTTATCAAGTGGTGCAATAGCATTATATTTTACAACAAATGCCAATACTAAAAAAAGAAGTCGTAAATAAATCTGTATTAGATTTAGCATACGAAAGACTGAACAATGTATTTGATCAGTTTGATACAGTATCAGTATCTTTTAGTGGTGGTAAGGATAGTACAATATGTTTAAATTTAACACTAGAGGTAGCAAGACAAAGAAATAGGTTACCTCTAGATGTTGTTCATTGGGATGAAGAAGCAATACCTTATCAAACAGAAGAATATGTAAGGAGAGTTTCTAAAGAACCAGATATAAATTTAAGATGGTTATGTGTACCTGTAATACATAGAAACGCCTGTTCAAGAAAAGAACCTTATTGGTATCCATGGGCTGAAGAAGTAAAAGATAAATGGGTTAGACCTTTACCACCAGAAGCAATTACTAAAGTTAAAAATTATAATGGTCATTTAGTTGGTGGAAGATTGTCTATACCTTTTATGGCACCTCTTTTATATCCTGTAGAAGAATATGGAAGAACAGCATGTATAATGGGTATTAGGGCAGATGAAAGTTTAACAAGATATAGAGCAGTAGCACAAAGAACAGTTGAAAATTATATAATACATCCAAAAGAAGAAATTAATTTATCAGAAGCAGTAAAAGGGGGAGTAGATATAACAAGGTTTCCTACTAGAAAATTAAATAAATCAGGCAAACAAAAGATGTTATCAAATAATGTAGGTAATTTTTATAAAGTTTATCCTGTTTATGATTGGCAAACTGTTGATGTATGGACTGCTCCTCATAAGTTTAATTGGGATTACAATCACGCATATGATGTTATGGAAAAAATAGGAATGACTCATTCTGCTCAAAGATGTGCGCCACCTTATGGCGAGGAACCTCTAGAAGGATTATGGACTTTTAAAGAATGTTTTCCTGAAATATGGGATAAGATGTGTTATCGTGTTAGAGGTGCCAATACTGCTGCAAGGCACGCATTAACTGTTTTATATTCTAATCGTAAACAACCAGAAAAACCAGCTGGTATGTTATGGGAAGAATATATTGCTTATTGGATTAGAAAGTTTCCATTAAAAGAACAAGGTATGATAAGTGAAAGAATACAATCGCTTATAAAGTTACATTACAGAAAAACAAAAGAACCAATATTACCAAAAACAGCACATCCTATTTCTGGCATAAGTTGGGAATTTTTATTAAAGATTGCAGTTCGTGGAGATTTTAAAGGTAGAAAGATGGAACAATTTTTTAGTAAAGAAAATGTTAAAGAATGGGAATCAAGAAAATCAATGTATGCAAAGGAGTTAGCAGATGTACAATCAACCAATTAATGCTGTAGAATGGATAGAAACAGATAAACTAAAAGCAAATGATTATAACCCTAATCATATTCCACCGCCTGAATTAAAATTATTAAAAACAAGTATTATGTGTGATGGATGGACACAACCAATAGTAATAAGGGAAAATAATGAGATAGTAGATGGTTTTCATAGGTGGACTTTAGCAAGTACAGATAAAGATATATCTAATTTAACAGAAGGAAAAGTGCCAGTTGTAAGATTAAATGATAAGAAAAGAGAAGAACAAATGATGGCTACAATAAGACATAATAGGGCTAGAGGTGCTCATGGCGTAATGTTAATGTCAGATATAGTTGTAGAAATGAAAGATAATCTCAATATGGAAGATGAAGATATACAAGAATTATTAGGTATGGAAGAAGAAGAAGTTGATAGATTATATGATAATAGTGGAATGACTAAAAGAGGTAGTAAAGAAGAATTTAATCAAGGATGGAAACCTAAAAAGAAATGATAACAAATATTTTATTAGGTTTAATATTACTTGTTTTAATAGCAATACTATGGGTGGCTATTGCTTATGGAAATAACATATTTAAGGATTAGTAATGGATTTGATACAATATAAACCAGAAGTGTTAGCAAATGAACTATATGAAATTTCAAAAGCATATCACGAATCAAAAGTAATATTAAGTAAATATGAAAGAGATAGAAAAAGATATATTGCACAAGAATATTTAAAACAAAAAGCATTAGGCAAAACAGGAAAAGATGCAGAAATGGCTGCTATGGCTAGTGTTAAAATGTCTGATATTGATAGTAAAATAACACTAGCAGACAAAGATACAAAAGACAAATTTGCTAAATATGAAGCCAAAATGGTAGAAATAGATTTAATTCGTTCATATAATTCCACAGCCAAAGAAGAATTAAAATTGGCACAAATAAATGAAAATGTTATAAAGAGGGCACAATGAATATAGATAATCCTATGTTTCATAAACATCCTAACCCATTAGATAATCAAGTGGGGGGTGGACATTATAAAGATTGGAAAATACAACCTTTAGAATTTGTTGAAGCCAACAAGTTATCGTGGTTTGGTTTTGTTATTTTAAAATATTTGTTTAGAATTGAAAGTAAAATGACCTCTACTCAAAAACAAGTAGAAGATTTAGAAAAGATTATACATTATGCAAGATTAAAACAATTATTTTTAACAAAAGATGGCACAACAAACTTACAGCACAACAACGATAGCAAAACTACTGCAACTTTCTGAAAGACGCGTTCAGCAATTAACGAAAGACGGTATTATACCTAAAGTAGATAGAGGTAAATATGAGTTAGTTCCAGCAGTACATGGCTATATTAATTATTTAAGACATCAAATGTCAGCAGAAGTTTCTACTGATGATATTGTAAAAAACAAAAATAGATTAACATTAGCAACAGCAGAATTAAGGGAAATAGAAAAATCACAATTAGAAGGAGAGTTAATTCCAGCTTTAGAAATAAAAAAAACATGGTTACACTATGTTAATTTAATAAAAACTAAATTAATGTCTATACCTAATAAAACAGCACCTCAAATGGTAACTGTAAATAATATAAATGATGCAAAAAATATATTAAAAGAAAGGATACATGAAACACTCAATGAAATCGCAAAAGTGGATATTACCAATACAGAACAAGGGACTGTTAGCGATATTGCAATCAAGCCAAAGATTGATACAACCACCACCGAAACTAACAATAAGCGAGTGGGCTGATAAATTTAGAATATTATCATCAGAAGCAAGTTCAGAAGCGGGAAAATTTGAAACTGCTAGAGCCATTTACCAAAAAGAAATTATGGATTGTATAAGTGATCCAAATATTGAGGAAGTTGTTTTTATGTCTGGTTCACAAATAGGAAAAACAGAAGTATTACTAAATACTATTGGTTATTATATACATTATGACCCAGCACCTATGTTAATGATACAACCTACTTTAGATATGGCAAGAAGTTGGTCGCAAGATAGATTGGCTACAATGTTAAGAGATTCTCCAAGTATAAAAGAAAAAGTTGCAGAAGTTAAAAGTAGAGATAGTGGAAATACAGTATTACATAAAAGTTTCGAAGGTGGTCATATTTCGGCTTGTGGAGCCAATAGTCCATCAAGTCTTGCTTCTCGACCCATAAAAATAGTATTGTGTGATGAGGTGGATAGGTATCCACCATCTGCTGGAACAGAAGGCGACCCTGTATTACTGGCTAAAAGAAGAAGTGCAACATTTTGGGATAGGAAATTAGTTTTAACTTCTACTCCTACTATTAAAGGTGCTAGCAGAATTGAGTTGGCATACGATAATACAGATAAGAGAAAATTTTATGTACCTTGTCCAAATTGCAACGAAAAGCAAACTTTAAAGTGGTCGCAAGTTGTTTGGGAAGATAAGAATCCTAACACTACTAGGTATCAATGTAGTAAATGTGATTCGAAGTGGGATGAAAGCCAAAGAATAATGGCGATTAGTAAAGGGAATTGGGAAGCCACGGCAGAAGGAAATGGAAGTAATGTCGGTTTCCATTTATCTGGTCTGTATTCAGTCTGGATGACAATGGAAGAAGCAGTTAGGGAGTTCCTAGTTGCTAAAAAAATGCCAGAGACACTTCGAGTATTTGTTAATACATACTTGGGGGAAAGCTGGGAAGATGAAGGAGAACAAATTGATGAGTTATCTTTATACAATCGTAGAGAGGACTATTTATCATCTGAAGTACAACAGGAAGTTCCAGATAATATTGTTGTTGTTACTGCTGGTGTTGATATACAAGATGATCGCATAGAACTCGAAATAGTTGGCTGGGGCAGAGATGAGGAAAGTTGGTCTTTACAATATGATATAATTTATGGCGACCCTACAAGTCCTCATATTTGGAAACAGTTAGATTTAAAATTACTACAAACATTTACACATCCATCAGGAATACAGTTAAGAGTAGCCTCTACTTGTATTGATAGTGGACACCATACAAAACAAGTTTATGAGTTTTGTAAACCACGATTTGCAAGGAGAGTATTTGCTATTAAAGGTATTGCTGGAGAAGGTAGGCCAATTATTGGCAGACCAACAAGAAACAATATTGCAAAAATACCTTTGTTTCCTGTAGGTGTAGATTCTGCAAAAGAATTGTTATATTCTCGATTAAAAATAAAAGAAGATGGTGCTGGTTATTGTCATTTCCCAAAAAAATATCAAGCAGAATATTTTATGCAATTAACTGCTGAAAAAATAGTAACTAAATACTTTAAAGGGTTTCCTCGTAGAGAGTGGGTAAAAATTAGACCAAGAAATGAAGCATTAGATTGTAGGGCTTATGCTATTGCATCATTTTCAGTTTTAAATACAGATGTAAACAAGTTAGCAGACAGATTAGATTTACAAATTGAAAAAGAGCAAAAAGTGGACACAAGCAAAAAAAATCAGTATGAAATAAGAAATAAACCAACAAATTTTGTTAATTCGTGGGAATAATAATATATGGCTAACTTATTTACTGAAATACCAGAAAAAGAACCTACAATAATTCATAAAGGAGAAACTATTGTATGGAAAAGAACAGATTTACATTCAGATTATCCTGTAGGTAGTTATGCTATGTCTTGGTCAGCAAGATTAGAAAGTAATGGGGGTACAAGTTTTACTGCTACAGTAACAGAAGTAGATAATGATTATAAATTTACAATAGATAATAGTACAACAGGTGGATTTACTACAGGGGATTATATTTGGGCTTTAAAAGTAACCCAATCAAGCGATAGTGAAGAATTAATACTAGAAACAGGCAAAATAACTGTAAAAGATAATTATTTTGGTACTACAGGAGATACTAGAAGTCATGCAAAAATAATGCTAGATAAAATCGAAAGTATTTTAGAAGGTAAAGCAGATAGTGATGTTTCAAGTTATAGTATTGGTAGTAGAAGTTTATCAAAAATGACACCAGAAGAATTAACTACATGGAGAGATTATTACAAAGCAGAATATAATAGAGAAGTTGCTAAAGAAAGAATAGATAGAAAAGAGGGTACAGGCAATTTAATTAAAGTGAGATTTGACAGGGTTGGATAATGGGTTTTTGGGATAGATTATTTAAACGAAGAAAAAAAAGAAGTTTTCATGGAGCCAATCAAAGTCGTTTAATGAACGATTTTTTAACTACTACTTTATCGGCTGATAGTGAAATAAAAGGTAGTGTTAAAGTATTAAGAGCAAGATCAAGAGAATTAAGTAGAAATAATGCTTATGCTAGAAGATTTATTAATTCTTATGTAGATAATGTTGTTGGTCCTTTTGGTGTAAATTTACAAGTTAGAAGTAGAGACCCCAATGGAGTTATAGATACTTTTGCTAATAATATAATAGAAAGAGAATTTACTAATTGGTCAACATCTGTAACTGCAGATGGAAAAATGTCATGGATGGAAGCACAAAGATTGTTTGCTGAAACTTATGCTAGAGATGGTGAAGTTATAATACGAATAATTAAAAATTTTAATAATGAACATAGATTTGCTTTTGAATTTATAGAATCAGATTTTTTAGACACAGAATTAAATGACCATAGTAAAAAAATTAGGATGGGGGTTGAAAGAGATGATTATGGGCGACCAATTAATTATCATTTTTTAAAATATCATCCAAATGATACAGCATTTCCAACAATGGAACATCATGGTACTAAATATCAAACAGTACCGGCTGATCAAATAATACATTTCTATCATCAAGAAAGACCCCACCAAACAAGAGGCGTTCCTCCTCTATCAGCATGCATCAGAGATTTAAAAATGCTAGATGGTTATATGGAAGCAGAATTAGTTGCTGCTCGTGTTTCTGCATCTAAAATGGGTTTTTTTAAATCTGGTGCTGGTGATAGTTATCAAGGAGAAGATTTAATAGAAACAAATACTCCTGTTATGAGTGCTAGTCCAGGCAATTTTGAACAGTTGCCACAAGGAGTTGAATTTCAAGCATTTGATCCTCAACATCCAACAACAGCATTTAAAGATTTTACAAAACAGGTTTTAAGAAGTATTGCTAGTAGTTTAAGTGTTAGTTATAATACTTTAGCCAACGATTTAGAAAGTGTTAATTATTCTTCTTTAAGACAAGGTGCTTTAGAAGAAAGAGATCATTGGAAATGTGAACAAAGTAAAATGATTAATGCTTTTCATTCTAGAATTTTTGCTAGTTGGTTAGAAATGACATTATTAACTGATAAATTAAATGGTTTGCCTGTAAGTAAGTTTAATAAATTTAATACTCCTGTTTGGAAACCTCGAGGTTGGCAATGGATTGACCCTAAAAAAGAAATTGAAGCATTACAAATTGGTATGCAAAATGGTTTTATTACTATGCAAGATGTACAATCAAGTTATGGTAGGGATGTTGAAGATGTATTTGAACAAATACAAGCAGAAAAAGAAATTGCTAATGAATATGGTATTAATATGAATTTTGAGCCATTTGGCGGCAATAAAACAACTGTAGTAGAAAATGACGAACAGGCTGGAAACTCCGAAGAAAATTAGGTAATAAAAGATATGGAAACTAAACACATACATTCAATTAAAGAAGATGATGAAACTATAACAATAAAGTTTGGGAAAAATATGGATGAAGAAGAAAAATCCAATAGCGAAACTATTGAGAAATCCTCTATGGAAACAGAAAATAAAAAAGAACAAGAAGATATACAATCGAAAGACAAAGGAACAAAAGAAAGATTTGAAAGAGTCTTTTCAATAGATAGTAAAAAGAAAAAACCTTACGATGAAAATAAAAGAACAGTAGATATTGCGTTCTCATCAGAAGAACCATATCAAAGAAGTTTTGGGATGGAAATATTATCCCACAAAAGTACAGATGTAAAAATGGACTTTTTAAATAGTGGTAACGCACCTCTATTATTAGACCATGATGCAACTAAACAAATTGGCGTAATTGAAAATGCTACCATCAGCGAAGCTGACAAGGTAGGTCGTGCTACAGTTAGATTTGGTAAATCTAATCTTGCAGATGAAGTATTTCAAGATATCGTAGATGGCATTAGAAAGAATATTTCTGTCGGATACGAAATAACCAATATGGAAAAAATGGAAACTAAAGATGACGAGGATTTGGATTCTTATAGGGTTGCATGGACTCCATTAGAAGTATCTAGTGTTTCAATACCAGCTGATACATCAGTAGGTGTTGGTCGCTCTAGACAAGAAAATCACTCATCACTAGATGATGGGAGAAAGGAGAAAAAAAACATGGAAAAATCTTTAGAAACTCCAAAAGTTGAAGCACAACCAAAAGTTGATGTCAAAGAAATTACTGACAATGCAAGAAAAGAAGAAGTAGCACGAATTAAAGAAATTTCGGCTATCGGTTCAAAACATAATTGTTCTGATATGGCTGAAAAATCAATCGGTGCTGGCGATTCTGTCGCTGTATTTAGAGGTAAAGTTTTAGACCACATTGGTAATGCTAAACCTTTGGAACAAAAAGACATTGGTCTTTCTGAAAAAGAAAGCAGAGACTACTCTATTGTAAGAGCCATTAAGGCTATGTCAACTGGAGATTGGTCAGATGCTACTTTAGAAAGAGAAGCATCAGATGCAGTTGCTCGTCAAACAGGCAAAACTCCAAGAGGAATATTTGTTCCTTCTGATGTAAAATGGCAAAGAGATTTGATTAGTGGCGCTACTGCTGATGGTGGTGCTTTGGTTGCTACAAACTTACTTGCTGGTTCATTTATTGAAGCACTAAGAGCAAGAATGGTTGTTAAGCAAGCGGGCGCACTATTTTTAAGTGGTTTAGTTGGCGATGTTGCAATTCCAGGCCAAAATGCAGTTAACTCTGCATCATGGGTAGCTGAGAATGCCGCAGTTAGCGAAGTAAATCCTACTTACAGACAGGTTACAATGGCACCTAAAACTTTAGGTACATTTACTGACATTTCAAGACACTTAATGCATCAATCAACTCCAGCAATCGAAACTATCGTAAGAAATGATATTATTAAATCACTTTCTATCGAAGTTGACAAAAAAGCGATTCAAGGTGATGGCACTTCCAATACTCCAACAGGTATTTTAAGTACCTCTGGAATAGGGGCAGTTGCTATTGGCACGAATGGTGGTGCTGGTACTTGGGCGAAAGTTGTAGAAACTTGGAAAGAAGTTGCTACTGATAATGCTGACATGGGGGCTTTAGGGTGGATTACTTCACCTCTACAAATCTCTCGATTTATGTCAACAGCAAAGGTGAGTTCTTCTGATTCTGTAATGATTATGAACGATCAAGTTAATCTTATGGGATACAAAGTACACTCTACTACAAACTCTCCAGACAATTTAACTAAAGGAACTTCAAGTGGAGATTGCTCTGCTTTAATCTTTGGTAATTACAATGATTTAATCATTGGCGAATGGGGAAATCTCGATATTAATGTTGACCCTTATACTAATTCATCAAAAGGTGGAACTAGAATAATTGGTCTATATGATGTCGATGTTGCTGTACGTCATGCAGAATCTTTTGCTGCAATTAAAGACCTTAATGCGTAAATTATAATTTTAGGGGGGACTTCCCCCCTAAATTACTTTATAAAGGAACTATGAAAATAAAATTATTAAGAGGAACTGTTGTAAAAGGTAAAGACTACGATAAAGGTAGTGTTGTTGATACTGACTTGGATACAGGTAAATTATTAGTTGGTATGAATAAGGCTATAGAAGTTAAAGCCGAAGATAAAGCAGAACCACAAAAAAAAGAAAAAAAGTTATTCAAGCGCTAACAACTGAAAACTGTTCAGAGTTAGTAGGAACTTATCGTGGAAGTTTTATATCCAAAAGTTGAAGTTAAATGGATTGATATTATCAGTCATTCTGAATGGATGGATAAATCTCAAATTGAAAAATTAAAACCAGCCAATTGTCGTACTCGTGGCTACTTGTTTGTTAAGAATAAACAAGTTACAATACTATTTGCTTCTGTTACATTTGATGATGAAGGTAAAGTAGATAATTATGGGGATATAACTGTAATACCAACTCCTAATGTGATAGAAATAATAGAGGATAAAAATGGCAGTAGAAACAGACACAATAAGAAGCGTTTTTTTTAATACAGATGACTTCGGAGAATCAGCAACATACACACCTCAAGGAGGTTCGGCTTCTACTATTAGCGGTATTCTTGACAAAGAGTCTGATGATATTGAAAGTGGCGGCGAAGTTGGTGTGGTCTATTCTATTACTACTTTTACTTGTAGGACTACCGATGTATCTTCTGCTACTTTCGGTGATAGTTTGGCTGTAGGTGGAACTACCTATACTGTAAGAAAAGTAGAACCAGATAATAATGGTATAACTATTTTAACTATAGAAGGTTAATGGTTATTGTTGAAAGAAAAATTATTGGAAAAAAAGAATGGGAATTTGATTCAATGTATTGTGATAATATGAAAGGTGGAAAACAAAGAGAAAAAGATTATGCTAAACTGTTTAAAAAAAAAGATAGTATATATAATTATAAAGTAAAAATAAGTAATGGCACATATAAGAAAAACAATTAGAGAAAATGTAGGAACTACTGTAACAGGATTAAGCACTACAGGAAGTAGTGTTTATCAAAGTAGGGTATTTCCAATTAATGCAAGTAAATTGCCAGCATTATTAGTATTCACTAAAGATGAAGAAATAGTAGAAACAAGTTTAAAAAAACCTAGATCACAACACAGACAATTACAAGTAATAATAGAAGCACATATAAAAGGTACTGCTGATATTGATGATACTATTGATACAATTTCAGAAGAAGTAGAAGAAGCAATGGTTTCTGATGTTACAAGGGGTGGACATGCCAAAGATACTAGATTAGAAAGTACAGAAATAGAATTTGAAGAAGCAACATCAAAGGTTGGACTTTGTCGGTTCACTTATGTTATAGATTATGTAACAGTTGAGAATGCTGTTCAAACAGGAGTATAAAAATATGAAAAAAAATACTGTACTTATGAAATTTCCAAAAGGAGATGGAACTATTGAAGTTGGAAGGGATATGGTAGAATATTTTGAAAAGATGGGATACACTCTTGTTAATAAAAGTGATAATCCCAAAGTAATTAAATTAAACCCAAAGAAAGATAAGGAGTAATAAATGGCTAACCATACAGGCGTTGACGGTGTAGTAAAAGTAGGAACTAATACAGTCGCAGAAGTAAGAAGTTTTAATATTGATACTACTGCTGAAATATTAGAAGATACTGTATTAACTGATACTTCAAGAACTTATCATGTTGGAAAAAAAGGTGCTACCTGTACTGTTGACTGCTGGTGGGATGAAACTGATACTAATGGACAAATTGCTTGCGCAGAGGGTTCATCAGTAACATTAAATCTTTACCCAGAAGGGGCTGGTTCAGGCGATTATTATTATACAGGCACTTGGCTTATAACAGGTAATACTGTTTCTGTTCCAACTGATGGCATTATTGAAGCAAGTTTTTCGGCTACTTTAACAGGTGCATTAAGTAGATCAACAGTTTAATCGTTGATATTTTTTAGTAATGATACTATAATATAGTATGACTAAAAAACAAAAAGCGATTGATTTTGCAACTGAACACTTTTCTAGTAAAACATCAAGAAAAATTATAGTAAAAGAATGGGCTGATTCAACAGGCAAACCTTTAGAAATTTTTGTTTCTCCAATGACTTTGGCAGAAAAAAGAAGATTATATAAAGGTACTAAACAAGATGATATAGCCGTTCTTGTTGATGTAATTATAATGAAAGCCAGAGATGGAGAAGGTAATAGATTATTTTCGCCTGATGATAAAGATACATTTCTTTTTAAAGTGGACCCAGATGTTCTTTCAAGAGTTGCTGAAGAAATTATGGTGGCTCCCACTCCTGATGAACTTGAAAAAAAGTTATAGAGGATAGAGAATTAGAATCTATAGTGTTCCTATCCGAACACTTACATCAAACTGTAGAACAGACCTTGAATATGACCGAAGCAGAGTTTAATCTGTGGATTGCATATTTTAATAAAAAGCATAAGGATAGTAAAAAGTATGGCAACAAATAGATTACAGTTTGATATTACAGCAAAAGACAGAACTAAACGAGCTTTTAGTGCTATTAAAAAAGGTTTAGGTGGATTAAGAAAAGCAGTTCTCAATTTTAAAACTGCCATTGTTGCCGCAGTTGGTGTAGCTGGTATTGGTTTATTAATTCGTAACAGTATGAAGTCCCTTGATGCAATAGGGAAAATGTCAAGACAATTATTTATTTCAACAGAAGATTTAGGTGCCTTTCGATTGGCCGCCAATTTAGGTGGAACATCTTTAGAAGCATTTGCCAAAGGTGTTCGTACTATGGGTGTTGGTATTAATGATTGGTTAGTTAAAGGAACAGGTATTGCAAAAGAGGCATTTGAACAATTAGGAATTACACAAGAACAAGTAAGAGCAACAAATGGAGATTTATTTGCACAGTTTCAATTAGTTGCAGATGGATTAAATGAATTAGAAGGTAATGTAGATAAAACTGCTATTGCTTACAAACTATTTGGTGGTCGTAATATAGAATTATTAACTGCTATTGAAGGTGGTGCCGCTGGTATTCAAAATATTAGAGAAGAAGCAGAAAAGTTTGGATTAGTTTTATCTTCTGAAATGATAAAAAAAGTAGAGGACGCAAACGATGCAATAGCAAGAGTTAAATTGCGTATTACAGGTTTATCAGATAATATAACTGTCGTACTTGCTCCAGCATTTGAATTATTAGCAAATAAAATAGGCGGTGCTTTTGATAAATTTATAGAAAATCAAGGTGGTTTAGATAAGTTTGCAGAAACTATGGGAGTTACACTTGTTACAGGTGTACAATATTTAATAAGAGCATTTGGTAAGTTTGCTGTAATTATGCAAAAAGTTTTTACAAAAGTTGTTGATTTTGTAAAATGGACTGGTCTTTTAGAAGACGCTGAAAGTGCTTTAGTTTCACAAATGAGAGAATTACAAGCACAACAAGATAAATTAATACTTCAATATGAAAGAAGTTGGATAAATCAAGAACAATTTAGAAAAGGAATGAATGCTCTTAATGATGAATTACTTGTATTAAAAGCACAATATGATTCAACACAAGAACCTTTTTCAGAATTTAATATGGAAGGTTTTAGTTTAATTGAATGGTTAAAAAAAGCAGATGAAGGTCTTACTGTTTTAATTGATGATATGAAAATTACAAAAACTGAAACAGAAGAAAATACAGAAGCATTAGTAGATTACTTAAATGCACAAAAAGAAATTGCTAAATACATAGGTGGAGATCATAGTTCAGTTTTACAAAAAAGATTAGAAGATGAATCATCACATTTAGATAAACTAGATAAAATATATGCAAATTATCATAGATTAAGACAAATAGAACGAATGAAAGAAAAAGAAGCCAAAGAAAAATTAATGACTGAATGGAACGAACACATGATGAGTTCTACAGAAAGAGCATTAGCCTCGGTAAGTGGTTTAAATAAAAAAGCATTTGATGCTTACAAAAGATTTGCAATAGGAAAAGCAATTATGGATACTTACCAAGCCGCAACTGCCGCATTTGCTAAATTTGGTGGTTGGCCGTGGGGTGTTCTTGCCGCTAGTGCAACAATAGCAGAAGGTATGGCAAAGGTTGCAGTTATTAGACAACAAACTTATTCAGGCAAGTTAATGGGTGGTAATGTTAAAGGTGGTACTCCTTATATGGTTGGAGAACAAGGTAAAGAAATGTTCGTACCAAATCAAGATGGTTCTATAGTTCCTAATAATGAATTAGGAAGAAATGTTTATATTACTTTTAAAATAGATACAGTAGATGCTGGCGGTTTTGATCAATTATTAACATCAAGACGAGCAGTAATAGTTAATATGATTAATAGTGCTGTTAATGAACAAGGTAAAGGCGCTTTAGTATGAGTGGTGCATTACCAAATACTTCTGATTTTACTGCTATAAATGTTAAAAGCAATCAACAAACACAAATAAGTATTAGTGATAGTGGTAAAACTTTTAGAAGACAAGTAGCCGGTCAGTATTGGTCTTTTAGTTTAAGTTTTCCAGAAATGACAAGAGCAAACTTTGCACCATTACAAGCATTTATGATTAAACAAAGAGGAGCAAAAGAAAGTTTTACTGTTACATTTCCAAGTTACATGAATGCGCTAGGTAATGAAACAGGTTCGGTTGCAGTTAATGGAGCCCATACTGCTGGAGATACAACTATTGCTTTAGATGGTTTTGCTGGGGATGGTGCTGGAAGATTTAAAGCAGGCGATTTTATTAAATTTGCAAATCATAATAAAGTTTATATGATTGTTTCTGATGTTACTTCTTCAAGTAATGCCGCAACAGTTACTATAGAGCCACCTATTACTACAGCATTATCTAATGATGAAGCAGTAACTTATGATAGTGTTCCATTTACTGTTTATGCTCCTAATGAAACACAACAATTTCGTGCGAGCAATTCTAGTTCAGGCGAACCATTATATAGATATGAAATAGATGTTGTTGAGGCAGTATAATGGCAAGAGGTTTATCGGCATCAGTTAAAACTGAATTAGGAACAGGTAATGCTGGTGCAATAGAACCTGTTTATCTTTTATATTTAGGTTTTGGTACTCCTCTTTATAAAACAAATTGTTCTTTTAATTTAACTTCAAGTGTTAGTGGTAGTTCACAAACATATACAGCAGATAGTTTTTTGATTGGAGTTGGAAATGTTAGTGAAACTACAGAACCTATTAAAAATACTTTTAGTTTGCAATTAAGTGGTGTTGATCAAAGTTTAATATCAGTAATATTAAATGAAAATATTATTAATGATACAGTAAAAATATGGCAAGGGTTATTAAATGCAAATGCTTTAATTAGTGATCCATATTTATTATTTGAAGGAAGTATAAATAATTATTCTATTGAAGATGATAATAATACTACAATTATTGGTTTAGAAGTAACTTCACAATGGGGACAATTTGAAAAAGAAAATGGAAGAACAACAAGTGATACTTCACAACAAAGACATTTTTCTGGAGATAAAGGATTTGAATTTTCTGCGTTAACAATAAGAGATATTAAATGGGGTAGAACATAATGGGTTTTTGGAAAAAAGCAGCTAGTATTGGTAGTAAATTATTTAATAGTCCAATATTAAAATTTATTAGTCCAATACTTTCTATTATTAGTATTGCCTCAATGGCTTTGTCTTGGTTTAGAAAACCAGACGAACCAGATTTTAATGTAGGAGAACCAACTACAGAAGCAAGAGTAAAAGGAATACTAGCAAATAAAACTTCTGGTTTAGGTTCTATACCTGTAATTTATGGAAAAAGAAAAGTAGGTGGAAATATTGTATTTTTAGAAACTTCTGGAACAGATAATGAATATTTATATATGATATTTGCTTTAGCAGAAGGTGTATGTGAATCATGCGAAAGTATTTATATAGATGATAAATTAGTTACATGGTCTGGAACTTTAACACATGGTACTGCAAGAACAGTAAATAGTAGTGATTCAAATTTTTATAAAGATTCAACTTCTTTAATAACGGCTATATGGTACGATGGTAGAGATGATCAAACTTATGATACTACAGTAGGCGCTTTATCAAGTTGGACAAGTAACCATAGATTAAGAGGTGTTAGTTATTTAGCATTTAAGTTTAAATGGAATGTAGATGTTTTTGGTGCAATACCAAATGTAAAGACTATTATTAAAGGCAGAAAAGTATATAACCCAAATTTAGATGGAACAAAAACAGGGGGAAGTGGTTCGCATAGAGAAGATACAGCCTCAACATGGGCTCATACAGATAATCCTATTTATTGTTTACTCGATTATCTTCGTAATACTCGCTATGGTATGGGTATTCCTAATGCTAACTTTGATTCTAATTACGCTGACTGGCAAACTGCTGGCGATATTGCTGATACTGATGTTACTGCTTATGGTTCTACTACTATAGATATTTTTGATTGTAATGCTGTTTTAGATACAAAACAAAAAGTAATAGAAAATGTAAAAGAATTATTATCTGGTTGTAGAGGTTATCTTAATTACACATCTGGAGAATACAAAGTAACTGTAGAAACTACAGGTAGTGCTTCTATTACTTTAACAGAAGATAATATAATTGGTGGTATTGGTATAAGTTCTAAAGATAAAAATACTAGGTTTAATAGAGTTATAGCAACTTTTTGTAACCCAGATAAAAATTATCAATCAGATGAAGCACAATGGCCACCTTTAGATGATTCTGGTTTAGCAAGTGCTGACCAACACGCTACAATGAAAACTGCTGATGGTGGAGTTTTATTAGAAGGTAAATATGATTTTCCAACTATTACAAGTCCATATCAAGCAGAAGAAATGGCAGAAATTATTTGTAGAAGAAGTCGTGCAAGTTTAGATGTTTCATTAAAAGCAGATTCAACTGCTATGGATTTGGCTATTGGAGATATAGTTAATATAACTCATGCTACGCCGGGCTTTAGTGCAAAAGCATTTAGAGTTTTAGGTATGACAATTAATACTGATTTAACTTGCGATTTACAATTAGTAGAACATCAAGATAGTTATTATACTTGGGCTACTAAAACACAAGCGGCAACTATACCAACAACCAATTTACCTAATCCTTATTCAGTAGCAGTTCCAGCAAGTGTAACATTAACAGATGAATTAATTGAATATAACGAGGGAACAGTTTTAACAAGATTAAATATTGTTGTTGGTGCAAGTACAGATAAGTTTGTTCAATATTACCAAGTAGAAGCAAAACTAAGTACAGAAACAGATTATAAAATTATAGGTAAAGGTTCGCAACTTAATTATGAAATGTTAAATGTTATTGATGCTAAAACTTATAATGTAAGAGTAAAAGCAATAAATACTTTAGGTGTATCAAGTTCTTATACATCAGCAAATAGATTAATAGTAGGTGCAACTGAACCACCAAGTGATGTAGTTAATTTTTCAGTTAATATGCAAGGTTCAAATCAAATGCAATTAAATTGGGATGCAGTTTCAGATTTAGATGTTGCTTTTTATGAAATACGATATCAAAATGTTACTACAGGAGCACAATGGAATAAATCTAATAATTGGTTACAGGTACCTCGTTCTTCTGGTACTACAAAAACAACTAATGCTAAAACAGGTGCTTTTTTAATTAAAGCAGTTGATAAATTAGGAAATGAATCAAATAATGAAACAATAATTTATTCTAATATATCATCACTTCAAGCATATAAAAATGTTTCTACACTAACAGAAGATTTAACTTTAGGAACTTCTGATGGTGATGTTGCTTTAACTGATTCATCTGGAACATTATCTATTGTTCTTGATACGATAACTGATTTTGACGATACAGTTGGAAACTTTGATAGTGTTAGTGGAGATTTTGATTTAGGTGGAACTGATGTGACATCTAATCCTAATTACTATACAGCCAATATTGACAATGAGGGTTTTTATACTTTAAACTCCTCTTTATCATTAAGTGGAACTTATGATGTATCATTTACAAAAAATTTAACTATTGATCAGATTGAAGACCCATATGATTTATTTGATTCAGGTAGAGGCTATACAAATTTTGATGATGCACCAGCACCTTTTGATGGCAATGACCCAACTAATGCAATTCAAAGTTTGCAAGTAGCAAGTTCTACTTCTAGTTTAGGTGATGCTACTACTTTTTATGCTTTAAATGCTTCAACAACTTATAAAGGAAGGTATTTTAAATTTAGATTACGCATGGCAAATAAAAATAATAAAGTTAGAGGATTTGTAAGTGGAATAACAATTAGTGTTGATATGGAAAAAAGAACTGAATCAGGAGAAGATATTGCAAGTACGACAGGAACAAAAGCAATAACTTATACTAATGCTTTTTATGCTTCGCCAGCAGTTGGTATATCTGCTCAAAATATGGCAACAGGCGACACCTATACAATTAGTTCAAAAAGTGCTACAGGTTTTTCTATTGCATTTACTAATTCATCAGGTAGTGGAATTAACAGAACATTTGATTATGTAGTTCAGGGTTATGGCTTGAAATCATAGATCAAATAATGATATAGAGGTAATATGAGTCAAGTTTCAGATGTAAGCATAGCAAATCAAGGTTTCTCTGCTTTTCGTACAGAATTAAATAATATTATTGGTGCATTAAATACTACTCATATTGGTAGTTCTGCTCCAGGCAGTATTGCACAAGGAACAATGTGGATTGATACATCTGCTGGTGCGACAGGTTGGGTTTTAAAATTATATGATGGCTCAGATCATATTGCTTTAGGCACAATTAACTCAACAGCAAATAGTGTAGATTGGACAGATAGTTCTGTCACTTTTGATATTGTTAATGATACTACTCCTCAACTTGGCGGAGATTTAGATACTAATTCAGCCAATATTAAAATTGATGATGCTCATGGATTATTTGATGAAAATAATAACGAACAATTAATATTTCAAACAACAGGCTCTGCTGTTAATTATGCAGAACTAACTAATGCAGCAACAGGTAATGATGTTGGTCTTGCTGTTACAGGTAGTGATACAAATGTTGGATTATCTGTTTCTACAAAAGGAAATGGTACAATTAAATTTAATGATTTGGCTTATATTCCTCAACAAGCATTAACATCATCTTCAAATGCTGTTGCTTGGGATGTTCAAGCAAAACCAAATGCTTATCATCAAACTTCAGAAAATACGACTTTCTCTGCACCGACAAATGGCGTTGAGGGTGCATTTATTTGTTTAGAAATTAATTACAATGGCTCTCATACTATTGGATGGAATACAGTTTTTGAATTTGCGGCTTCAACCGAACCAACTGAAACTGCTACTGATGGCAAAACCGATATTCATGTATTTAGATATAATGGTGCAATATGGCAAGAAGTAGGTAGAACAATGAATTTAAGTGAGAGTTAAGATATGTATGCAATAGTAGAAGATAAAAAAGTAATTGAAACTTTTAATCACCCAAAAAAATTAATTAGAAATGATGTTCGTTATTCAACAAAAATTTATTCTTTGTGGTCTGTTGATGAAAAAAAAGCCATTGGCTTATATGAAGTTGAACAAGATGATACAAAAAAGAAAGATGAAGAATGGTATATCAATACTGATCAAACTATTGCTTATAAAACAACAGGCGATAAGGTTGTTGCAAGTTATGGTAATGCAACAGCAAAAGCAATAGATGATAGAAATGAAGTAGATGATAATGGTGATCCATTATTAGATGACAAAGGAAATCAAGTTATCACTAAAGGATTAAAAACAATTAAAAAAGAATTAATAGATAATCAATGTGCTGGGTTATTATCACCTAGTGATTGGCGAGTAGTAAAAGCAAAAGAAACAGAAACAGAAATGGATAGTGGATGGAAAACATGGAGAGCAAGTGTAAGAGCCAAATGTAACTCTATGCAAACACAAATAGATAATGCTAGTGATGTTGATGCTTTGGCTACTTTATTCACTTATACAGAAACAGATGGAGTTGTATCAAGACCACTAGGCGAATTTCCTGAGAAGGAATAATCAATGCCTTTAATTCTTCCAGCAAACACTTTATCAGATGGTGCTTATTCAATAAGCAATTCACTCAGATTTGATGGTAGTTCATCTTACTTAAGAGATACTTTAGGAACACCAACAAGCCAAAGAAAACTTACCTTATCTGCTTGGATTAAAGGTAATAATATGAGAAGTGGTGGAGATGATAATAAAGTTCTGTCCGTTGGTTCAAGTGGGGATAGTCATTATACAAATATAATGAATTTAGTTAGAACAAATGGAACACCACAAATTTATATAAGCGATACTGCTGGAAAATATTTAAACTTTAATAACACTTATTTTCGTGACCCGAGTGCTTGGTATCATTTTGTCGTACAAATAGACACAACTCAAAGTACAGCAACAAACAGATTAAAATGGTATGTTAATGGTGAGCAATTATCTAATACTATTGCAAGTCACGAATCACAACCTGATGAAGATTATGATATTCCCACTTTAGCAAGTGGTCAATCAATTACTGTTGGAGGAGATACACGAGCAAACGACCATTTTTTTGATGGTTATATAGCAGAACTTCATTTTTGCGATGGTCAAATACATGCTCCAACTGAATTTGGCGAAACAAATGATAATGGAGTTTGGGTGCCTAAAAAAGCAGATGTTACGTATGGAAATAATGGATTTTTTCTTGAGTTCAAACAAAATGGAACAGGTACAGATGCAAGTGGTATGGGTGCAGATACAAGTGGAAATGGAAATCACTTGGCAGTTACAGGTTTAACATCAGAACATCAAACAACAGATACACCAACAAATAATTTTTGTACTTGGAATCCTCTTGCTAATTATTATCCAGATTCAACATTTACAGAGGGTAATGTTTATTTGTCTATGAAAGATGGAGTGGCTACATTTAATACAGGTACATTTGGTTTAACTTCTGGTAAATGGTATTGGGAAACTAAAGTTCTAGGTATAGGAAGTGGCTCTGACAATTTTCTAGTAGGTGTAGTTTCAAGATCAGATTCAACAGGAACGAGTGATTACTTGGGAGAACCAACATCAGTTGTTTATAGAAATAATGGACAAATAAAAAAAGATAGTTCTAATGCAACTCATGGAGCAAGTTATGCTGTTAATGATATAGTTATGGTTGCTCTTGATTGTGATAATAATAATATTTATTTTGGTAAAAATGGATATTGGAATGATGGTTCTGGTAATGCAGATGAGGCTACTCCTAATTCTGCAGTTAGTTTTACAAGTACAATGATAAGTGATGGTATTGTTTTTCCAGCACAAGGCGATCTTCATTCTCTTTCTCCAAGTCCTATTGCTAGTACCAATTTTGGAAATCCAGCATTTACAATATCAAGTGGTAATGCAGATGCAAATGGGTATGGAAATTTTGAATATAATTCTGCAATAAATAATGGATATTATGCAATATGTACTAAAAATTTAGCGGAGTTTGGATAATGGCTTATACAACAATAGATAAACCAGCTGACCATTTTCAAACAGTTTTATGGACAGGTAATGCTACAGATGACAGAGCAATTAATATTGGTATGCAACCAGATTTGGTTTGGTGGAAACATAGAACAAGTTCTAGTTATTGGCATTATCTAGTAGATTCATCAAGAGGCATAGGTAAACAATTATATGCAAATGCTAGTGATGCTGAAGGTACTCATACAGGTGGTCATGTTAAAAGTTATACATCTACAGGAATAACATTAGATGATGACCAAGCCATAAATCATGGTAGTACAACTTATGTTGGCTGGATGTGGAAAGCCAATGGGGGAACAAGAACAACTAATAGTGAAAGTGGCGACAATCCGGGCGGAGGTTATCAAGCCAACACAACAGCGGGATTTTCTATTGTGGATTATACAGGTACAGGTGCAACAGGAACTATGGCTCATGGTTTAGGTGCTGTTCCTCATTGTATAATTGCTAAACAAAGAACACAAGTAGGAGGTGTTGCTGAATGGGTAGTGTATCATAAAAGTTTGGGTAATACTCATTATGTGAAACTGAGTACAAGTGCGGGACAAATAGATTCTTCTGGATTATGGAATGATACATCTCCTACTAGCAGTGTATTTACAGTAAATACAAGTCATCAAATTAATGAAGATACAGGTACATATATTGCATATGCATTTACAGAAATACAAGGCTACAGTAAATTTGGTAGCTATAAAGGCAATGGTAATGCAGATGGAACATTTGTTTATCTAGGATTTAAACCCGCTTTTATTATTCAAAAACAGACAAGTGCAGATGGTGAGTATTGGATGATGAAAGATCATAAAAGAGAGCCATACAACCAAGCAGATGCAAATATTTATCCTAATGCTTCTAATGTTGAGGGTGATACAAATGGAATAGATATTTTATCTAATGGTTTTAAATGTAGAACAAGTGGCGCTGGGTCAAACGCAAGCGGTGCTACCTACATCTACATGGCATGGGCAGAACACCCATTTGTATCTAGTGAGGGAGTACCATGTACAGCAAGATAAAACCTAGATGCCCTGAATGTGGCTGTGATGATTGTATTTGTGATGATCAATGCGATTCTTGTGGAGCATAAATGCCTTCAATTTCCGATAAAACAGAAATAGGTTTACCGATAAAAAACCTCATTGGGTTAATTGGTGGAACAGCATTAGCAGTTTGGGCTTACTTTGGTATTATTGAAAGATTAAATAATATTGAAACACAAGGTAAATTAATGATTGTTGATGTAGAAAAAAATACAGAATTTAGGATTAAGTGGCCTCGTGGCGAAATGGGTTCATTACCAGCTGACGCTCAACAAGATATGTTAATTGAATTTATATCGGCACAATTAGAAAGTATTGTAGAAGAAATGGAAAGTATGATGAGTAATACAGTAAATATTAAAAGAGCCCAACAGGATATAGAGAAAATGATTACTGATATAGAAAAACTAGAAGACAAGGTAAGAGCAAATGGAAGTCATTAGTATAATAGTCATGTTTATGTTTGGTAATATGAATGACCAAGAACATCAAATGACACAATATATTCCAATGTCCTCATTATCTTCTTGTATGAAAGAGGTAAGGTTATTAAAAAAGAAATCAACTGATTATAGTAAAGATGCTTTTTGTGGTCCTGCTATTGTAGAAATAGAAAATGGCGAAGTAATTAAATTATATAATAACATACCAGATGGTGCTACATTAGTTAAAAAAGATATTAGTAAAGAAGCATTTGAAAGATGGACATTGAAAGCAAAAGAAAAATGGAAAAAAGATTAATTATGTTAGGATATGTAATGCTAATGGCTAGTAATATGTATGGTTGTGGTATTTATGATGGTATGAAAATGAAACCACACAAAACAACTGTATCTACTAATACAACTATGACTAATGTTGATAAAGCAGATAGTGATAAAGACCAAGACAAAGAATCATTTGGTTTAACTATTAAACAAGAATTTATATGGAAAGATAAATGAAAGATATGAAATTTAATTATGCTTTAGCATTTGCTGTATTACTCCAAGCAGTTGGTTTAATTTGGTATGTATCAAAAATGGATTCAAAAATAAATATTTTGTATGATAAATTTGAAAAAGAAAATGAAACCTCAGTTATTGAAAATCAAGTTAAAATGAAATTAGATTTAGAATATGTAATGACTGAATTAAAAAAGATTAAAAAAGATATGAAAGATTCAAATAAAACAGATAAAAAAATAATGAAACAACATGACCAAATATTTAAGTTGTTAGAAAACAATTCAAACACTAGCAATTATTCTTATGGAGATTAAATGAAAATTTTAGTTTTTTTACTTATTATAACTTTAATAATGTGTTGGGGTTTATCACAAAAAGCATTATAAAAAATGATTAAGTCTATATGTGCAACACTATTGTTGTGCAGTTTTTTAAATTATGATTTTGATTTTAAATACAAAAATAAAGATGAGTTTGTAAAAGGTATTATTGAATGTACTGTTCATTTTAATACAGCAATTCCTCCTAGTTATAGAGCAGTTGTAGTTATATCAGTTGCACAAGCCATATTAGAATCTAATTGGGGTTTATCAAGATTTGCTTTAGAGGGTAATAATTTTTATGGATTAATAGAAACTGATAAAACTCAACCTCACATGAAAGCATTAAATAGTAATATAATGATAAAAAAATATAATAGAAAATGTGAAAGTGTTGCAGATTATATAACTTTATTAAATAGTGGTAGTGATTTTGAAGAATATAGAAACGAAAGAAAACAAACAACAATAAAGGGAGATGTTAATTTAGATAAATTAATTGATACTTTACATACTTTCGCAATAGATAAAGAATACACTAACAAAATTAAAAAAACTGTAGATTATTTATTAAAGGAATATCCTGATATGTTTTTTATTGTAAGAGGTCAAAATGCCTAAATAAAATGTCTATTGGATTTCAAGCAAAATAAATGCTAAAAGAATCTATGAAATCTTATAAAGTTTGCGTTATAGGAGACTTTCACGATTCTCCAAAAATGTCTAAAGATAGAATTGTTTGGATTGCCAAACATATAAAAAAAACAAAACCAGATTACATAATACAAATAGGAGATTTTAGTTCTATTGATTCTTGTTGTTGGCATATTAAAAATGACACAATGGCTGCAAGAAGAAACAAAGGTACTTTATTAGAAGATTTAGAATCATTAGAAACAGTATTAGAATTATTCAATAAAACTTTAGGGAAATCTGATATTCCCAAACATATCACTTTAGGTAACCATGAAAACAGATTATGGAAATGGGAAGAAGCAAATCCAGAATATTATAATATGGGTAAAAAACAATTATTAGATTTGTTTACTAAATATGGATGGACTTATAGTTCTTATGGCAAATTTCATTTTATAGGTGGAGTTGGTTTTATACATTGTCCATTAAACATTATGGGAAAAGAATTTGGTGGAGTAGGTGCTGAAAGAAATATAGGATTAAATAGTTTGTTTGATGTAGTTTATGGTCATTCTCATAAATCAAATGATATTAGAGTTCCTAAAATAGGCACAAATAATTATACTAGAGTTATTAATGTTGGTTGCTCAATGCCTGATGGACATATAGAAGATTATGCTAAATTAGGTGTTACTGGCTGGTGGTGGGGTTTAGTAGATGTACAAATATATGAAAATCATATACAAGAGGTTAAAACAACAACAATGAAAAATTTAGGTCAATTATATGGATAATGCAATTATTACGAGAATAAAAAGTCTCATATTTAAACATACAAGCGCTTTTAAGGTGGTAGTTAATGTCTGATACATGGGATTTAGAGGCAGTTAAAGAACGCATACAGAAACACGAAGGATTTAGAGATACTGTTTATATGGATCATTTAATGAACGCTACTATAGGATATGGTCATTTAATTACTCCAAATGATAAGTTTGTTAAAGGGAAGCGTTACTCTACAGAAGAATTAAATAAAGTTTTTGAATACGATTTTAATATAGCAAAAAAAGATATGGAGTTGGTCCTAGCAGATTGTGGAGATCAGCCAAATGTCGTTAAAGAAATAATTATAGAAATGTGCTTCCAAATGGGAAGACCTCGTGTTATGAAATTTCGCAAGATGTTAGAAGCAATTAAAAACAAAACATATAAAATAGCAAGTACAGAAATGTTGGATTCGGTTTGGGCTCGTCAAACCAGCAATAGAGCAAGTAGTTTGGCAGAATTGATGAGGAGTATCTAATGGTATTAGGAAAAATATTTGGTGGCGATACAATTAAAACAGTTGGTAATGTAATAGACGATCTTCATTTTAGTGGCGAGGAAAAAGAAAAACTCAAACTACAGATGAAAGAAATAGATGCTAAATTAAGAGAAAAGCAAATGTCTATTAATCTAGCAGATGCTCAATCAACAGCTGGGGGATTAAGTGGGTTTATGCAACGCGCTTGGAGACCACTTATAGGCATGAGTTGTGCTCTAGCATTATTGTTCGAATATGTAATAAAACCTTTTTTATTATTCTTCCTAGCAACATTTCATATTGAAACTTTACCACTACCAGAATTGGATATGGGAATGTTAATGCCTTTGGTCATGTCACTTTTGGGGATGGGCGCACTTCGCACATATGAGAAGCAAAAGGGACTTACAAAGTAGCCTCTAAAACCTCCATAATTGACCATACAAGCATTTTAATATCAATACCCTATACCCAACACCTCAAAAACTATCTAAATGAAAATATGAGGGTTTAAACACCCTATAGATATACCTATTTTTTCCCAGAAAACCTTGATAAAATAAAGTATTTGCAATTTATACTTGAATTTGGTATAAATTAGAGGATTTAAACAACAAACAATGGAGAAAAAAATGACAACTTTAAATCAAAACGAAAATTGGAACGAACTAGAAAATAGAACTATTGGAATTGAAATTGAATGTTTTGTTCCTACTAATATTTTAAGAGGCGAAGGTTCTTATCAAGAATATGTTTCTAACAAATTAAATCAGGCTGGTGTTAATGCTTCTTATCAACATTCACACATTACAAATGCTCCTACTACTTGGACTGTTAAACATGATGGTAGTCTTGGACATGGTGGAGTTGAAATAGTTAGCCCAGTTTTAAAATACAATTCAGAATCTTTTTACATTTTACAAAAAGTTTGTGGTGTATTGGATGACATTAGAGCAAATGTAAATACTCAATGTGGTTTACATGTCCATGTTGATAATCACGATTTAACTCTTAAACAAAATAAACTAATTGCAAAAAGATATGCAAAGTTTGAAGATGTTTTTGATTACTTTATGCCAAAATCTAGAAGAACTAATAGTGCTGGATATTGTCGTTCATTAAGAGCAA
>VTLG01014754.1_pt1 | contig 27906 bp, 45 predicted proteins | sample 4694571 | NCBI WGS metagenome assembly VTLG01 (sample SAMN12604809, study PRJNA352737) | marine metagenome | biome: ENVO:00000447; feature: ENVO:00000209|ENVO:00000569|ENVO:01000036; material: ENVO:00002151; isolation source: viral sequences binned using virsorter ...
AGAAGATTATGAAGAAGAAGCAGATGTTGGCGATTGGGCAGGAATGGAAAAACGAATTGAGAACCTTGAAATAGCAGTTGCAAAACTTAAAGAAGCTAAAGAAGGTGGAGATGATGAAGTTGAAGAAATGACAGAAGAAATAGCAGAACCATCTGCAAATCCTAAAACTATAAAGACAACTGAAGTTAAAGAATTTTCAGCAGAAGATGAATTAGAAAAATTAAAAGCTGAGAATGAAAAACTTAAAACGGAATTAGCAGAAAGTCCTGCTGATACTCCGATCAACACAAATAAATTTAGTTCAGAAAGACCTGTACTAAGTAAAAAAGAATACAACAAGTTATCTAAGCAAGAAAGATTCTTATATAACTTAAATAAATAATAACTTAAAAAATAAAAAATTATGGCATTAGCAGTAACATCAAACTTTGCAGGGAAAGCGGCTGGGGGATATATCCACGCTGCTTTAAAAGAAGCAAAATCATTAGATTACTTAACGCAACTAAACAATGTTCGTTATAAATCTAACATTCAATCAGCAGCAAACACAGGATTCGTTAGAAATGCGACTTGTGATTTCACAGAAAACGGAACACTTACATTGACCGAAAAGGTTCTTGAAGTAAAGCCGTTACAAATTAATATAGACTTGTGTAAGAAAACTTTAGTAGATTCTTGGGAATCGCTTGAAATGACAGGTGCTTATGGAAATCCACCTGCATCTTTTGACGATTTTGTAATATCTTATATGGGTGGAATTATTGCCGACCAAGTAGAAACTGATATATGGCAAGGAAATGATGGAAATGGAGAATTAAAAGCAGGATTCTTAGCAGCAGTAGTTGGTTTATTATTACCAGGAGTTGATGCAACTGTTATTCAATCATCAGCATCAGGTGCATATACGGCAGCTAACATTATAGCAAACTTACAAACTTTAACAGCAGATATGGCGGCAAATGTACCTGCAATATTACACAAAGAAGACACTCATATTTATATGAACTCTAAAACTTATGCTTTATATATTTCAGCAGTATCTACTTTAGGATATGTAAATGCTTATAATATGAATGGAGATTACGAGCCAGTTTTTGAAGGATATAAAATTGCAGTATGTCCAGGAATGAATGATAATGAAATGGTAGCAGCACGAAAATCTAATATGTTCTGGGGTACTGATTTAGTTTCGGATTTTGGAACAACTGGAACAGGACCTAGAATTACTATAATGGATATGGCACAACTTGACGGAAGTGACAATTTAAGATGTGTAGCTAGATATTCTGGTGCAGTTCAAACAGGAGTAGGTGCAGATATTGTAAGACAATCATAATAATACAAGAAAGGGGGTGTAAAAACCCTCTATCTTTAACTTTTAAAAATAACATACTATGGCGTGTACAGCTTTAACAAAAGGTAGAGGACTTGATTGTAACCGAATTTCAGGTGGTGTAAAAAAGATATTTTTCTCAGTATATGACCCTGATGTATCTTATACTTATGATGCAACTAACAAATTAGAAATTGATGCAATCGATTGGGATGGCAGCACAATTTATGAATATGTTATGCCACTAGGAGTAGCTAGTGTTACAGATACAATAACAGGAAGTCGTGAAAATGGAACAATTTTTTATACTCCAACAGTAAACATTATACTTAACCGACTTACCAAAGAAGACCAAAACGAAATAAAGCTATTAGGAAAAACTAAAGTAAGAATTTTTGCTCAATTAAATCAACAACTAGCCAATGGACACGACGTATTTATTGCATTGGGTATGGCTAATGGAATGGAATTAAGCACAGGAACAATAGATAGTGGTGCAGCGTGGGGTGATAGAAATGGATATACTTTAACCTTTGAAGGAATGGAAGCTATACCTTTCGCATTCTTAGAAGATTATACTACAAATCCTTGGGACCAAAGTGGCTTTATTAATGAAGCAGGAACTTTTCCTACAACTTCTTAACTTTAATTAGTAGTTTTCATATATTCTTGATTAGGGTGGCTTTATGCCACTCTTTTCTTTTATAAACCAGTTATAAGCAAACAAAAACAACCTTTTTCTATTATATAGTATGTTACAAGCAACTTACAAAGGAAGCTACACTTTCTACATATCAACAGAAGATAGAAGATATGATACAGACGTACCATCAACTCAGATTAGATACTTATTTAAGTTTACTAATAATATGGACGGAAGGGTTGTTTATGCTTATGGACAAAACCAAGTAGTATATGACAGATATACTAAAGTCACCTTTTCACATAACACAACAGAAAACATATTTTCAGGCAGAGTTAATTTTGTACCTAATGGATATTGGAATTATAAAGTATATGAAGTATCTTCACAATCAAGTATAGCAAGTTTAACTTGTGCAACTGCACCACAATCAGCTAATGGAGTTACAGCTTCAGGAAAAGATACTGGAAACATAGGAAAATATACTGTTACAAATCCAAGTGGAACAGTTACAAGTACAGTTGAATTGACAGGTCATAATGATGTTTATGAAGGACAATTAAGTGATTTAGATGCAGGTACATATACTTTAAAATTATATGATGGTTGTGATGCTTTAGTTAGCACAAGCGGTATTGTTATTGATAGCTTTACTGCACAATCAGATGATAGTAGATGGTTAGAAATACAAAACGTAGACCAGACTACAACAGGAATTACTTTTAATGTAGTTTCTAATATGCCCGTAGGACATTCTTATGACTTTCAAATTGGTTCAGGAAGTTATACCGAAATAACTAACATAACGTCTAAACCACAGACCACAAGTCATTCTTTAGCTCAAGTAGACCCACCAAGAAGTGCAGGTAATTTAGTAGAATTAAGAGCATATAATTCAACAGGCGGAAATGCAGGTAGTGGTGCAGTAGTTTGGGGTGCAGGTAAAACAATAGACTTACATCCAGTAGAACAACCTTCAGGATATTATGGAATATGTCTTTCTGTTTTGGCTATGCCGGTATCAGTAAATTCAGGGGGTACAGTATTATCTAAAGGTAGTGCAGTAATAACAATTGTAAATGGAACAACACAAGAAAGCACAACTCAGGGTTATTACACTTTACAAGGTGTAGTGGAACAGGGTAAACTGTATGTATCAGAACCAAGTGGCGAAGAACAAGTACAATACACACAACATACCGAACCATCAGGAACGAATTATATATGGTACGGACAATAAAAAATAAACAATAAAAAAATAGAAAAATGGCAATAGAAAACGTACAACAACTTTTAACAGAACAACTAGGAAAAAATAGATGTGATGTTATAACAACAACTGCAATGACAGGAAAAGATTATTATGCAGTTTACTTTCCAGTAACATCAGTAGTATCAAATTTAGAAGCAGCTAATGCAACAACAGCAGCAGGTTCAGCAATAGCTAATCTGGAAACGACATTACCAGCAGGTACAAGTATACTTCTTAACGTGACGGCTATTACTTTAACGAGTGGAATAGCTTTATGTTACTATGAACAAGTGCTATAATGCTAGGACTTAAACTAGGACATAGTGTTACTGGACTTGGTAAAACTGTTACAAATGGGTATTCAGTTGCATTTAATGGAACAGATGAAAGCATACAAGTTAATGGGATTGGTAGCTCAGTAAATGTAGATGCAGGAACAATATCTTTATGGGTAAAACTAAACACAATGGGTTCTTCTGGACATATGTATCATATGAGAGTAGATGCGAATAATGTGATTAATATATTTTACCACGCAGCATCAAATGAAGGTAGATTAACTTATAAAGCAGGTGGTTCAGCTAAAGTTGCTGCATTTACAGATGCTATTGAGAATGATGGTAAATGGCACAATATCGTAGGAACGTGGGATACTTCAGCAGATGAAATTAAGTTATATTTAGACGGAACTTTAAAAGATACTGTAACAGGATTGGGTACTTGGTCAGGAACAATAAGTTTAGCATCTATTGCACAAAGCACACAAGACGCAGGATTCTTTAATGGTAATGTTGCTGAGGTTGCAGTTTTTAGTAGGGTTATACCAATTGGAGAATTATTTGTAGCTAATGTACAGCCGCTTATTTTAACAGGAATGGCAGGATTAATTGGATATTGGGAACTAGATGATGGAAGTGGTGTAAGAGCAGCAGATAGTTCTGGTAAAGGAATTAGTGGTTCTTTACTTAATACACCAACCTGGAGTACAGATGTACCATATAAAGCAAATTAAAATGAAATACGTAATAATATTAGCAGAAGAAGTATCAACTATAAACTTTAATCAAGTGTTAGAAACTTCATTAGAAACTTTAAGATATTCTGTAAACAACCATCAAGTTCTTCTTAAATTTGAGGGTGAAACACCTACTTTCTTAGAGGGTAAACAGACCTATAACTATGAAGCAATAATGGAAATACTAAATAGTCCTGATTGGACAGAAGAAGATTAACTATGAAAGACAATATTTTAAACATCAATTTAGAAACATCAACTGCACCTATGATACAAGAAGTACGTGGGCGTGATTGGATAGAGTACGGAACAGAAGATTGGCGTAATCTTTATCCACAATTTTTAATAGACCTTTACTATTCTAGTAGTATTTCGGCAGCTATTATAAATGCAACATCAGAAATGATTGCAGGTGAAAATCTTATAATAGAAGATGAGGACGATAGAGATTTAGAAGCTAGAGTTAAACTTCAGAACTTTATGGATAGAGCAAATAGTAATGAAAGTTTACACGAGGTGATAAAAAAACTATCATTTGACTTTAAACTTCAGGGTGCATTTGCACTTAATATAGTATGGTCAAAAGACAGAACGCAGATAGCTGAGGTATACCACGTAGCAGTAGAAAAAATAAGATGTGCTAGACCTGATGAATTTGGAAAGACTAAAGGGTATTACATATCAGCAGATTGGTCAAACACTAGACAGAACAAACCATATTACGTACCTGCATTTAATATGAATGATAGAACTTCAGCTAACCAGATATTGTACTCAGGACTTTACAGTCCTAATATGAACTCATATTTTACTCCTGATTATGTTTCTTGTAATAATTGGGCGTTAATTGATAGTCGTGTTTCAGAGTTTCATTTAAATAATATAAGCTCAGGATTTAGTGGTAGCTTTATGATTAGTTTCGCAAATGGAATACCAACACAAGAAGAAAGAAATCAGATAGAAAGAAGTCTTACTGATAAGTTTTGTTCAGAAACTAATTCAGGTAAGTTTGTATTGACTTTCTCTGATGATAAGACTAGAGTACCTGAAATAACTGCAATAAGTCCTAGTGACTTAGACAAGCAGTATTTGGCACTACAAGAACTTTTAACGAAAAATATATTGAGTGGACATAGAGTAACAAGTAAAACACTTATGGGTATTGATTCAACAAATGGTTTTAGTTCAAATACAGATGAACTTATAAACGCTGCTAACTTCTATCTTAATACAGTTATCAAACCATTTCAAGACCAATTAGTAAAAGTCCTTAGAAAAATATTCCAAGTAAATCAAATGGATATGCCTGTAAACTTTGTACAGCTTAAACCTATTACTGTTCAATTTGATTCTAAAACTATTAGAGAAGTAATGACGCAAGATGAAATACGTGAAGAATTAGGATTAGCACCATTAGAATCTGATGAAGATGTAGTTGAGGAATTTGAAAAAGTAGGAGTGATTGATGGAAAACCAGTATATAACACTAAAGAAGAAGCTATTGCACAATCTGAAAAGTTAGGTTGTTCAGGTTACCACGAACACGAGTTAGAAGGCAATACAGTTTATATGGCGTGTGAAAGCCACGATGAACTAATGAATTTTAGTAAAACAGAATTAGAAAAGTTTATAGAAGAATATGGTGAGGATATGCCTGAAGATTGGGAGTTGGTAGACGAAGAAATAGTAGACGGTGAACATCAAGACTTTGATTTTGAAAAAGAATTAAACGAAGTAGCAAATGAAAAGATAGAATTAGCATCAACAGGAACAGCTAGACCTAATGCTAGAAGTAGTCAAGATGGAACAAACAAATCAGATAATGACTTTTATAAAGTTAGATATGTTTACACTAAAGATGAATTTTTAAGACAAGAAGGAGAAACTAGAGAATTTTGTAAATTAATGAGTTCAGCTAAAAAAGTGTACAGAAAAGAAGATATATTACAAATGACTAATAAACCTGTAAACAGAGGTTGGGGTCCTAGAGGTGCTGCAACGTATTCTATCTGGTTGTACAAAGGTGGTGGTAATTGTCATCATTATTGGCTAAGACAAATTTACAAAACATCTTTAAGGGGTGCTAAAAGCAACATATCTTCTAGTCAAATAATATCATACACCAAAGCAATATCAGAAGGATTTACAGCAAAAAGAAATGATAGCTTAGTAGCAAGACCACCAAAACGAATGAAGAATAACGGATTTTTAGAACCACGATAATTATGGCATACGTATTATTTATATCAGAAGACAAATTAAAAGATAGCACGGCTATCAATATGAACGTTTCAGTAGAGCTGTTACTTCCTTATGTAAGACAGGCACAAAAGCTTTATGTTGAAACAAAGTTAGGTACGGACTTAACACAGAAATTGAAAGACGAAATAACAGCAGGAACTTTAGCAGGTGCTTATAAGACATTAGTAGATGATTATATTGGTGATATGTTACCGAATTGGGCGTTCTATCATTGCATACCATTTCTAAGATTTAAAATAGAAAATGGAAACATATATTCTAAGACATCAGAAACAGGAACAGCTTTAAGCACGGAAGAAGCACAACATTTAAGAGAAGAAGTTAGAAATACGGCTGAATATTATACAGAAAGAATGATAGAGTACGTTACAAACAATCTAAGTAGTTTTCCTGAATATTCAACTAATAGTGGTGCAGATGTTTCTCCTGATAGAAATGCGTATTACAACGGAATGAATTTAGAAAGACCTGATGGACAAGGAAGTAGATTAACGCTTAGAAACTTTTTAACCGCAGGAGAATAATGAAAAAACACTATAAAGTAAAGAAAGTTAATATAACTAAATTAAAAACATATTTAAAAGATGCCACTACAACAGCTAACAAAGGAAGTCGGACAAGTTCTAGTAGTAAACGGAACAATATTAAGCGTAACGACTTTTACTAACTTAGAAATATTATTAAAGATATTACTATTAATTGTTTCAATAGTTTATACTGTTGATAAATGGCTTTATCATAAGAAGAAAAGAAAATGAAGAAACGAAAATTAAACAGCACTAATCCTAAATATAAAAAAGTTGAAGAAGTTAAGGTGCATAAAGAATTTGTACACGAAGTTAAAGGAGTTAAGGTGTACAAAGTTTACTACTTATAATTTGGACTTAAAATATTTTCAACTTTCAGAGTTTGATAGTCCTGATGATGTTGGCTCAGGAAAAAAAATGAACAAGAAGTTTCTTGAACAACTTGACTATGCAAGACACAATGCAGGTATACCCTTTAAAATAAATAGTGGTTACAGAACAGAAGCGTGGAATTTGCGTGTTAAGGGAAAAGTACATAGTAGTCATTGTAGTGGTTTAGCTTGCGACATAGGATATAAAGGAAGCAGAGAAAGGTACTTAATATTAAGTGCTTTAATGGACGTAGGAATAAACAGATTTGGAATAGCAAAGGGTTTTATACATTGTGATGTTGATAACACAAAAGACCCTGATGTTATATGGTTATACAATTAAAATAAATTTACAACTTAAAAATAAATAAAAATGAAAAAAACAATTTTAACAACAGTAGTAGCATTATTTTGTTTAAGTGCTTCAGCACAATACAGAGTAATGAGTAATGTAAACGAACCAGCAGATGGTGAAAGTTGGGGTGTAGAAAACTTTACAGAGAATATAGGTATTGGTTACCAAGTGAACAATGAAGTGATGATAGGTATGATGCAGAATGGTGATGATTACGATTTTGTAGCTAGGTATAGTTTGTCTGATAATATGTATTTATCAGCACAAATGCCTACTGAAAACTCAGTAGATAATATGACTTTAGGAGTTGGATTTTCAATCAATGTTTGGGATAATCTATATGTAGAACCAAACTATACAAGAAAAGATGATGCAGATGGATTTAATGTAGGATTATCTTATAAACTTTAATAATAACTTTAAAATATATATAAAAATGAAAAATTGGTTATCAAATGTAGTGGTTGGACAAATACTACACAGTAAGAAGTTTCTTTATGCAGTAACAGGAATTGTTACTCCATATCTAATGACGCACTTTGGATGGGGTGCAGATGTAGCTGAAACAGTATGGCAAACCTTCCTAGTATTAATTCTTGGACAAGGAGTTGCAGACATCAGTAAAAAATAACAGATTTAGATTAAAGCCACACGAGATAGCTGCTTTAAATAGAATGCGTGAAAAAGAAGTACGCAATGTATTAGTAATAGGCGACTTACACGAACCATTTTGTTTAGACGGCTATCTTGAATGGTGTATAGACCAGTACGATTATTGGAATTGTTCAAGGGTAGTGATAATTGGTGATTGTATAGATAACCATTATACGAGTTTTCACGAGATTGATATTGAAGCAGAATATACAGGCAAACAAGAACTTGAAGTTGCAATTAAAAAAATAGCAAGATGGTATAAAGCATTTCCAAAAGCTACTGTAATTTTGGGTAACCACGATAGAATGATAATGCGTAAAGCACAAACATCATTAATACCAAGTAGATGGATTAAGTCCTACAAAGAAGTGTTAGAAGTACCTAATTGGGAATTTGTAGATAGATTAGAAATAGACGGAGTTCAATATATTCACGGAGAAGCAGGAACGGCTAGAACTAAATGTAGAGCTGATATGATGAATACAGTACAAGGTCATTTACATACACAATGTTATATAGAACATTACGTGGGTCAGAATTTTCGTGTTTTTGGTATGCAAGTAGGTTGTGGAATAGACCACGATTCATACGCAATGGCTTATGCAAAACGTGGAAAGAAGCCAGCTATTGCTTGCGGGGTGGTTTTAGGTGGTAGTATACCAATTAATCTTTTAATGCCCTTATAATGCGTCTAAACGATTCTACACGCATATTTATAATCTACTTACTAATCATAGTAATAATACTTCTTATATCCTTATAATTATCTTATCAACATAGTAATTGTTAATAACTTTGTAAATAAAGTTGTTAATATAGTTGTTAATTCAAATATTTGTTGTATGTTTGCACTATAATTAAAACAAAACTAATTTAAAAACAAAAACAATGAAAAAATTATCAATCACAGAATGTAGAAAATTCTTAAAGGACAAAAAGAATATGCAATTTGAAAACCTTTACAGAATGATAAATAAGTATGTAGAAAAATACGATAATTATGAAAGTCAGTATATGATACAAACTTCAAATTCATATCAACAAAAGGTAGAAGAAAAGAAATTGAAACTATTAGGAAGAATTTAACAACTAAAACTAAATAAGATGAAAACACAATTTAAAGTAATTAACAGAACAACAAGAATTGAGCAAATACTAAACGCAAGTGAAGTAGCTAGGTTCTTTAAACTAAACAGTATTAAAGAATATGCTGTTAGTACCATTAAACCAACTAAAGAAAAAGTATTAGATACTTTTATAATATCTTGTTTTTCAGTAGCTTTGGTAATCTTAACAACTAAAATTATATTACAATGGATAAGCATATAGCAGACGACCCTAACAATCCGATTAATTGGAAAGGCGAAAGTCCTACTTGCAGTTGTTGTGAGGAAATACTAAGTTGGTGGTATGATGATTTTGATGATGAAATATGTAAAGAATGTTTTGAAAAAGAACAAGATTATATAGGCGAAGCTGAAAACCTTAAAGAGTAAGCAATTTAAAATATGAAACAATGATTAAAAAAAGCAAAGTAAAAAGCGTTCAAAATAATGGAACGTGGGAAGGTAAATTTGGAATGATGTATAAGTTTGAAGTAGAATTTGAAAATGGTGATGTAGGTGAATATTCATCAAAGTCTAAAGACCAAAACAAATTTGTAGAAGGTCAAGAAACAGATTACGAATTTTTAGATGGTAAGTTTCCTAAAGTGAAACCAGTATATCAACAGCCACAATCTTTTGGTGGTGGAGTCAAGAAAGACGATAATGTGCAGAAAATGATAGTTAAACAATCAAGTTTAAAGTCAGCAGTAGATTATTGTAGTGGTGGTAATTGCAGCACGTCAGATGTTTTAAGAGTAGCTCAAGAATTTGTTGATTGGGTAATGGAAGACAAGAAACCTGCTGAAGATAATGAAATGCCTTTCTAATGACAGCAAAAGATAATTTTATATATATATGCAATCTTACTACAAGTGTAATGGGATTACGTAAAGGTTCACTTGCCTACAAAAGTAGAAGGTCAGAGCTTCAAATACCAAGAATGGTAGCATCAGTAATTGGTAGGATTGAAGAAGGTATTCATCATAGTGTTATAGCTGAAGTAATAAATAGACATAGGGCGTCTGTTTATCATTATGAAAAGTCACATCAGGGTAATTACACTTGGGAAAAATATCGTGATGTATTTAATAAAGTATATATGGCGTATAAACAAATTGAACAAACTAAAAAAGTCTTTATAGATAAAAACTATATGAAGTCATACTTACTTAAAAATGGAGTTAAAGAAAGTCCTAAAAATGAAGCTCAAATACTTATTAAGTCAGGTAGGGTTGGTGCTATTATATCTACTTCTTATATGGACTTTTCTAATCAATTAGAAAACATTAAGTTTGCACTCAGAGATTATAAATATGAGATGCAAATATTATGAAAGATAACCCCAATTACTATGCCGTTATACCTGCAAATGTAAGGTATTCTAATTTAAAACCTAATGCTAAACTTCTGTATGGTGAAATAACAGCTCTAAGTAATAAGACAGGATATTGTTTTGCAAGTAATACTTATTTTGCAGAACTATATAATGTAAGTAAGAACACAGTTTCACGTTGGATAAGTGATTTAAAAAAATTAGGGTTTATAACTATTCAAATAGAACGTAATTCTAACAAAGAAATAACAAAAAGGATTATAGGTATAGCACAAAAAGTAGATACCCCTATTGACGAAAAAGTCAAAGGTAATATTACAAGTATTAATACTACAAGTAATAATATATATATAAAAGAAAAGTTTGTTAGTGAGGTTATGACTTTTGATTACCCTAAAGATATGTTAGAAGACTTTATTAATTATTGGACAGAAGGTAAAAAGAAAATGCGTTACCAAAAACAAAGCACTTTTGAAATAAAATTACGATTATTGCGTTGGCAGAAAAATCAGAAACAATGGAGTAAACCAAAAGGAATGTCTAAATTAGACGCACAAATTAACTCTTGGCAAGAAGCTAAAAAACTATTATGAAACCACTAAAACAAGAAAAAGTAGAAGAATTAAAATTAAAGGTATTAGATTTAGTTGCTAAGACTTCAGTTGAAATAGGACATAAAACAGACCCACAAACTTTAGCTAGTCTAAGTAAGATATTTGCTTTAGACTTAATACAAGAAAAGCGTTTTGGCAATATGACTTTTAATCAAGTTCAAGACGCATTCAGATTAGGTGTAAGATTCGGAAAAGACGAACCATTTTTAAATATCAGAACTTTTTATAAATGGGTATATCAGCATAAAAAAGAAAGAATAGACAATGCTTATTACAAAGTCCATACATTAAATCAAAACCCTAAAGAAGTAGAATATTATCAAGAACCAATAAAACTATTAAAATGAAGATACTAACAATCATTTGGTTATTAATTATTGTCGTTTGTATTTTAGAAGCATATTTTTGTACGACATTTGACCCTGAAACTGAAGAATTTTTAAATAAAAGAGAAAGCGAATATAATGAAAACTAAACAAGTAATAGAAGAATTATTAAGAAAAACACCGCACTTAAAAAATAGTGATAATAAACTAATAGCAAATTATTGGTTTAGAGAATTAGAACACAAAGGATTAGATGCAAAAGAAATAACGGCTTATAATTTTTTAAAACAATATTCTGAAAGCCAACTTACTAATGCTGAAACTATTAGAAGAATGCGAGCAAAGCTACAAGAAGAAAAACCTGAATTAAGAGGTAAGGTGTATAATGCTAGAAAAGGAATTATACAGGATAAATGGCGTAAAGACTTGGGATATGAAGTCGATAAGTAAACTAAAAAAGGAATTAGATAAATGGTTCAGCTTATATATTAGATTGCGTGAAGCAACAGAAACAGGTTTATGTCAATGTTTTACTTGCGGTAAGGTTGGTCATTATAAGTCAGGTATGCAAAATGGTCATTTTCAAAGCAGAAGTTTCTTAGCCACTAGATTCAATGAATACAATTGTCAAGTACAATGTGTTGGTTGCAATATGTTTAAGCAGGGTGAACAATGGAAATTTGGTATATCTTTAAATGCTAAATATGGTGAAGGTACATCAAGAGAATTAGAGGAACTAGCTAGAACAACTGTAAAGATAAGTCGTATAGATTATGAAGAACAAATAAGATATTACAAAGCTATTGTTTATAACTTAAAAAAAGAAAAGGGAATAGAATAAATATTTTTTTAACTTTGGAAAATGAGAAAGCCAATATATGTTAATAATGAACACGAAGTAATAATATCAGCATATATTTTAATGATGAAAGAGTTTGTAAAAGATGTTTCAAATGATACTAGGTGGCGTAATTATTTAGATGTTTTAGATATTGTAATTGAATATCATAATAATTATGGTAAAGGAGTAAGGGAAAATAACTATTGGGATTGGATAATGATATTACCGATTAACTTGTCAATTTTAACTAATGGTTTTCTAGCAGCTATTGAAACAAAACGAAATGCAACATTAGTAAGGTCATATAAAGTTCTTTTAAATGATATGGTGCAAGATGTAGTGAATAAGATAGAGCAACTAGAACCCATAAATGACTGAGATATATCTTGAAATATCAAAACTAAGTGATAAGTTCAGAACAATGTGTTATGGTATTACCAAAAACAAAGAAGATATTGATGATGCAGTACAAGAGTTAATGATGTACTTTATGCAAATGAACCCTGAAACATTAAAGAGCATTTGGGAAAAAGACGGACAAAATGGAATTATAAGGTATGGTGCAGTAGTATTGAAACGTTCTTTAAGAAGTCCTAGAAGTCCATTTTATTATAAATATAAAAAATATTATACACATATTGACAGTTCTTGTTTCTCTAGTAGCTATACTATTAGTGCTGATGATGTGGAATATAATGTTGCTAACAATAAAAATATATCAAACATTGCAAATGCAGAAGTAACTTGCCAATGGAAAAAGTTAGAAGAAGTAGATAAAGTGTTAGATAAATTAGATAGTTGGTATGATAAGAAAGTATTTGAACTTTATTATTATGAAGATAATACACTTGATTCACTCGCTGAGAAAACTAAGATAAGTCGTAATAGTCTTTTCACTACAATAGATAAAGTAAGAACAATACTTAAAAAGGAATTAGCAGATGAATAGATTTTTTGTACCTAATGAAGTCTATGAAGATAGAATAACTATCTGTAAGGAATGTGTTTATTACTCAAAGATGTTAGGGCAATGTAAAAGATGTTTATGTTTTATGAAAGTTAAAGCAAGAATAGCACCAATGGAATGTCCAGAGAAGTATTGGATAAAGACTACTGAAATGGAAGCACCTGATACTTTACCACAGGAAATAGTAGACGAAATATTAGATATGTGGAAAGACTTAAAGACAGGTAGAGCAAAAGATGTAGCAGCTAAAAAAAGAATGATTGAAACCTACAACACCATCTATAATACAAACTATGGAACACGGACTAATTGTGGTTCGTGTATATCAACTTGTTTTGATGGAATAAAAAAACTATATTATGAATACTCTAAAGACAATTGAACGAACACTTAATTGTGTAGATAGTAAAGGAATACCAAGAGGTTGGGTAATTTACTATGATAAGAACGACAGGATAAAAGAAATAAAATCCTTATTTAATCCAACAACTTATAATGGCAGTAGATATGTACATACTGATTCTGAGATAATAGAAAAATTAACTAACGAAAAATTAAAGAAATGACAAAAGAAATACCTGAATATTATAAAGGAAAAAACATAATGATGGTGGTATTGAAGATATTAGAAAAGCAATTCACCATTTACATTTTGAATTGGATGTATTAACCACTAAAACTCTAACAGGTGCTTTAGCACCAACAGGAACTAACAAATGATAAATCAGGACACAATAGAATTAGTTACCTGGAAACAAGTAGTCAAAAGATATGGCTATAAAGAAAGTAAAAATAAAGGCACTAAATTTGGAATAAAACTAGAATTAAATGGAATGAATGAAACGCAGTTTATATGGTGCGAAACTAATTTAGAAAGAAAGAAATTATATAAGACTATTATAAGAATAGCTAAAAAAGAAAATAGAGATTTAAAATTAATAGATTGAAATGATAAAGTATATTTGCAATAGTTGTAATGAAACTAAAGAACTTCAGAAAGCTACTCTAAAAGTAATAGACGGCAAAGTAAGAACGCAAGAAGCATATTGTGAAAAGTGTAATGAATGGATGCAAGAGATAGACAAAGACTTTGATGGTTTTCCTACTTTAATAAGAACCGAACCAACATTAACGAAAAGAGGTCATATGTTATGGGATGGTGCAAAAGAAAAACTAATAGGTGAAAGAGGAATGAATGAACCATTTGACTAATGAAATTTGTAATAAAAGATAAACAAGACAAAATAACACTAATCAATTATCTAAAAGAATTAGAAAACGATTATATAGTTGATGTAAAGAAACAAAGAAACAATAGAAGTAATATGCAAAACAATTACTATTGGAAATGTATAGTACAAGTATTAGCTGAAGAACTTGGTTACTTTCCTGATGAAATGCACGATATACTTAAAGTAAAGTTTTCAAGTGAATGGCAAAGTATAGAAATAAATAATAGACAAGTAGGACTTCAAGTTATGAATAGTACAGCTACAATGAACACTAAAGAATTTGAGATATATGCAGACCAAATAAGGATTTGGGCTTTAACTGAACTAGGTATAAGATTAATGCTACCAAATGAATATAACTAACGAAGATAATATAGAGTTAATGGGTAGGTATGAAGATAACTACTTTGACTTAGCAATAGTAGACCCACCATATGGAATTAGTATACATAAGATGAACTATACACAAAGCACTAAGGGGGGGTCGCAAAACGAAATGATTATTCTAATGTTACCGATTGGGATAAAAAAGCACCAACAACAGAATACTTTAATGAATTAATGCGAGTAAGTAAAAATCAAATAATATGGGGAGGTAATTATTTTATACTTCCACTAACAAAGAGCTGGATAATATGGGATAAAAAAACCCAAGCGAAATACTCTAATGACTTCGCAGATTGTGAACTAGCCTGGACAAGTTATAATAAACCAGCTCGAATTTTTAGGTGGCTCTGGAGTGGAATGATGCAACAAAATATGAAGGATAAGCAAAAGAGAATCCATCCAACTGAAAAGCCGCTAAAACTTTATGAATGGCTGTTAATGAATTATGCAAAAGCAGGAGATAAGATATTAGATACCCATTTAGGAAGTGGAAGCATTGCTATTGCTTGTCATAACTTAGGATATGATTTAACTGCTTGTGAACTTGACAAAGAATATTATAATGCAGCAATAAAAAGAATAGAACAACATAAGCAACAAGTAAGAATGTTTTAAATAAATATGAGTAATTTCTATTATATAACATAGGATTGAATAATCAATCTTTTTCAATTATGGATAAACGAATAAATAACGGTGGTGCAAGAAAAGGTGCAGGACGTAAAAGCAAAGCAGCAGAACAAAAGTTAATAGAGAATTTAACACCAATGAACAGTATGGCGTTAAAGTCATTAGAAATAGGATTAGAAAAGAAAGAACAATGGGCAGTTAAGTTATTCTTTGAATACTTTTATGGTAAACCGCAGCAAAGAGTTGATGTAACTTCTAATGAAGAAAGTATTAATATGCCTTTAATAAACTTTGTAGAAACTGAAACTGAATAGTAAATATCAAGCACTCTTTTCATCTGAAGCTAGATACTTTATTATAACAGGTGGTAGGGGTTCAGGAAAGTCTTTTGCTGTTACAGTATTCTTAACCTTACTTACAATGACTAAAGGTATAAGAGTATTGTTTACAAGATATACAATGACATCAGCTCATCTTTCTATTATACCTGAATTTTTAGAAAAGATAAGTTTATTAGGATATGAAAACATATTTGGTATAAATAAAGCTGAGGTAGTCAATTTAGGCAATCAATCAGATATACTGTTTAGAGGTATAAAAACATCATCAGGTAATCAAACAGCTAGTTTAAAGTCTTTGCAAGGTATAAGCACTTGGGTACTTGATGAAGCAGAAGAACTTATAGATGAAAACATCTTTGACACAATAGACCTTAGTATTAGAGAAAAAGATATACAAAATAGAATCATATTAGTATTGAATCCAGTTACTAAAGAACATTGGATATATGATAGATTCTTTCAAGACAAAGGAGTTGAAGCAGGTTTTAATGGCGTTAAAGACAATGTATGCTACATACACAGTACATACCTAGACAATAAAGAAAACCTTTCACAGAGCTTCCTAGAGCGTATTAGGACTATAAAGCATAGAAACTTTAAAAAATATCAGCATAAGATTATGGGTGGTTGGCTAGATAAAGCTGAAGGAGTAGTGTTTGAGAATTGGAGTATAGGAGAATTTAATCCAGATGGATTACAAACATCTTGCGGAATGGACTTTGGATTTTCAGTAGACCCTGATAGTTTAACAGAAGTAGCTATTGATAAAAGACATAAGAAAATATATCTAAAGGAACATATATACAAGAATGGATTGAAGTCACAAGAACTTGCAAAGATAGTATTGGATAAAGTATCTGATAAACTGATTATAGCTGATAGTGCTGAACCAAGACTAATAGCAGACCTTAGACACTTAGGTGTAAACATAAGAGCAGTTAAAAAAGGAACTATTGAAAGTGGTATAACTAGGATGCAAGATTATGAATTAATAGTAACTCCTGAATCAACTAATATTGCTAAAGAGCTGAACAATTATGTTTATGCAGACAAAGGTTCTAAACTATATGTTGATAGTTATAACCACGCCATTGATGGAGTAAGATATAATGTAATATATCACTTAGATAATCCTAATGCAGGGAAGTATTATGTACAATAAACTAAATATCAACTTTTTCTATTATATAATATATGAAAGTTAAAATTAAGAAGGAAGGCAAAACAAAGCAGTATAAATTAATAAGTAGTTGGGAAGATGTAACATTAGAAAAGTGGCTTAAACTTATTGATTTAGAAACAGGAAGTAAGAGTAATGAAGCAATAGAAACTATAACAGCTTTATCTAATATACCTAAGCAGTTAGTAAAGGAATTAGGAATACAAGATGTAGCAGTTATAATGGGTAGGATAGCTAAGTTACAAGCAGAGCAAAACAGTTCTTTAAAAAGGATAATAGAAGTAGAAGATAAAGAGTACGGATTTATGCCAGACTTAAATTCAATAACTCTTGGTGAATATGCTGATATTGAAACTTTCATTAAAGAGGGAATTGAGAATAGATTGCCTGAATTAATGGCTGTTCTTTACAGACCAATAGTTGAAAAGAAAAATGATGTATATACTATTGAAGCGTATGATGGCAACATAACTATTAGGACAGAAGAAATGAAGAAGATGAATGCAGAGCAAGTACAAAGTGCATTGGTTTTTTTTTGGAGTTTAGGGAACGAATTGTCAAAGATTTTGCCATTATATTTAATGGAACGCCTGAACAAGATGGGCAGCAATTTGGAAGCGAAAGTTTTGCAGAAAAGTGGGGTTGGTTCGGAGTAATGTATAGATTAACAAATGGTGAAATAGTAAACTTAGAAAGAATAACAAAACTTGACTTGTTAGAATGTCTAACTTGGTTAAGTTACGAAACAGATTTAAATACACAAAATAAAGTTCAAAGAAATGTCCATACCTAATAAAACATACAATAATCTAATTGATACTTTAAAGAACTTAGGTTCTCAGCATCATCAGATAAGCACAACAACTGTTGGGGATATATTTGATATTGATTTAGAAAAGAATACTAAATATCCTTTAATGCACATAAACCCCATTAATGTGACAACAGGCAGAGTAGGACTTACATATAACTTTCAGATATTTGTAATGGATATGGTAGATACGGATGATGCTAATGAACAAGATGTTTACAATGACGTCTTACAAACTTGTATAGACATCATATCAATATTTAGAAATAGTAAATGGCAAGCTCAATTAGTTTTAGATATTGATGCACCAGTATATTTTGCAGAAAGTGAATTTACTTTAGAACCATTTACAGAACGTTTTGACCAAGCAGTCACAGGTTGGGTTTTCCAATTACCTATAACAGTACAGAACGACTTTCAATCTTGTAATATTCCTATGACAGATATACCTATTGGAGAATGATAAAATTTAGAATATGGAAAATAGAAATACAATTAATACCACCAAAAATAACTTATAAAATATAAACAATGGCAGATTTAGTAACAACAATAACAGAAACAGTAACTCTAAACGGAAGTTTAAGGGGTTCTAGTAATACTTTAACTACATCAAATATAGTAGATGTATTTGAAAGAATATTAACTTGTACTCATTCACAGACAACAACAATAGCAGTATTTGGTTCAACACCACATAGTGCAGATGGTGCTTTAGATGTAGAAAACTGTAAATATTTAAGAGTAACCAATTTGAGTACAGACCAAGATATGAAGTTAGCTTTAGTAACGGCAAACACCAACTATCAAGTAACAGTAAGAGCAGGGGGTTCTCATATCTTATTTCAAGCAGAAGAAGCACTTATAGGTGAAGAAGATGCGTCACCTGCATTTCCTACATTAGAGGATTTAGTAACAGTAGAAGTAAGACCATCTGCAACAACTGATGTTCAAGTAGAAATATTTGCTGGACTTGTATAATGAATACTGCTAATTTAGAAAGATACTTAAACTCTTTTGGCAAGTATGTAGTTCAGCAGTCTAGGGCTAATCTAACTAAAGCTAAAAAGAATGATACTAAGGATTTATACAATTCAATCAGCTTTAAAGTAACAACTAATGCACAAGGAGTTAGTGTTCAATTTTTTATGGATAATTATGGTACTTTTGTAGATAAAGGAGTTTCAGGAACTAATAAGACAAGAAGCTTTAAAAATTATCAAGGTAAAGTAATTACTAGTCCTTATAAGTTTGGCACAGGGTCTTCAAGAGTAGGTAAAGCAAAGGGGGGAATGTCAGGAATTATGGCTAAGTGGGTAAAGAGAAAGGGTTTTCAATGGAAAAATAAAGAAACAGGAAAATTTATGAGTCATAAAAGTATGGGGTATCTTATAGCTAGAAGTATTTATAGTAAAGGAATAAAAGGTATTAGCTTTTTTCAAAGACCTTTACAATTAGGAATGAAAGATTTTCCAAAAGAAATGTTAGGAGCATTAAGAGATGATATAATTAACGGATTAACAACAGTAAACTAATGGCAACAATAATAGAACAAACACCACTCCATACCACCTTACCAGTAGGTCAGGAAATAATCTTTGCAGTATCTAACAATAATATTGTAGCAAATAAAACTAAAGTAAAGTTTATTGCAGAAGTACATATAAGTTCAATCAACATACCAGTTTTATCAAGTACAAATAATCTTATAGGCACATTTAAAACAACACCGAACAACGCAGGTATTGGTATATTTGATTTAAGTACAGTTGTTGAAAGTTATGTTACATCCGATAACTTATCAAGAGTAGGAAGTAAATATAAAGGAACAACACTTTCTTCAGGTGAAATACAATATCCAATGCACTTAATTGATACATATTCTGGAAATAATAATACTGCAAGATATTTAGCTATCAAATTTAAAATTGAATATCTTAATACTTCTACTAATGCAACAGTAACACAAGACCCTGCTAATTCACTCAATTACACCTTGTTTAATGGATATTTAAAATACACAGATAATTTACAAGTAAGTAATTTTAGTTTTGGTTATAATGTTGGTAAATTTAAGTTAAATAATAATACTAATTCTTTTTTAACTAATGCGTCTACAACACAATATGCGAATCTTAATGATTATGGTACAGTTGCATTTTTAAATCCTACTGATATAACATCAACAGGAAATGTCAATTATATAAAGTTTACTTATAAAGATAGTTCAGGTAGTTCAATAGGAACTGAAAACGTATTAACTACTCCAACAGGGTTATTACCACCAGTTGGAAATATCGGTAGAAGTTTAATTTATTTTGGATGTTTTCCAGGCAATCTACAAAATTGGAGTAGTACATTTCAAGCATTAGTTACAGCAGGAACTATTCAGGGTGGATATTATGACTTCTCAGCTTATGATGTATCTGATGATAGAATAAGTCAATCATATAGAATCAACATAAATTGTGATGAATTAAAAGGATATGAAAGCATTAGACTTACTTGGCTAAACCAATGGGGTGTTTGGGATTACTACACATTTACTCAAAAGTCAATTACAAGTTTATCTACTAAAGGTAGTACATATACTCAATCAAAAGGTACGTGGAATGAAAGCTATTATAAAATAAATGGTTTTAAAGGTGGTCAAAAAGCATTCAGAGTAAATGCAACTGAGAAAATAGTAATGAATACCGACTTTATAACTGAAGCAGAATCTGAATGGTTCGAAGAGCTGATAAATAGTCCTGAAGTATATATATTAGATGGTTATCAAACTGATGCTAGTTTAGCTTTATTAAATACGTATGTAACACCAGTTAAATTAACCACATCAAGCTATATTAGAAAAACAATAGCAAATGATAAATTAATGCAATATACTTTTGAGGTAGAAAAAAGTAAAACACTAAGAACACAAGCCGTATAATGTCAGTACAATTAGTTTTATATCCACAAAATTATAATGGGTTACCTAATGCTATATCTAATGTAACGGATGAAGCAGTAGTAAATGGTATTAACTTTAGCACTATGAACTCTTCTAGTTCGTATGATGTACCATCATCAGTAGCTATTGGTGCAGGTACTATTGCTAATGCACTTTTCTATCAAGCACCATCTATTCAGAATACGTGGTATAGATATAGGAGTACCACATCAGGAACTCCAACTTTACCTACTCAGGTAAATGGGAATTTACGTTTATATGCAACAACCACCTCAACTAAGTCAGGAGTGTATCAACAATTGTCTAATCTAACAGTAGGAGTAAATTATAATGCAGTTGTTGATATGGCTTCAGCAGGTGTAGGAACAGTTGAATATTATATATTTAATGGTAATACAGGTGCTACAATTAGACATCAAGTTTCACCATCAACGGCTAGTTCTTTTGCTAATTTTTATGCAGAAACTACACACGATTGGTTAGTGATTAGTTATGAAGATACAACAGCATCAACATTTATAGTAAAACAAATTAGTGTAATAGAAAATGGAAATGTCGTTAATCCTAATAACTTTACTTTAGAAGATGGTCAAGTAATTTGTGACTTATACCAAGAAGAAGATATACCATTAACATTAAGCGTGGATAACTTTAAAAACGTAGCTGAAAAAATACAAAGCTATTCCAAAGACTTTAATTTACCTGCAACTAAAAGAAACAATCAAATATTCAACAATATATTTGAGATAACAAGAAGTGCTGATGGTATTATATTTAATCCTTATCTTAAAACACAATGTGTATTAAAACAAGATGGATATATTTTATTTGAAGGTTATTTAAGATTAATAGATGTTCAAGACCAACAAGGTGAAATAAGTTACAATGTTAATCTGTATTCAGAAGTAGTAGCATTAGCAGACGTAGTAAAAGATAGGACGTTTTCAGATTTAGATTTTACAGAACTAGAACACGACTATAATAAGACACAAATTAAATATAGTTGGAATGATGCAGGTACAGGAATAACATATACCAACGCAAGTACATCAGGATATAGAGATGCTTATAATACAGTAAAATATCCTTTTGTAGATTGGACGCATCAAATATTACTAGCTAATGGATTTACAGGTAATAATGCAACAGCAGATTATCCTGAATTAACATCATTACAACAAGTCTTTAGACCTTTTATAAATATTAAATACTTAATAGATAGAATCTTTCAAGATACTCCATTTAATTATAGTTCTGATTTCTTTGATACTACTAATTTTAACAAATTATTTATGGACTTCAATTGGGGTTCACAAGCTGATAATAATTTAACAGTTGGTGCAGGATATTATTCAGCTTCAGCAGATAATTATGCACCTAATGGTTCTTACGGAAATCTTGAATTAACTTATCCTTCAGGAAATTTAACACAAGTTGATTATGATACGTCTACTAATAAAATAACTTCTGTTGCAGATGGCACAACATATAATATAACGTATAGTTATTCCATAGTTATTCTTAATGTAACTCCAGACCCACAATACAGCGCCAGATGGTTGATTACAAGAGCATCAGGTTTAACAGAAGAAGTAAATCTAGTACCTATTCAAACTATTACAGCCAATCAAACTATAACCTATACAGGTACATTAACAGTAACTTTAGATAATACAGAAACTTTAGAACCTGAATTTTATAGTAATGGAACAAATGTCATTGTGCAAGATTATGATGCTATTTCAGCACAACCACTTTCAACGGCTAATGTTTCTATAACTAAATCTAAATTAGCAGCAACTTCTAGTTCACTTTTACAAACATTAAGAGGTGAATTAGGACAATGGGAATTTTTAAAAGGTATTATGACTATGTTTAATTTAGTTAGTTTACCTGATAAAGATAATCCACTGAATATAATAATAGAACCATATTCTGATGTGTTTATAAATAATACAAATGGAACGACTTTATCAGCACGAGGAATACAGCACGATTGGACAGATAAAGTAGATGTTTCAGAAATGAAACTTTTACCTTTAACTGATTTAAATAAAAACACCATCTTTAAATTTGTAGAAGATGATGAAGATTATGCGTTTAACATTTATAAAAAGTCAGTAGGTGGTCATTTATATGGTAGCAAGAAATTTGACGCATCAGCATTTACAATGTTAGAAGGTGAACACGAAATAATAGCAGAGCCATTTGCTGCAACAGTACCAAAACCTTTAGCACCACAGTTTCCTGATTTTATAGTGCCTGCAATTTTTACTTCTAATGAAGAAGCAACAGAATTTGAAGGATTTGATAATAGTCCAAGAATAATGTTTAACAATGGAAAGAAAACATTAGATGCAAGCGTTACATATTATATACCTGCACAAAATGGATTAAGTTCTGAAAACCAACCTGAATTTTTACAATTTAGTCATTTATCAACTATACCAACAGCATCAGGTACAGAAGATTATCATTTTGGCGAATGTCAATTAATCAACCCTATTGGAAATGCTGTACCAGATAATTTGTTTAATTTATATTGGTTACCTTATTATGCAGAGCTGTATAATGCGAATACTAGAATAATGACTTTAAAAGTGAATCTAAATGCAGCAGATATAAACACCTTTAAATTTAATGACAAAGTAATGATTAAGAATAGAATATTTAGAGTAAACAAAATTGATTATAAACCTAATGCTTTAGCAACAGTTGAATTTATACTTATACCATAATGGGCGCACCTGCAAGAACAATACCATATATAGACGGATTTAATATAAAACCAAAATCAATATCATCAATAGGCGTGGTAACTTTTACTGATGGTACTAATGATATTGTACCTAATCAAATACAATGCGAAAGGTATGGATATATTTATGATAAAGCCACAGGTACTTGTAGTACGTTTAATTATAATTCCAAAATAAACACAAATAACAATAACACAAATAGTACAATAAGAGGTAACCAAAATATTACTGAAACAGGTACTAATAATACCATTATAATGGGTGAAAGTAATATTGTTAAAGGTTTATCAAGAAACAATCTTGTAATAGGAAGTTTAAATGAAATAGCAAGTGGTGTAAACAATTCAACTATTTTAGGAATAAATGGTAAAGTAACTACACAAGCTGAAGTTGCAATAGGTGGTGGTAAAGGTTCTTTATCAGATAGTACAGATGCAGCAACCTTTGTTAGTAGAAGGAAAACATCAGTAATAGAATTATCAGGAGTTACAATAGACAATACAGCAACAAACTTAACAGTTCAGGGTGGTGGCAGCTTTATTAATGTAGAAGCTAATAGTATTATAGGATATGATATTTACATTACACGGCTTGAACTAGGTGGTTCTTCAGGAACGGCAGGGAATTACTCTTATAGAAATATAAGAGGTGCAGTAAAAATAGATAACAGCTTAACTATGTCTTTCGTGGTTGGGTTTAGTAGAAATATAGCAAAGATAGGACAGAACGGAACAACAATAATGGCAGATAGCACAACAGGTGGCGTGCCTTCCATATCCGTTAATGTTCAAGATAGAAATAATGTACATAACCTTTGGAGTGCTAGTGTAACTTTACACGAAGTAGTTTCAACAACAACATTTTAATTATGGCAGATAAAGAAGTTTTACAATTTGAAATAGACAGCAACATAGGTGAATTATCAAAAGATATTGATAAGGCAGCAGACAGCACTAAAAAGCTAGATAAAGCAGCAGACAAAGCATCAGGTGGTTTTGGTGGATTAGGCAAAGCAGTTAAAGGAGTGGGTTCAGCTTTAAAAGCAGCAGGAATTGCATTGACAGTAGGTTTATTAGCTAAACTTGGCGAAGTCTTTAGTAAGAATCAAAAAGTAATAGATTTCTTTAATATAGCAATGGAATCTTTGTCTTTAGCGTTCAATGACTTATTTAGATTTGTAGATAATAATATTGGGACTATAACAGGTCATCTTAAAGCGTTATTTACAGACCCTTTAAATGAGTTATATAAATTAGGGCAGGGTATACAAACATTTTTCATAGATAATCTGGGGGGTGTAATAGATTTTTTAGGTTCTCTAGGAAAATTAATAGCAACAAATCCTATAACAAATCCTAAATTATTTGCAGCAAATTTAGCTAAAGTAGGATTGGCTGCTAATGATGCTAAAAGAGATATTAAAACTGCATTTGATGAAATTACAGGTTCTGTTACAAGATATACAAAAGGTATTATAGATACTGCAAAAGCCACTGTAACCTTAAGAAAAGCAAGTGATTTAGCAGCAGTTCAGGTTCAAGGATTAATTGAAGATTATGACAGACAAGCTGAAAAACTTAGACAAGTAAGAGATGATGAAAGCAAGACTTTTGAAGAAAGAATAGAAGCTAATAACAAACTAGGTGAAGTTTTAAAAGAGCAAGAGAAAGAAATGCTTAAATTAGTAGATATTCAAATTGCTTCAGCTAAAGCAGATGTAGAAACAGTCAATAATTTAGAAAATCAAATAAAACTACAAGAAGCATTAAATGAGAAAAAAGGAGTATTAGCACAGATAACAGGTTTTGAATCTGAGCAATTAGTAAATAATATTGCTTTACAAAAAGAACAAGAAGCAGTAGCTGAAGAAAATGCAGATGCACAATTAGCAGCGTTTTCACAATTAGCCGGTTCATTAAGTGTCTTAGCGGGAGAAAATAAAGAGTTAGCAGCCGCAGGTGCAATTATAGATACTTATGCAGGTGCAAACAAAGCATTTGCACAAGGGGGTGTAGCAGGTTTTGTTACAGGTGCAGCTATTATTGCAGCAGGTTTATCTAACTTACAGAAAATATATGCTACTGATGTTGGTAGTGGTGGTGGCGGTGGTGGTGCAATACCTACTGCAAATACAGAAACACCTTCAGCACAAATGATGGGTGGTGCATTTACTTTAGGTGGTGGAACAGAAATAGACCCACCTAGAGCTTATGTAGTTTCAGATGATATTACAAATAGTCAAAACAAACTAGCCATTATAAGACGTAGAGCTACAATTTAAAAATCAAATAAAAACTAACTTAATATATTATATAATATGCCGTGTACACAATGTAAAGATGGAAAATATAAATGGGGTGAAACAGGTGAATGTGAATATGACACTTTAGAAGAATGTCAATCAGCTAATCCTAGTCACAATTATGAAGAAATGAAAACAACTAAGATAGTTGAACTTATAATTGCTGATGATAGTGAAGAATTAGCAATAGATGCAATATCTTTAGTATCAGCACCTGCAATAGAACAAGACTTTGTATTCTTTGGAAAAGAGAAAAACAATTTAACATTTGCAAAAGTAGATGAAGAAAAGCGTATGTTAGTTAGTCCTGCACTTATACCTGATAAACAAATATTTAGATATGACCCTAATACTGATTCGGATTATTATGTCTATTTTTCAAAAGAAACAGTAAGACGTGCTGCTGAACTTTATTTAAAACATAACAATCATCATAAAGCAACTTACGAACATCAAGACCGAGTGTCAGGAGTTTTAACAACTGAATCTTGGATAAAAGAAGGTGAACAAGATAAGTCAAAGTTATATGGTTATGACTTACCTAATGGAACGTGGTTCGTTAAAATGAAAATAGAAAATAATGACCTATGGAAAGAAATTAAATCAGGCACTTTGAAAGGATTATCGATTGAAGGGTATTTTACAAATAAATTTGAAGCTATGCAGCAGAAAGCACCAACAAATGAAGAAATACTAAAGGCACTTAACGAAATTATAACAAAATCAAATAAATAAATAACTATTCTATTATATTATACAAACTTACTCTAAATAAAAATTACTATGGATTTAAAAGAACAAATATTAGTTGCCTTAGGACTTAATAAAGAAGAAACTATTAAGATGGCTTGGAAAGGCAAATCAGATGATGGTACAATCTTTGTATCAACGGCTGAAGAATTAGAAGCAGGTGTAGACATTTCAGTATTAACTGAAGATGGAACTACAATTTTATTACCAGTTGGAACTTACAAAACAGATACTGGTGTATCTTTCAGAGTTGAAGAAGAAGGTATTGTTGGTGAGGTTATTGAATCTGAAACAGAAGAAAAGATAGAAGCTCAAAAGGAAGCAGACGAAGCTTATGAAAAAGCATACCCTGAAACAATGGGTGAAGATAGAGGTGAAGATGATGATGAAGCAGCAGTTGATGATTGGGAAGGTATGGAGAAACGTATCAAAAACCTAGAAGATGCTGTATCAGACCTTAAAAGAGAAATTGGTGAAAAAGGTGATGTAGAAGAAATGGCAGAAGAAACAGAAGCATCTACAACTCCAAAATCAATAAAAACAACAGAAACAGTTGAATTTTCAGTAGAAGAAGTTGAAGCAATAAGAGCTGAGAACGAAAAACTTAAAACGGAGTTAGCAGAAAGTCCTGCTGATGCACCGATTAACACAAATAAATTTAGTTCAGAAAGACCTATTTTGTCTAAAAAAGAGTTAAGAAAAATGACTAGACAAGAAAGATTCTTATATAACTTAAATAAATAATAACTTAAAAAAAATAAAATTATGGCTTTAGCAGTAACATCAAACTTTGCAGGAAAGGCAGCAGGCGGATATATTCACGCAGCTTTAAAAGAAGCAAGGTCGTTAGATTACTTAACGCAACTAAACAATGTTCGTTATAAATCTAACATTCAATCAGCAGCAAACACAGGATTCGTTAGAAATGCGACTTGTGATTTCACAGAAAACGGAACACTTTC
>VTLG01000097.1_pt1 | contig 27903 bp, 43 predicted proteins | sample 4694571 | NCBI WGS metagenome assembly VTLG01 (sample SAMN12604809, study PRJNA352737) | marine metagenome | biome: ENVO:00000447; feature: ENVO:00000209|ENVO:00000569|ENVO:01000036; material: ENVO:00002151; isolation source: viral sequences binned using virsorter ...
TTTACCTAATCCACGTAATACTTTACCAGGAGCAAAAGCACTTTGAGTTTCTTCTTCTTCTGGAAAAGCAACTGCACCATTTTGAAAACCGGTTCTACCACCTTGTGCCATAAACTCAGGGTCATCAGGATCAGGTTTAATATTTCTTTCAAATATATGATCGGTAACACTTTCATCATCTACAATTTTTTTTCTATCTGCCTTTGATAAACTTTTATATCGACCTTCTCCTTTTAAAACTTTATTAGCTTCTTTCATTGAATCTATTGGTTTCATTTTTTTAATATCTGTAACAACCCTTTCAACAGTAACTACTTCTTCTGCAAAAGGTTTACCAAAATCTGCTTTAATAACTTCACCTCTTTTATTTTGATTTGCAAATCTATTTAAAATTTTATAAGCTTCCTCGTTAGAATAAACTTTAGGTGCTTTAGGTTTGTTAAGTTCAATTAAGTATCTAATTTCTTGTTCAGACATTTTATCTAAATCTTGACCTTGTCTTTTAGCTGACTCAACCCATCTTTTTACTTTTGCATCAACATTACCAGATAAACTTCTACTAATAGACATAATACCTTCACGTTGGAAAGGTGCACTTTCCTTCATAGCTTGTTTCATCAACAATCTTCTTAAAATAGATATTCCTGCCATAATTAATAATACACAAACTTCCTAGGCGCTCGTTTTTCTTCTACATAATCTTCAGGGTGTTGTAAAAATCCACCTTGTCTAAAGCGCATAACAGCTTGAGTCATACTATCAACTAAGTCGTCATGATCACCATGCGGGAATGCTGCACACTCCTCTATAACTTCCTCCGCAAATTTCTGGTCTGGCGCCCATATTAAACCTGATTCAAAAAGCGGAGCGCATGTATTTACTCTCACATGTTTATCATTTCCTTTGCTTGGTGTAAAGTTCTGAACTGGTATATCCATCTGACGTAATTCATAAGTCAAAGGTAGTCCTGATGCCTTTGCTTCGATGATAACAGACTCTGGATTCCAATATTTATACTGATCTAGGGCTAATCTTCGTAATTCTGGAAATTCGTACCTTCCTTTGATGGAATCTACTAAAATTAAGTTCGGCGGACTGTCTTCATTCGGATAAAACACTCCCCAAGTGGTAATTGCACTAAAATCGGCCGTTTCTTTTTTTAAAAAAGCAGTATCGTAAGATTGAATCACATAATGTAAGTCTGGAATATACTCTTTTTCCCATTTTCGCCACCATTCTCGTTTTATAAGGGCTCCTTCTTCAGAAGTTGGTCGTTGCATCCACTGAGCATTCCATTTTCCAACTGGAAGTGTTGCTTTTACTTTCTCTAATTCATCTAATTTCCAATATTCTGGCCAAACAGCTTCAGGTTTAGGTCCGTGGTCCAAGATCGCCGGAAATTCAACCACTTCCCACTGGTCAGCTTTAACTTCAGTTTGATTTTTTAATAAAATTCCAGTCAAATCTTTTTTTGACCAACGTGTCATTACTAGAATAATTTTTCCACCTGGTTGAAGACGTTGACGTGGACCAGATGTGTACCACTCATACGCATTTTCCATAGCTGTTGGAGACATAGCGTCTTGCTCAGAGTGTGGGTCATCAATAATTAGTAGATCAGCACCTCTTCCTGTGATAGCTCCACCAACACCAGCAGCAAAATACTCTCCACCTTGTGCAGTCTCCCACCTTCCTGCAGCTTGACTATCTTCTTGTAGTCTAGTTTTAAAAATTTTTGCATATTCTTCTGAGTCAATTAAATTTTTAGCCTTACGTCCAAAACGAATTGCAAGTTCTCCAGTGTGCGTTGCTTGAATTATCTTTAATTTTGGATTACGGCCCACCATCCATGCAGGTAATAAATAAGAGGCAAACTCAGACTTCGTGTGTCTTGGTGGCATGTTCACTATTAGACGGGTAATTTTACCTGTTGCAAGGTCATTAAACTTTTTTGCTATATGTCTATGGTGCGCACCTTCAATAAACTCGGGCCAAACGCATTTCACAAAACTTAAAAAATCTTCTTTTGCCTTATTTTGAATTTTTTTCTCTGCATACATCACTTGCAGTTGCAAGAATTTTTTACGAACGTCTGATGGAAGTTTACTTATATCTATATTATCTAAATTCATACAAAATTTTTTAAAAAATTTTTCGCACCCTTATAGGATGTTGAATAAGTTTTTACCACCATTGACTGTCTAAATCAAGCAATTCAACCCAGAGTAGTGGGACCCCTTTTTATTTAAAGGCGGATCGACCTTTTTTATTCGAAGTTTTTTGGGATTGGTTGTGGTACCTCTATTGATGGGGGAAGCAGGGGCGACGTAGTCGCCCGTGCCGTTGGTTGATGATTAGTCTAACAGAACCATATAAGCTTTAGCATTATTCTTAGCAAACCATTCGATATGCTTACGCATTGTTTCCCAATGCTTACTCGCACCAGTGCCAAGTGTTTTATCCTCTAGAGTTGCCATGATCTCACAAAGGAATAACTTATCATGTCTGCTTGCTTCTTCTTTAGTTAGCATAATAGATTCTCCATTAAATCTATTCTTTCTTTCTTCTGTTCTATTGTCTGTATTTGTTTTCATATCATGGATCATATGGGATAGATCAATCATTGTCAACTGATTTGATTGTAGTTCTTGTTGCCATATATGGTACACGTTGTGTTTCGTTATTCGGTCCACTATTAAACTCGTATCTATAACTCTCGTACTTTTCTTTTTCTATCTTGATCGGTGTTTCAAGAGCCTTGGACCTTGGTGCAATGTTCACAATCTCTCGTAAATGTAATTTGATAAAATCCATTAAACAATGATTACCACAAAAATACTGCCACATATAATATTCTGGATAACGCATTCTATAACTATTATTATCTAAACCAATTTTAATAGTTCTTAAAACTTTATTTGTACCTGAGCCACGAACTCTTGATTGTGTTTGTTTAGTATGACAGTCCGGACCATGACACCAATTATAATTGCTCATGCTTTCCTCACAGAATAATTAACTGCAGTTCTTGGGTGTTCTGCGTCCACGTCCCAAAAGTTATAACAAGGAAAACCTTTTAAGTCTGTCCATTGTCTTGATTTAAATGTTTTAAATTGTCCAGTCCACTCGTCATAGTAATCGTGTTCATCAACACCTCTACAAGTCGCAAACTTATTTCGTGATTTCATAAACCAACTAAAGTATTTCATCTTTCTATCCTTTCTAATTAATGATCTATCCTACCATAAATAGGATAGATCAGTCAAGTATTAATTTACACTTTCTTTTTGTTGTTGTTCATATAATAATCTTGCCTTTATTTTATCTTCTCTTGAAGAATTTTTGTTCTTCATACCCTTAACTCTTTCAGCTAGATTTTTAGGGTTGTAGATAACAAGTCCAGTTGAGTTTGTTCTAATTATTTCTGCCTCTTGGACATTTAATCCAAGTTCAGTACATAACTCAATCGCCTCATCAAGATACTTATAACCTTTTAGACCAATTTTAATTTCTTTCATCTGGTCTAAAATACTTTTTATCCAGTTTCTATGTGCAATAACAAATTGTCCTTTAGCTTGTTTCCATTGTTTAAGCATAAGAAATTGTTGTTCATTACAAGCAATAGAACGATCTCTACAATATTCTCTACCAATTAAATCTAATTGATATTTATTGTTCCACTCTTTGCCATAACCAGTATCATCACTTCCAAGATATTTATTATTGTTGTCAACATATTTTGTTCTATGTGGGTTGTGATCTTTGCCCTCTTGTTCAATCAAAATATCTGGGTTGCAATCATCTTGAGCTCTTAGTTCATCACGATACAAAGCATAGCCATAACTATTATCACTTGAATATGAATTGCTATCGCTACCCTCAAAGCTACCATTTAAACGAAAGTCAAAATGTTCTTCAATGGTATCTTCTTTCATAATAGGATTATTGTCATAATCTCTATCTTCTTTCATACCTAAATAATGAAAATGAAAGCAACTGTCTTTTGCAATAGTGCTTACGTTCTCAAATTTATTTTGTAAATGATATGCCATTCTGACATCTTCTGGTGTATAATGTTTTCTAACAATAGTTTCAGCTAAATCCCAAGCATTGTCATTTAACTCAATCTGATTTGCTTTCAGTTCATCATACTTTTGTTTTTCTTGTGTGTCCTCTTGTTCCAAGTGTACTCGCATACGATTTGCGATTTTGTTTCTATACTCTTGGTTTAGTCTTATTCTACTCATTGTTGTCCTTTCTGTTAAATAAATTTATATACTACTTGACAATACTTGTCAATGGGATTATATAGGAATAATTAATTATGTATGAGAACTGATAGAATTCTAGGTTGTACGCCTCTAATTAATTGGGACAACTTCTGGTTGTGAAGTAATTTTACTTCTAACCTTACCAACAACCAGAACTGATCCCTGATCTATGTTATTAGTGGCAAGGTGCTAGCAACCGCGTTGCGAAGAGCATGGATCTGGGATCAGATGTTGTAGCTGTGGGAATTGACCCACTATAGTTCAGGTCGCGATGCTCTCAGCATGTCTTATTAGGGTTGCAAACCGAACGGATCGCCTGCACAGGACAACACCTGATCAAGAAAGGAATAATTATGAGTAGACAGCCTGGAGCACAAAGTATTAAAATACTAGTAAACCATTGGAGATGGTTGGAGGCCAACGGCTACAAGCGGCAAGCTTCAAGCTGCAAGCGCCAAGCGGCAAGCTTGACAAGAAAACATTATAATGTTATCCTACAATATAAAGGAGAAAGACATGTTAAAAAAAGAAGCTAGAAAAATAACCGGCGGCCTGTCAAAGCCATCGAAAATGCCTGGACCAGCACATAACCTGCCTGCCTGGCGCTGTATAACTGGCGTCAAGCTGCAAGCGGTGAAGGGCAGCGTGTGCGCTGGCTGTTACGCTATGAAGGGCCGCTACAGATTTCCAAATGTACGTGAAGCAATGGACAGGCGCCTAACAGCACTGATGGACCCGCGCTGGGTTGATGCGATGGTAACGCTCATCTCTGGTGAGCCCTTCTTTAGGTGGCACGACAGCGGAGACATCCAAAGCCCTGAGCATTTAAAAAATATCTTTGAAGTGTGCAAGCGTACACCGGGGACCAGGCACTGGATGCCCACGCGCGAAGTTAAATTTTTAAAGCTTATGGACCCGGCCACAGTTCCGCCAAATTTAATTATTAGAATCTCTTCACATATGATAGATCAGGGGCCCGTGAAGCACTGGCCATGGACCAGCACCGTGGTGACAGCCGGCAAGACATGTCCTGCAGCTGAACAGGGGAATGAATGCAAAAACTGTAGACAATGCTGGGACAGATCTGTTAAGAATATAGCATATCCAAAACACTAACATGACAAGAATTAAAAACTTTTTAACGCCTCAATGGCTGAAAGAATTTGAAGAGATGAAGCGTCAAGCTTCAAGCTCCAAGCGTCAAGCTGCAAGCAAACCTAAACCAGAACCTAGTTCAGGTTCTGAAACTTCAAGCAGCAAGCTTCAAGCGTCAAGCAACAAGCGGCAAGCTTAGGCCTCAAGCCACAAGCTACAAGCTTCGAGATCCTTGAACCAGGGATCAAGAAGAACTGAGAAAGTTTCGAGGACCTTTGACCAAGGGCCTCGACTAAGATAAATGTATTCTTAGGATGCCTCTTATGGAACGCAATTTGATGTGGTGAAAATCTTACCTTGTTACTCTTCGTGACTTTTAGTTCGACAGTGAAAAAGTGGCCAGAAGTATTGTAGCCCAATAGATCAGGAGTCCCAAGAGAGCTAAGGTTTTCAATTCTAATCCACGAAATTTTATTACAAACTTTACGTAATTTTTTATGTAATTTAGCCTCTGGGCCCATACCTTTTTTGGGGTTACGTCGTCGTCCATTTAATAATCTTTTTGTAACTTATCAGGTAAGATTATATTAGATGGTTTTTGTGTTTTAATAACTAACCTGTGCGCTGTATGATCTTTATGTCCTACAATTGGCACAGCGTTCTCATGTACTTCAAGGCGTCTAACGTCAGCAAGTTTACCATTTAGTTCTACAAAAACCTGGGCATTCTTAATTGCATCAGATCCTGCTGTAAACTGAGAAAGGAATTGTTGTAAGTCCTGTACTCTCATAGTCCTGCTTTAGCTAACATCTGTTGATAGTTTGACACTTTTTCTGCCAAAGCTTTATTCTCTAGTTCTAAGTTTCCTAATTTCTTTTTTAATTCTATCATCTCAGGTGAGTTCAGCCCAATTGTTTTAATTAAAGTTAATTCATTCTGAGCCTCTTGCAATTGCTTCTGCAATTCACCATTTAAACCCTGATGTGAACTATCTATTGTACGGATGTTATTATTCTCTTCTGCTAATCTGTCAATCTCTTTTTTTAAATCAATGACTTGTGCAGATAACTCATTGACAATACTCTTATGACCATCCAATTGATTTTTAGTTTTAATCCATTCAGACTCTTTCATTCTGTAAGCCCAAATTTCTTTTTTGTGCTGGTCAATAATAAGACTTAAGTCTAGAGCACCTCTATTATCTTTATTTTCTTTATCTTTCATATATTGACAATATAGGATAGTTACCTTAAATTGTCAACTATGGGATTACCAAAAAGATTAACAGAAATGCAAAAAAGATTTGCTGAATACATAGTATTTGGTGGACCTGACGGTCCCGTCTCACAATCTGAGGCAGCTAAACTAGCAGGCTATTCTGAAAAGAGATGCAGACAAGAGGGATCAGAACTAATGAATCCTAGATTATCTCCACTAGTTGCATCGTATGTAGGTAAGCTTAAAGAAGAAAGACTTAAGAAGTTTGAAGTAAGCTATGAAGGACACGTAGCAGAATTAGCACGTATTAAAGAACTTGCATTAAAGAAAGGTTCTTTCTCTTCTGCTGTAAATGCAGAAACAAATCGTGGAAAAGCTGCAGGATTATACATAGACAGAAAAATAATAAAAACAGGTAAATTAGAGGAGATGTCAGAAGAAGAATTAGAAGCAAAGATGAAACAAATTTTAGACGACTACGCACCTCTGTTAAATGCAAAGATTGTTGAAGGGGAATCAATTGAAGCGCCTAAATCTTCTGGATCTTCTTTACAACAGACAAAGGAATCATCGTCCGATCTCCAAAAGTAAACGTACCATCATCTTCTTTATCATATGATGCAAATAATTTAATTGCGTGTCTATCTCTGTTGTATAGCCAACCTTCATTAACAGGAAAGCTTAATCTCATCTTATCAAATTCTTTATCGTTAGCCCAGCCCGAGTCGCTCAAAATATCAATCCACTCCACTCGAACTTTAGGGTAAGGTATGTCGGGAGACGCGTGAGTCACAACTTGTTTTCTTCTTTTCCTAGGCATATAAGAGTTCTACCAGATAATTCACTTAATGTTAACAGCTTTCGCGCGCGCGAAAGGCACCACAGCTATGGACATTATATAATGTCCAGTTTGAGAAAAAATGTCCACTAAAATGTCCAGTAAAATCGATTAAAAGCATTGGTATTGCTATCTTTTTTTCTTTTTGGACATAAAGACACTTTTTTTTCACGTTTTTTTTTACTAACACTAAATTATCTCCAGAATCTCTTATAGAAAATGTCCAGTCTAATTTGTGCCATAATATTGCCTTAATATTGCCATATTCTCCTTGGCTTCAGCAACTTTATGTAACAATTTGTCAACCTCGCCTGTAATATCAGTATGATCTACAATCACAGGTTGTGTTGAAGTCATGAGATAATCTACCTTTAACAAGGCGTCCTCCATCTCATGTTGATATTTCAACATTAAGGTTTTGTATATTTGCTCTCTCACTTGTCCTCCTTTTTAGCTAATAGGTCCCCAAATCGGCCTTTCCAGCCCCATGATCCGTGGTGCGTGGTCCATGAGTCCAGATTCGCGTAGATTCTAAAGCCAGCTGATGTAGCTAGATTACAGAACGCTACGTCTTCACCCCTATACACATTATCTTTAAAACTTGTATCCCAAAAATTCCACATATATTTAGTAGCCCCCTCATTAACAGCACCAATCTCTTCATTGATCAATTCAATATTTTTTTCTGGAAAATTACATTTCAGTCTTGGATACTTCTGCATAAGTCTTTCAAATACTCGTCTGTGAATTAACATACACCCAGCAGGTCCCTCCGTTATCTCAATTAAATCCCAAGGTAATATCTTTATATTCTGAGGATCAGGGTAAGATACCGCGTAATCAATAGCTCCCGGTTTATTCTTAACTCTATAAGGAGTACATACAATATCTTTCTCTGGTACTAACATCCTTAACACTGCTTCATGTGAAAACTCTACATCCGCATCTATAAATAACATATAATCACAACCAGAATCTAAAAATCCACACGTCGCTAGATTCCTGGCGTGCGTTACAAGTGATGATCTAAAAGATTTAAACTGACACTTAACTCCAGCTTTTCCCAAAACTGAATAAGTATCTAACAAAGATATACAAGTCTCAACTCTCATAGAGTCATAACATGGCATAGCGATATAAACACTTGGTTTATTTTTCACTGGTCATCTCCTTTAATAAATCTTTTAAGTCTCCTTGTTTCATTACTTCCTTCTCATCGAATTGTAATTCATGATACATATCTAATCGTTTGAGAAACTTGTGCTTCCAGGACCTTAAATCAGCGTCTTGAAACTTGAATTCTTGGTAATATAGGTCAGGTGTACAGACCATAATAATACCTTGTTTAATTTCTGATTGATAAACATAATCATGTGCCATACAATACGCGGCTATTTGTAAAAAATAATCTTCAATCCATTCAATTCTTTTAGGGCGATTTGCCTGCTTAAAGTCTATGATAGTGTCCATCCCGTTGTGATTACAAACGAGATCAGTGCTCCCAGCATAAAGGCCAGGATAATGTAGTGTAACTTCTGAGCCATAATATTCTTCCACAGGCAGCAAACCTTCTTCAATAATTTTTTGGGCCATGGGCTTCGCCTCCTGTCCGATCCCTGTAAGATCATCGTAGCCAACTCCTGTGATATGAGTCTCCAGGAATTTGTGCATGGCAGTTCCGCGCTTACTAGATAAATTCTTGATTCGCTCTGCTTCTGTTTCTCCAACTTTAGCCGTCCAGTCTTTTAAAAATTGTTTATTTTTGGTAGCGCCTAATATCGTAGTTACACTAGGAAGTCTATAGCCTGCGACTTCATAGATCCGTGATCCTTGGTCCGTGTGCGCTGTACCAGTGATATATTTATATTTATCGTTTTTCTTCATAATTTTTTAAGTGTGGGCCCGAAGGCCCATCACCTTAGAATCCCTCTTTACGAGGAGATATTTTTTTAACCTTATTAAGTTTGTGACTATATACTTTACAGAACTCATCGATCCATTCCCTTTGGTTTCCAGGATGACCGAACCTACTATGATATTTTTTCATTTGATCATAACAAGTAGATATCTTGAAGTTTTCAATCATACTACAACGTAAGAACGCTACACAGAATTTTCTAATCTGTACTAAGTGTGGAACAAGACCTTTTAATTTTAAAAGTTGTCCTGCTTTTAACTCAGCATTCTCCATGTCAATAATTTTAAAACTTCCATCCCTAAACTTAGGCATAGGACCTCTGGTATTACCCGTCTCTAAAGACGCTTCTATATCTCCAGAGAGTAATAAGATACCAATTGAGAACGGTAGTGGATAACTCTTAAAAAAAGTAGTAATTTTTTTATAAGTACTACTATTACTATGGTTAGAATGACTAAAATGCTTCAAATAGTCTCTATTCTTCCATCCTTTTTGTGAGTTATTCATGATAGCTACATCTTTACTAGATGTCTTTTGACTGATAATATATGCAACAGGAATTCCTAGTTCCATACATGCTTTAAGTCTATGTTGTCCTTCGATTACTTGTAGATTCTCGTTAACAACAATAGGCATAAGTTGACCGTATCTTCTAATAGATATAGCCAACATCGCTACGTGCTTTTTATCAATGTCTCGGTTATCATCCAGTAAAGTAAACTTAGTTAGATTTTTTTCTAACAATACTTTAACAGCTTTATAGTCCGCATAACTTGTTTTGCGTCCTAAGACAGATGTTAAATTACCATTCAGTTTTTTACTCATAACTTTTTTCCTTTCTATGCAGGATTATTTTTATCTTTATATATCCATACACCATACCTACATAAAATGATGCTAGATTTATTATCGCTTTCATAGGTAACATATATAGATTATATTAGAATATTGTCAACCCATCTGATGGTGATTGCATGGGATGGTGGGTCGCTGTGGGTCATTCAAAATCCATTTCGATTTGCGATTTCCTTTAGAAGCTTTTCCGTGTCTTTTAGTTTTTCCTCTTTAGAAGCCGTTTTTTTGAATATTTCATCCCATCTTTTTCGGTATAAATCGGTGGAAATCCTTGATTTTCCGTCCCATTTTCGACCTTTATCTTTCTTACTCATGATACATAAACCACCATAACTAGACTAAGAATGGCTACAAATGTAAGCCCACTAAATACCAACATAAAAAATTTATCTCTTGGGTCCATTATTTAGATTTAATTATCTCCTCCGTATTGATTTCTTTATCAGTTTCAATAGCTGATTGTTTTGCTTTCTTATCAGCATATTTAAATTTTTGTTGTTGATGTTGTTTTAATTTATTTAAATCTACACTCGTTGCAATATTACCTGACACAGATATTCTAGTTACATCTGAATAAAAAGGTGCAACATAGTGTTTAACCCATGCAGGAAAGATAAACATATCTCTTTCTCTGGGTGTAATAGATTGATAAGTGATGGCTTGTCTGTTGCCCTCACCATAAATGAATCCTAATGATCCAGGTCCACCAGAGTTTCCTTTATAATTTTTTTGTTCTTCTATAATTTCTTCAGGGACTTTTAAAAATATTACAAACGACAGCGCATCTGAGTGATCGTGCGGTGGATTAAATTCATTCTTCTTCATATAGTTAATCCATAAAGCATTTAGTAAATACTCCGGTTTTTGTTTATACTCTTCGTTTCTCCACTTTTGATAGCCCTTGTCATAGATACCAAGACAAGTAGAAATTTCTTTTACAAACATTTCTCTTTCTCTATAAGCATATTCTTCTTTAAGAATACCAGCTAGTCTTGATCTATAATCTAATTTTAGTTTACGGCTTGCTTCTCCTTCTTCTAATAGTTTCTTTTGAAATTCTTCAGATATTTTAAGATGCATAACACAGGGTCCCCATGTTAAGATACCATACGTAACGTTCTTTGGTTTATTCAAGACTCATTGCCTCTCTATATTGTTGTAGACTCACAACATTTTGATCAAATACATACTCTGGTGAATAATGGTCGATAACTTGTTCTATCTTATGAAGTTTAACCTGTGCATAAGGCCATAGTAAACGACATACTTGATAACAATCTCTAAATGTACATCGCCAACGCCATTGAGTTTTATATTTGGTACCATTTTTACGGACACCTTTAACATTTCTTTTAATAACAGTTCCTACTTTTAAAGTTTCATGTACCCAACGAATTACAGTTTCATCGGTCATAGCTATCTCCATACTAATACGCATGGAATTAGAGATTCTATAACCTTTACCTTTATGTTTCTTTTTCTTTTCAGGACTACGTTTTATGTGAAGACTACCTTCTCCATCAAAAAGCCCTGCAATATAAGCTATACTACTTTCACTTAGCATTGGTAATAATCCATTTTAAAGTTGATGTTGTGGGATCAAAGCTGTCAAAGTGTTTACAACTATTGAGCAGGAGTATAATTCCAATAAGAATCATCGTCTTCATGTTTAATTTCTCCTGTAGATTTACATTCCCAACACTGATGAATTGTCACGTCTCCATCTTCTTCTTGTATTGTTTTAATGTAGCCATTGCCTTTACAATTTTGACAAATGGCTATCATTTACTTTCCTTTATCTTGCCGTTAAGTTTTTTTGCTTTTTCATTTGCTAAACATTCTACAGTCTTGCTGATAGAAAGTTTTGCGTCGGGCAATAAAACTTTGGACAATGATATTAAAGTCTTATATGTTTCGTGCGTTAGTGAAACATTTCTATATTTAGTTATATCAGTCATTGTTTCCTTTCATTTAATTATGAGCACTATATAGGATTTAACGAAGATTTGTCAAGATGAAATTTATATTATCAATGATTATTTGTACAAGTATTTATAATCAATGTTTACCTCCTCATCAGATGCCCGAAGTATATGCAAGTCACTATGAGTGTATGCTTGCAGGTTATCAAGAAGCTATAGACAAAGCTAAAGAAATAGGACCTAAAGATATTAACCAATATGGAACTATTATTAAATTTTTTTGTTATGGGACTACCGAAGACCTTGAAGAAGAAGAAGATATTATAATTCCTATTCCTAAACCTAAAGTACAAGTATGATTGACAATATGTCCAAATTGTGTTAGAGGCTAATTAATTCTCACCACAATCACCTACTCTCATTTCCCTCTTTAGAGTGGGTGTAATCTATAATTAACTTTCCATTTAAATGATCCATTTCATGCTGCACCACACGTGCAGGTAAATGATAAAAAGTTTTATATTGTTCTTTGCCATGTCTGCAAATCCATTTGAGACCTACGTACTCAGGTCTGCGAACATCAGCCAATTTATTTGGGCAAGACAAACATCCTTCTTCTGCCGTTACTTTATTTTTAGCTCTTCTTTCAATTACAGGATTAATAAAAAATTTAGGGCTATTACGATCATTACTGGTGTCCATTACAAAGATGCGTCTGGCGTAGCCGACTTGATTAGCCGCTAAGCCAATACCATTATTTCTATACATGGTATCTATCATCTGATCCAAGATAATTTGATCTTCTTTACTTAATGGAAATTTAACTTCGCTCGTTGGTTCTCTTAAAAATATATCTGGTTGCTCTACTATTTGCATATACACCCAAAAAAATCTCCACTGCCATCGTTCAGCACGTGAGCGTTGAGAGGATCACCTGCATAGGTAGTTAGTTTTAATCTTAAAATATCACACAAATCAAAACAACTTAATAGAACTTTATCTACCAATGAAATTCCTTCCATCATCTGCTTGGTCACAGGTACTAGATAATACATTCCGTCGCTTAATATTATGAGGTCCATTTGCAAACTCCTTTATTAATTTATACCATTCTTCTTTATATTGGGGATTCTTCGTTTGGTTCCAATCTTTTGCTGCTTGATCTATTTTTTCCAGTATTGTCATTCTTACTCCTTCCCCATTTAATAATTCTTTCAAAGTTATGAGTCTTTAATTTAATTGTAGGACCATAAGGTTTCCATGCATCCGCCATCAAATTAAGTTCAATTACCAGATTAGTCCACTGTTTAGGAGTGACGTTAGTAACTTTTAAGTTAATACTTCTCTCTTTGGATTTTGCCATCTCTTATTACTTTCGTTTGTGCATTGTCTTTCTTGTTAGTGTAAGAAACCCAGCCATTAAATTTATTATCTTTGGCAATAATATTTTTAAAGGCCTTCTTCCAACTCATATTTTCTACAGTCTCTGATTTGCCATCAGCATCTGTTATTGTATATGTATATTTCATATATTCCTTTCTTTTATTCTATATAGGATAAACAGGGAGATTTGTCAACTATCTTTTTTTACCTTTTTTTCTTTTTTTCTGCTGTCTTTTTTCGCTTTTATTTAAGCGTTTTTTGTGTCTTCCTGGACGTTTTCTAGGTTTATCGCGTAGAGGTTTAGTTATTTTCCCAAAAAAGCCTTTTTTACTCATTAAATTGTCTAATTGTTATATGATCTTTATTGCTCACATGAGGCATATAACTAATTTTTCCGTTTATTTTTTGCTCAATATCTGCACCACATGAAGTACATCTAAATACTGTTTTATAAATTGAAACAAATATACTTTCTTCATAGCAAATGGGACAACTGCCATTAACAACTTGTGCTGCTATATCAAACGCTTTCCCAAATGGTCCTTTTCCGTATGTCATTTTTCTTCCTATTATATTTTTTCTTATTTTTTACCACACGCTGGTGATAACGTCCATCACTTAATTGTTGTGCTACTTTATTTCTTGGTCTATTTTTCTTGAGAAAAAAAGCATATGCTTTTTTATTCATTAGTGAGTCATTAAAGCAAAAATAACATAAGCCATACCTGTAATTAAGGCACCTACAGATACTAATAAAATGCTTTCAATTCTATCAATTTGTTTCTTTATTCTAGAAATTCTTTCGTGTGTTTGTTTTTGCATTATTCTACAAAGCTTTTCATGAGATTCTATTCGTTGTAATGCGTCTTGTTTAGGCATGATTATTCCAATATTAAAGCTCTAATATTTTTTCTACCCTGATATATCTCAGTTTTAGCTTTACCCTTATAGCACTTGTAAGATACAGTTTCACTGTACTGTCTCTCCGCCTCACGTTTTCCGCGAAGGCATTGGGCCATTGACGGTTGGATAAGGTGTTCCTTAATTTCTCCGTTTACGAACATCAGTAGGGCTATCACACTCTCGATCAATTTGTGCCTCCATTGCCGTTTTTATAATGCATATCTCTAGCTTTGTCTTTTAATGATTCAATATCAGTTAAAACTTTATCCATTTGTTTTGTTAAAAATTCTATGTTTACTTTGTTTAAAGCCATAGATTCAATATGTTTGCTTAATTTATCCGTGGTCTTGTATAAATCCTCGATCATCATAAATTGCTCGGAATCTGCTGGAAGCGAACCAAGTTGGCCCCGCGGCCATTTGATTCTAAACTCTGTATTCTCAGTTAAATCTTTTTCCATCAGCTCTAGTGTTGTAGAAATTTTGTTTTGCGTCTCAATAATACCGAAGTATGCCCAGGTCCCAATCGCGACCATCGCGATCAGTGAGGCTACCGTCTTCATCGGCATTTGCACAGCTGCTTCTTCAGAAATTTTTAAAGGTTTACCCATTAGTTATAACTATACCCCGTGCTTCCTTGTTCTAATTTTTTAAATAATAATTCGTGTTGTTCCATAATCTCTTCATCTGAATCCATCATACGATCCATTTTATCTTCTAACTTTTCAACTACTCTTTCAAGTTTATGTACTTTATCTTCATGTACTGCCTGGATAGTTGAGAGTTCAAAAGTTCTAGATAGACTCCATCCGGCTAAAGCCAATAGGATTCCGACTAACATCGTCATTAATTTTTCAATCATACTTTACTTCGTTTTCGTAAGATATATCATGCCCATGATCTTTTTCATAGATATAAGTTCTTTTGTTTTTACTGCATTTACAATCATCGCAAGTACATAAATCCCCATCATAATGATGACTGTGTAAATCTCCGTTACAATGGCAATTACAATAACAAGTCTTGCACTTACTCATTTTTTTTGCCAATCAAAAAGCCAACTTACAAATTTATTCCATAACTTTTTAATCATTTTTTTTCTCCTCAATTTCGTAAAAGAATTTATCCGTATCTTCGGTTCTCCACTTTCGAGTGTCTTCTACATTCCACTCTGAAGTTTGAACTTTCCAGTCAGGAATTTCATCCTTAACTGTGAATGATGGGATATCCCATATTAATCTATTGTTTGGCTGAGCCGCATAATTGCCGTCGTCTAATGCAAGTATGTGTGCACACTTATGTTCGTGTGGTATTTCAGAATGATCTGTGTCTACTATATTACTCTCTGGATGCGCCCAGTCAACTGTAAAAAGGTATGCACCATGATACCATTTTTTATCCTTACCAATATATTTTCCTGATTGTCCGTCTAAGATATCGTAAGAAGTAATAGCAGGATAATAACTAAAACAATTCCAAAGCTCCAGCTCGTCAAGTCTGCGCCCAGGAACTTCTTTGATATTATATCCTCGTTGGATGAAGGCCGAAATCGGCAAACGATAAAATACAGCCCCATTTTCCATAATTGCATGAAACAGGATCGGACGACCTGTAATCGATGCCATACCGAAAATAATACAATCTTCAACTTCTCCATGATGTCCGGTAAGGTCATAAAGATACTCTCTCCTGATCTGTGAATAGATCAAGGGTATGTTTGCATTCAGGTAAGCCATACTGCATTACAATATGATTGCGCCAATAATAAAACCAATAACGAAGCCAACAATATATTCTCTGTAGTGTAGAGACCATACATCCCATTTGACTTTAATGTCTTTTAATAATTGTTTCATTTTTCCTCCTCTTTTATATTACCCCAATTAGGTCCCGATTCATAGTCTACTTTATTGGGAACTTCAAGTGAAACTGCAGCCTCCATTATTTCTTTTATTTTATCTGCATTATCACTTACTGATATATCAAGTTCATCATGAACTTGTATGTGTGGAGTAATTCCTTCTTTATATAATTCTATCATTGCTTTCTTTGTCATGTCAGCAGCTGATCCTTGTATTAATCTATTTAAAGCTTTGTATGTATAAGCACGTTTGATCCCTGGTCCGTGTTCCGCGAGCGCTGCATCATGTGGTAATGGTTTATGAATACCAAACTGTGTAGGTTCCCATAGGTGAAAACGACATAGTCGTCCTAGCAATGTACGGATTTGACCTCGCTCTTGTCCTCTATTCATAACATTGTCCATCAATCTTTTCACAAATGGAACTTTGTTATGATACTGTTTAAATAAATCATCAGCTTTATCTTTGGATACACCTAACTCTGCCTGTAATTTATTTTTACCCATCCCGTAGAACAGACCAAGATTTATAGTCTTAGCCTGATCACGAGGGATCTCTGCCATGTCTGCCACGATTGTATGGAAGTCGGCATCACCCTGTTTATAAGCTTCCAATACTTCGTCCACACCATAGAGATTCTGTAAAGCTGCATAATGCACTACCAACCTAGGCTCTTGCTGAGAATAGTCAAATACACCCCATGTATGGCCCTCCTCGGGTATAAATAATGACCTAATCCGTGGTCCAAGGTCTTTGTTTCTTGCTGGTATCTGCTGTAAATTTGGATTGGAATAACTAAATCTTCCGGTTACTGTACCTCCGTTATCGGATCTAAGTTGGTTAATTTCAGCATGTATTCTTCCTTTATGATTATGTTTTAATATGGTATCAATAAATGTGGTATGAGCCTTATTTATTTCTCTGGCTCGGGCGATTCTTTTCACCAGTGGGTGGGGGTGATTTTGAAGAAAGTTTTTTGTAAATGATGGAGAATTTGTTTTTTCGGTGCGGTCAAATGGTAGGCGAAGTTTTTCAAAAACTTGAGCAATACTGCGTGCTGCCCATATTTGGACGTCTACTTGCGTTTCTTTTTTTACTATTTTTAATAACTCTTTTTCTTCTTTATGTAGCTCTTCTTTTAATTTATGAGCTTGTTCTACGTCTACACGAACTCCTAAAAAACGCATATCGATTAAGCAAGGAAAAAGTTCTGTCTCTAATTCAAAAATAGAATTTAAGTCTTGGTGTAAAATTTCTTTCTTTAATTCTTGCCACAGTTCATAGGTTAGTTCAGCATCTTTTTCAGCGTATGCACCTACATACATAGCTGGTAGCTTATACATTTCAGCTTTAGCATCTACTCCCCAGTCTTTAGCAGCTTGGTATAAGGCTGATTCATCTTTACCATAACCTATATATCTTTTACTACAACTATTTAAATCATATCTCATTTGATTTTCATCAACGATTGCTGCAGCAATCATAGTATCAATTATCTTACCATTAATTTTAAGACCAAGAGATCTAATCCAACATACATCGTACATTGCATTGTGAAATATTTTTATAGAGTTTGTGTTAAGAACTCCTTGAAACCATTTTAAAACTTTCTTTCTATCCATGTTACCACCACCTTCGTGAGCAATTGGATAATAAGCAGACCATCCTTTAACAGCGACAGCAATACCAGTGACATCTCCTTTACCCGAAACAGCGCCGGATCCCATCTTAACTAGATCAGGATCTTTTGTTTCTAAGTCAATTGCAATTTCATCATGTTTAGATAAATCTGGAAAATTTTCTGGTGGTAACCATTCAGTTTGAGCTTTAAATAATGGAAACTGTATCATTTAACAATACCCCAAGAATTCTTTTTTTCTTTTATTTCTTCTTTCACTTCTTCAGGATAGTCTCTATCGATCGCCATGTCAATATAATGTTTTGCTTTTAACAAATCTTGTTTTTGATTTTTCTGTTTGTGACGACACAAGTATTTTATAGCATTGCCTTCCGCAAATGGAATATTATTTCTGTTAATAAATTCTGAGGGCTGAATGACCATACTCCGGTAGTGAGTTCCTCCTACCTGCTTTTTATAAATTTCATCACTCATAATTTTCCATTGGGTATGCTTTCTCGTAATCTTTAGGTCTTATAATATGTAAATTTTCTTTTGTTCTTGTTGCGCCCACATAAAATAATCTTGTTTCATCATCTGGATTTTTTAAATAAGATCTATTTGTATTAGTAGTTAGATCAGTTAGTAAAACTACATTAGGTCTTTCTCCACCTTTCACACTGTGTATGGTAGATAAATGTATTCTTGGATTTCCTTTTAAGTTCTCACCATTTCTACGCATGCTTCTGATGTAATTTTTTCTTCTAAAATTTAAATCATCAAATGCTTCATACCAAACTGCATCAGTTTTTAGTCCATAGTCTTTTAATTGAGATAAATTATAATAACTTTCTTTAGCCATTCCTTTAAGTTTTGATTTATCTACGTGTTCAGGTGTCATATAGCTGTATATTCTTTCAACTTGTTTATAGTTTAATGGAGTGCCTTTTCTTGCTAGTTCCCATTCTCCGGCTGCTTCTGATGCATCTTTCTCTGGCATTTTTTTAAATCTATTTTCAAAATACCAACCTCGTTCTCTTATTTCATCTTCTATGTTATCTAACATGTGACGAGTTCGAGCTAACACATACCATTCTCCTGATGACATATCTAAATCTTTTATATCATCGTGAAATTTTAAGGATCCTTGATGATCTCTTGGGGCCCATTCTTTATATCTTCTATTAGAAACTCTTTTAATAATGCTTAAAGCAAAGTCATGAATTGCTCTTGGTATTCTTCTTGATTGTGTAAGATTTAAAAGTTTTCCTGTTTGTGCAATAAAAGAATCTACATCTGCACCAGCCCATCTAAATATTGCTTGATCATCATCTCCTGCAATAAAAGAATCTTGGGTGTTATTCCAGATAGTTTTTGCCATGTTCCATTGCATTAATGATAAGTCTTGTGCTTCATCTATAAACACTACATCAAATTTAGGGCATCTATCTGATTTAATAAATTCTAATATCATGTCATTATAATCTTTAAGGACGTTTTCTTTTTTATATCTTTCTAATTCGTGGGCTAAATGAACCAAAGTTTTATATTCAACTTCAGTATTATGTTCTCCCATTTTTAATTGTTGTTCTAATGTTATGTTTCTAAGTTTAGCTAAATGAATAAGTCGTAAGTAATCACTTTTAGTTGTAAACAATCCAGTTTCCTCTTCATCAAATTCATTATAATCTAAAAAAATATTTAATTTTTTACCTAAATCTTCATAATGTCTTTTTTGCATCACCTGGTCTTTGTTATATCCAAGTTTTCTAAACGCTAATGAATGGAGAGTTCTAAAATAAGGAAGGTCATCTTCTGTATAATTAAATTTATCCATTGCTCTACCTTTAGCTTCATTGGCAGCTTTCTTAGTAAATGCAAAATATCCTATCTTATCTGGATCCGTATCTTTTAAATAATCTTGTACTTTATTAAGAAGAGTCCAAGTCTTTCCTGTTCCTGGAGGACCTAATACAATTGTTTTCATTAAAAAGGTGCCTCTTCTTTTAGTTTCTTTTGAGTGAATTGATCTTCAACTTTATCAAATATATTTACTTTCATAATAGATGGTTTCTTTTTACCAATAGTCATTCTTCCTTCTTCACATCCACAATGTTCTTTAAGCATCTGCTGGGTTACTTGATAATCTTCTTTCCATTTCTTTTTAGTTAAATGTCCATGAAAAAATCTATGGAAAGTAAATACATGTTTGCCATCTTCTGTATAAACTGCTCCATTTAAAATATCTTTTTTAGTAACTGATCCAATTGATCTTTGAATACAATAATCTTCTAAATGATTATTTAGTTGATCTATTTTAGAAGATCCAACCGGTGCTTCTACTTCTTCAATTGCTTGTAAGAGTTGGTCTACATAAGATTCAAATTCTTTTGTAGTAACTCTTTTTGGTTTTTTATTTATTTGTTTAGCAACAGTCCTTCTAAATAGTCTTTGCTCCATCAGATAGTCAATAGTATCTAACTTCACTCTTTCCCCATCTACATTAACCCAATAATAAGGTTCATCTAGTAAAATTTTTTGTAAGTCAGTAAGTGATGGAAAAACTGATTCTCCTCCTATACCAAATTCTCTAGTTCTACATAAGTTTTTATCACAATGATTACACATAGGTTCTTCGTTACATTTAAAACCTAAATCTTTTCCATCATTAAATTTTATTTTACCTTGAACTATTTTATCTTCTAATGGTCCTTCAGGATGTTTTTCAAAATATTTATAATTAAATGCATTTATTTTTGCTTGCCAATTTTCTGGCCACTTTCTTTTTGCATACTGTATGTATTGATAAATAATTCGGTCTCTTCCATCTTTAATATCTGTTTGTGTTAAAGACTCTAAACAAGGAGGCCCGTCAGAAAATTCTGACTGGGGCCTCTCTACTTTTATGGAACCAACATCTAGTTGTTTTACATTATTATAGATCCCATAAAATTCTTCTAAACTTGCTGCTGTACCATCATCTTTAAAGGCATACCTGGTTGTATTGTTCCCATTAAAGTATGGTAAATTTAAAAAGTTTCCTGTATCATCTTGCGATTTTAATTCTATTTGTTTTGGAAAGACTTCTGCTCCTCCATAACCTAATACTGCGCTGATGGATAATAGTTTATCTCTTACTATTTTTGCTTCTACTGGAACTTCAGTAAATAAAAATACGTGTGCTCCTCCCGATTTAGATCGGAATACTACCAATGGTAGTTTTAATTCTTTAATTTTATCAATTAATTTTTTATGATCAAAGCCTGCATATGAATCTATATCTATACATCCCCATATACATTTATTATCATCATTAATTGGAATTATACCAAGACTTGGTTCAATTCCTTGAAGATGTTTATTCCATAAATCATCAGTAACTTTTTCTCTTGTTACAAATGATTTACCTTTTATCTTCTGACCGTCTTCGCCTTTCTTGTCAACATAAGTGACACCACGCGCACGATCTAATCCTTTAAATATATCTTTAAAATTTGCAACTGACATAACTTTTCAAAGTGGGCGGATTCACTCTCGCTTAGCCGCCCACTACCTAGGATACGGTTAGTATGGTGAACTATTTGTTTCCTCTGAGCCATGCTTCGCTTGCACTTCGCCTTTACCTACTCGGTCAGCAAAAGTTTTAGCGATATCATAGATTGATTTGTCAGATACAGGACCAACTTTAGATACATCCCATCCAAACCATGTTCCTTTGTCGTTAGACATTTGAACAGTCTTTAGATTATAAATGTGGCTATATGTTGGCGGTGTAAATAATCCGTTTTTACCCTGCATTTTTATGCCCATCATCATTGAGTTCCATTTTCTACTCACTTTTAATTGAGTAGCTTTCATAGAAATCAAAGCTGTTGTTGGACTCTTACCTAAGAGTATCACAAAGTGATTGGCAGTGTTCTCTAAGTAATTACCATTTGGTAATCTATCCTTGTAAGATTTATCACGAGTAGTTGTACTCACGATATCACTGTCTGCCTCGTGAATCGCAACTGGAGCACCAGTGCTAGTTCCACGATCCTGCCACTCTATGTATTGTCTTTTGTAAAAGACGGGCAGTACATCGATAGAATCATACAGCTCGTTAGAAACTGTATTGATTATCTTGCCAGGTTCTGCGCCCTCGACATATTTCCCATGAGTTTTATTTACCTCAGGAGATAATTGTCCCAAAACTTTTAAGAAAGGTAACGCAAGATCGTCTTGCGATATGTTTTGAGCACCTTTATTAGCATCAGCTTCAAAAATATTTGTAGCTAATGCTCCTTCTTTTTTCGTTGCTACTTGGTTCATAGTTATTGTTTCCTTTTTATTGTTGTTTTATTTCCAATGAATACATTGAAAATTTCCGTTGGCATTTCTTTACCTGCCTCTATACGCTCACGGACTAACGCTTTCAGAGTCATGGGCTCCACCTTCAACTTTTGTGTCGGTTGAAACCCGTGACTCTTCGCAAGGTCAGCATAATCTGCCGCCCTTGTATCTTCGTTACGACCAAACGATACCGAAATTTCATTCTTTATAATATCGCCTAATCCATTGTTACGAAGCCAGTTAAACGCCGCTTCTTTATTCGCCTGTGTGATAGTGGCGCTGTAATGCGGCTTAACATCTACCGAAGACCCATCCATTAATTTTAAATGAGATAAACCCATCTCACTCATCATTGTTGGAATGACCTCTCCTGATATCTGTTCTAAATTCTTTTTCTTTTGTTTAAGTTGCTCTTCTGCAGAATCTACCTCTCTTTGTAAAGTTTGCAATCTTTCAACTTGATCTGCAAGAGACTGAATATTATCAGTCTTCTTCATTGCATTCTGTTGGTCTTGTTCAAAATCAATCATCTATTTCTCCTTTCTCATATAAGTTGATTTCAATAGGATAATATCTTCTTTCTTGTCTATCCCATTTTAAAAGTTTGTATTTACCATTCGTTAAATCAGATACGATAGAACATGCTACTCCTATAATTGCTGGATCTCCTGTAAGCAATAAATAATCTCTACTAGAAAAATTTTTTAAAGCTTGCCTTAATTTAAAAACTAAAGGACCAGGAGAAAAAATTATTTGAGAAAGTTCTGGAAGTAAAAATTTAAAAGCACCATATTTAGTTGCTCCTAAAATATTTATTTTAGGTTTACCATCTCTAGTTCCAGGAATTTCTTGAACGACATAAACTACAGGTGTTTTGTCTCTATTAGAAATATCTTCGTAACGAATTTTTTCTTCTTTCATGCTTGACAATATAGGTCCTCCATATTATATTGTCAACTAGAAAGTAAAAATGAATTATAAATTTAAGACAAAGCCATACGCGCATCAAATGACTGCGTTAGAAAAATCTTGGAATAGGGAGACCTACGCCTATTTTATGGAAATGGGTACAGGTAAAACCAAAGTCCTAATTGATAACTTAGCTATGCTTTATGATAAAGGTAAAGTTAATGGTGCATTAATTATCGCTCCGAAAGGTGTTGTAGGGACCTGGTATAATCAAGAAATACCTACTCATCTTCCTGATCATGTAGAAAATGTGACTATTCTATGGCAGTCAAATATTAATAAAAAACAATTAGAAAAACTAAAAAGTTTGTTTGAAGTAGAAGAATCATTACATATTCTTGTTATGAATGTAGAAGCTTTAAGCACTACTAAAGGTGCAGATTTTGCACGTAAGTTTTTATCTTGTCATGAAACTTTAATGGCTATTGATGAATCTACTACTATTAAAAATCCAAGAGCAAAAAGAACTAAAAATATTATTAAGTTATCTGAAATGGCCAAATACAGACGTATAATGACAGGATCTCCTGTGACTAAAAATCCATTAGATTTATACAGTCAATGTGAATTTTTAAATCCTTATTTATTAGATTTTACATCTTATTATGCTTTTAGAAATAGATATGCTCAAATGAAAACTATTCATGTTCAAGGAAGAGCTGTTCAGGTGGTAGATAAATTTCAAAATTTAGGAGAATTATCAAATCAGTTAAAAGGATTTTCTTACAGAGTCTTAAAAGAAGATTGCTTAGATTTGCCTGATAAAATCTATATGAAACGTCAAATTAATTTAACTCCTGACCAAAAGAAATTATATGAACAAATGAGAAAAGAGGCTTTAGCTATTTTAAATGGTAAAAGAGTTACTACAGTTAATGCATTAACTCAATTAATGAGATTGCATCAAATTACATGTGGTCACTTTACATCTGATGATGGAATGACTCAACCTATTAAGAATAATAGAATAGATGAATTAATGGATGTGCTTGAAGAAATTGAAGGAAAAGCCATCATATGGGCTCATTATCAATATGATATAAATACTATAATTAAAGAAGTGGAAAAGGTCCATGGTCCAGGTTCCATTGTCGATTATTATGGGTTAACTCCTCAAGATCAAAGACAAAAAAATATTAAGAAATTTCAAGAAAATGATAAATGTAGATTTATTGTAGGAACTCCCCAAACTGGTGGATATGGAATAACCTTAACGGCGGCTAATACTGTTATTTATTATTCTAATGGATATGATCTCGAAAAAAGATTACAGTCAGAAGACAGAGCACACAGAATCGGACAAAAAAAGTCGGTAACGTACGTGGACATCCTGGCCGACGAGACAGTTGACGAGAAAATCGTAAAATCTCTAAGGAAAAAAATAAATATAGCGTCAGAAGTTTTAGGTGAAGAATTGAAATCATGGATTTAATAGGATATACGCGCGACGCGCGCTAAAATTTTAGGATACGACTTTTCCGCCGCTCCATTTCATTTCCGGCAAACCATTTTCGTAAGATTTACCATCATATGTTAAAACTTGTTTTCTGTTCGCACCCTTTTCATTGTACGACACGTGCACCCAGCCACCTGCTGGATCGTCTTTTTTGTAAAACTCGAGGATCAGCTGGTCGAAGTCACAATTATTTTGGATCCAATATGCAGTTTGAATATTAGGCACGCCTGCTATTTCGAAGTCAACCGCCTGGCCCTTAGCATGTTGCGACGTTTTTTTGCTGCCGATTGCTTCACACAGCGCCTCGGAGCGATAGCCCGATGTTACTGTAATTGGTTTGTCAAAGTGTGCACGAACCGGTTCCAATATTTCATAGCATACGTTCTCCAAGTTTTTAATATCACCTGCTCCTGGTGAATTGTCAATACCTTTACGAGTTGCCGTCATAGACTTGGTCATCTCTTCAAGTTTAAAATGTTTACTTAACTGCATGATTATTATGTTCTCCCAGCAATAATTTTTTCACTCGGCGATAGTAGTGCCTGTTCTGTCCTTGTCAAGTTAGTTTGTGGATTTTTTTGTTGTGTATTTGCTGCTAATTTTGGCATAGGTGTAGCCGGTAATGGTGGTGTTTGTATTTTTGCTTGTGGTTCTGGCGCACCAAATCCTTTAAATGGATTTAATCTTTTCTTTAATCTTTTAAACAATCCAGGTTTTTCTTTTTCTTTTTGCCACTCTAATAATTCAAATCTTTTTTGATTCCAAGATCTCTTAACTCTATCTAATCCTAGTTTAGGATATAAATAACTAGACTTAGCAATGTATCCTAAATCTTTATCTTTTTCTGTCATTCTTTTTGCCAGTTCTTTTATAGATTTAATTTTCTTTTCAAATCTTGCTTCAGAATAATTAACTGGAGTAAAGTAACCATTCATTAAATTTCTTATAGTTTTCTTAGGGACGTTCTGATCTTTTAATACTTGCTTAATAGTTCTATCGCTTACTCCAATAGTACGTGCATCTTTAATGTATTGAAACGCATCTTTTTGAATTCTAAATGCTTCTTCTTGTATTTGATCATATTCTTCTAATATAACATCAGGACCTCTAGACATATAATCTTTAGCACTGTAAAATTTTTCAGTATCATCAGCTGCTCTTAATAATCTATTTGTTTCTGCAATTTTATAACCTAAACTTTTGGGTACATCGATATTTATAATTCTAATACCAGAAAATAAAGCTAACGCTTCATCTCTCAGTTCAACTGGAAAACCACCTTTAGTTACATTATCTGTTCCACCAGAATATATTTTTCTGGCTGTTGTAAGTGCACCAGGTTCAATTCCTTTAAATAAATGAACAAAAGATTTATCAAATTTATCACTTAAACTATCAGAAGGAGAATAAATTTTTGTTCCTTCTCCAGTTATACCATTTCTTCCACCTACAAAATAACCTGCGGGCATTACATCTTGAATCCTTTCAAGTCCAATTTGTTCAGCAATAAACGGTTCTAGTAATGACATCATGGGTCCATCAGGATCAAACATTAATCCTAATATATAATCTTCTGTTTCTTCCGGGTTTAATTCTTGTGCAGCAGCTTTATTAATAGCTGATTGAATAGGTGCTTGAAGAACATCATAAGGAGAAAAGTATGAAAAATTAATAGCTTTAGTTTTACCATCTTTAAATGTAGTCATCGGTAATAAATTTTTATCTTTATCCCAAGATGCTGCAAAGGATCTTTTATATGCGTCCCATTGATCTTCTGTTGTTCCAGTTAATGCTAGAGTTGTGTAGTATAAACCTGCACCTAAGCCATAGAAACCTAATGATGCACCCATTAATCTTCTAAGACCCATCTGTCTTATTCTAGGGTTAGGATGAGCAGCTTGTTTTAATCCAAGGTCCATGATCCGTGTTGCAGTTCTCAAGATTTCTGCTGGGAAAGATATGAAATTACCAAATGGTAATTTTCTTATGGCTTGAATTACTGGAGGTACTTTACTGTAGGTTGGATAAGTATTTCTTATTTCCCATGCAGATAGTTCGTCCATGATATCATCATAAGATTTTTTTGCACCGGTTAATAAATCATCTTCATTAATATATTGACCTACGTATCTCGCATATTCTAACGCAGCTTTTCTATTAGGAAGAACATCTACTAATTGAGACTTAGCCCATTGTCTACCATACAGTTTCCATAAGTTATCACCACCTGCATAAACTCTACTAGCTCCTCTTACAAAGTTGGTCTTTACCATTTTATTAAATAGTTTATCAATACCGTTTGTACTTCCATCCTTAATTTCTTGGAGCACTGCGCGTAACTCTGATGCTATAATGTTTTCATCCATCGTTCCTAAACGAATTTCTTTTTGTATAAAGTCAAAGAATTTTTTATCTTCTATTTTACTTCCCGCACCAAACACATCATCTAAAACTATTTTTAATGAATCAGTTACACTGGATCTTCCACCTATGTGACCATTTACAAATGGAAATAAAGCTGCAGACTCTACGTTACGTACTTGTGTTTGTGGAGAGAAAACTGTTTTACCTAATTGAGTTAACAATTTAAACTGAAGCAAGTGTCTATAAAAAGAAGATTGAATTAATTGATTTAATATTCCACCATTCTGTATGCCTTTTAATGCATTTACTATTTCATCAGATGCATAAAGATTTAATATTTCACTTGGAAGATTACCAAGGTTAGGAATTTTATGTATTTTTTTAGCACCTACAGTTGTAACTGCAGCCGCCTCATCAGCAAACAACCAAGGTTTTTTTGCATTTAATCCAACTCTTGCAATTTGATCATAACCTTTTTTATACATTAGTTGAGATATTAAATCAGTATAAGTAGAAAGAATGGATGCTCGTAAGTTATTTTCTTTACCTAATAAATTTTGAATAACAGTTGGTAATTCTTCTCCACTATTTAAAAATTGATACTTGTCTCTTCTTAACCATGTAGTTCCAATCTCTCTCAAAGCTTTTATAGGATCTTTTCCTTCGGCTCTTCCTATGTGTAATATATTTTCTATCATGTCATCGCTAAACATTTGATATGCTTTTTCTTTAGCAACATTTGGGTAACCTGTTTTAGGATCTACTGCTCTTTGTCTAAAATCTTTATTTTTTTTAATTACATTTTTTACAATCCAATCATTAGCTTCTTTTCTTACTTTAGTTAAAGGTTGATACATTTCATTTGTAAAAGTAGCAAACGATGCTCTCATATATTTATTT
>VTLG01006002.1_pt1 | contig 27897 bp, 32 predicted proteins | sample 4694571 | NCBI WGS metagenome assembly VTLG01 (sample SAMN12604809, study PRJNA352737) | marine metagenome | biome: ENVO:00000447; feature: ENVO:00000209|ENVO:00000569|ENVO:01000036; material: ENVO:00002151; isolation source: viral sequences binned using virsorter ...
CACATTCGGATACAGGTTCACGTTTTACAATTGCAAGCGGGTCAAATTTTGTAGAAACTGGTGGTGGTGTGTATGTAGTAGCTATTAATAATGCTCGATTTGATATGGAAGCAGGTGCGGAAGATAGATGGACTTATCAATTACAGTTTATTGCTGAATATAGAAAGGACTTTAAACATTAAATGTCGCAACCAACATTAACATTTGAATATTTTGATGGTACAAGTTGGATTCCAGCTTTAACATACAATAATACAGATGCGGTGTTAAGTTTTGATCTTGAAAAAAAGCTTAATAATCCAGCTACCTGCGAAATTTTATTATCAAATCCTTCTAAAGACTATAACTCAAGTTTAACTACTAAAAGTGCTACTAATTCTTCTCAAGGTAAGCTATCAGGTGTGTTTACTGATTTTATGAAGTGCCGTGTTAAAGATAATGCGACTAATTCGTATTTGTTTAGGGGTAGAATTTATTTTCATGAAATTGAGCATCATTACCGATTTGGTAGCATTGTTAGGATTGAAGCAAAAGATGCGTTAGCAGAATTAGGTGAGTTTCCTATGGAACAAGCACCTTTGTCTTTAAGAAAAATTAATTTAACTGAGGCTGCTACAAATAGTGGAAGTGAGATAGTTTCTTATTTAATTAATGGTATTTCTGACAATATAGACACGACAAATGCAGACAAACACGAAACTTCAGCGGCTGCTTATACGTCAAATGAAACATTATCTGATGAAATGGATTCTGATGGTGATGGATTATTAGATTTATCTAATAATACTCAATCAGCGTTAAGGGTAATTTATGATGTTGCAAACAGTGATCAACATGATTTAGCTAGTAGAACAACTACCGATGGTGATTCAACGGGTCACATGGGATTTGATTATTATGTAGATACTAGTTTTACACGTTCAGTTTTATACACTACTACAGCAGGAACAGTTGATGCCGCAGGCACATCAGATGTTATTGCGTTTACTAGTGCTACAGGTTTTGCTGTAGGTCAAACGATCCGTATTGATGAAGAATTTTTATTAATTACGGGCATTTCTACTAATAATGTTACTTGTACGAGGGCTCAAAACGGCACAAGCTTAGCATCTCATGCAAGCGGAGCAACTATTACAGGTTTTTCAATGGACACAGCAAAGCCTCAAATGAATTATTTTCCTAGAGGTACACGACCTAATCTTATAAACAAAACAATTGCTGATCCAACAAAACATGGCTTAACAATAACACAGCCAGATGATAACTGGGTTGGCGAAACAAATTTTAACCTTGGAGTAAAACCTGATGCTACGTTTGCGACAGAAACCCATAAATTATATACTTCTGTTGCATATAATTTTCAAGAAACGACTAGGGATTTAGGAGGTAAAGCTGTTGCCAGTGGTTTGCCTCAGACTATTACATTTGAACTTATTGAAGGGACAATTACAAATGTAGCTGATTGGGAAAGTAGAAATTTACGTTGGGTTCCTGATGTGGGAGTTAGTGCAAATGCAGGCGATGCTTCGCAATCTAGCAGTAGTCAACATAGACCTACCACTGATTTAGGTCCAAAAACACCTTTACTGCTGTACAAAGCTGGGTCAAGTACGCCTTGTGCTACGTTACATTACCAAAGTGGTACAGGTGCAAATCAATATTTTGTAATTAGCAATATTTTTACTGCTGAAGATGTGACGAGGGGAGCATCCAAAATAGGTTTATATACAGGAGATCATAATTTATCTCCACTTTCTCCATCATTGTTATTTGAGGCATTTCCAACATCAGGTACTACTAGATTATTTACCGTTAAAGCAGGAGCTGGTTCTGGCAATAACCCTGGCTGTAATTTAGGCACAAGCGATTCTCGCATTACTCAAGTTGATAATGCGTCAGGAATTGGGGATGCTCATACAGATACAGCGATTAAATTAGATTCAATAGTAGGATTGCAAATAAATGATGTGGTTACTATTGGAACGGAAGATTTATTAATAACAGCAATTAACGCAGGCACAAAAACATTAACAGTTAATAGAGGTACAACTGGTGGAGCAGGTACAGGATATAATGGTACAACAAGGGCAGCTATTTCAGATAATGCAGATGTTATTTGTCCATTTATTGATATTGATGCTTCGTCTTGTAGAGTTAAAGATAGTGTTGGGATAAATAGACCTTATAAAGCTCTTGCAGAAAACTTTGAATCTAATGATAGGGTAGTACGATCTGTTGCAGGTCTTTTAGATAAACATTCACGTAAAATTATTACTTCAGCCCGTTTAAATTTAATGGAATATCCTTTTGTGAAATTAGATGCGGATGCTTCTAAAGTTACTAGAAGTGGAAATACTATTGAGTTTGCTACAGCTACTTTTGCATTAGCAGATGGATCAGGAACTACGGACAATCCAGAGCAATTTGGGGTACGTAAAGGAATGGTAATTGCAGAAATAGACGCTGGTGGAGAAATAATTAGGTATGCTTATATTTCTGCTACTGATTCTGATGAGGTGACTTACGGTAATAGTGCTACCGATACTAGTGATGGTACAGCGTTAAATGCGTCAAACAATATGCGTATTTTTATACCTGTTGAAGTAGGACATACGATAAGAGTTAAAAACAGCGTTTGGGCTAAAAACTTTAACGTATTAGTGCAAGAAATTGATTATGGATTGTCTAGCATTGGAGCTTTAAATTGTACGATCAAAGGAGCAGGATTAGATAATAACAGCGTTGGTGTTGTAGATACAGATTTTTCATATGAGCCTAGTTTAAATAAACGGTACACACAACTTCCTGATGGACCTTTATCAAACACCGCACAAATTATTGCAGGCAAAATTGTTGCGGGACATTCAAGTAACAGTGCTTTAAATTATAAAACAATACGAGTAGTATCAGATACAAGTGCTTCTACTGTAACTGTATTACTAGCTAATGGTCAAAGTTATCCTATGGATGTAGGTGATTATACCGTTACTGCGGCTAAAGATGCCGATGCTAGTGCTTCAAATGAATGGTATACCGTATTTTTACGACCTGGCGGTAGACTTACTACGCCTTTATCCTCAGACCCTAAAGATCTTCAAATTGTAGTGTCTGATGGGACCGCACCTAATTATGCAGATATTGCATCTCCAAATACAGATATACAGTTAGGAAGAGCAAAAGCAGATGAGGATACATCAGGGTTATGTACATGGGAACCTCTTGCAACTCCTAATAATACAGATGAACCTTCAATAGACGTATCACAGATTCCACAAAACAGATTAACCAGTGCTTTAATTAAAAAAGGTGCCCAGACTTATAGTACAGATTTGCAAATTGTTAGAAGCACTAATACAGGTAGTAATTCATATAAACATATTAAATGGCATGGTGGAACTTCTAATACTACAAATGCAACTATTAAATTTGCAGACGGAACAACCCGAACCATATCATATGGCGGTGATTCAGATGATGATGCGGCAAACGAAGCGGATTACTCATTTACTACTGATGGGGCATCTTATACTTCCAAAGATAATTTAGAATCTACGACCTTAATAGGTGGAAGTGCTGGGGCTATCACCGTATTTGCTTATATTGATTTAGACCAATCAGTTAGTGGTAATCTTACCTTACGAATAACCAATGATAACTTAGTGCCTTTTGCGGATAACCATGTAATTTTAGGTGTAATTACGGTAGCTAGTTCAAGTCCAGCACCATTAGCCGATACAGCTCCATTTATTGCTCCATTTACAGAAAAATTCTTAGCTATTAATGCTACTGTTATTTCTGCAAATGCTATTACAGCCAACGAAATTGCATCTCAAATATCATGGTCAAAAATATTTAGACTTGCAAGTGGTGGATTATTTGAAACTGGAGAAGGTGTCGGTGGGGGATTAGCAGGAGTTAAAATACAATCTTCAGGTATTACTGGAATAGATGGTCAATCTACAGGAGTTGAGCAGTTTAGATTAGCGGCTTCAACTGGCAAAGCCTCTTTTGGCGGGGGTGGCGTTATAATGGATTCTGGGGGCTTGCATATTAAAAGTAGTGGTACTGATTATATTAGATTTGAAAATAACGATAATGCGGCTCATAGTCCAGGCACTGAGTTAGGGCATATGTATAGCTCTACATCTGGGGGAAATGCAATAAACCTAGGAACTATAGATGATGCATCAATTAGAATAGGCACAGAGGGTGGTAGCGGTGGTAGTGACCATGTAACAAAATCTATCCATTTGTATTCGGATTTTATTGGATGGAAACAAAATGGTAGTGGCACAGAACGATTTTTTCGTTTGCCTACTGACGCTCCAGCGGCTACAGAAGTTTTAAAAGTTACTGCTATTGACACAACAATTGAAGGTAATAGTGATGTGACAACTTTAGAATGGGCTACAGATGCAGGGTCATCATTAAGATATAAAGAAAATATTACTCCTTTGAATATTGATTCTGAAAAAATATATGATTTAATTCCCAAAAGCTATACATTTAAAAAAAACGCAGGAACGACTTTAGACGATTCAACCTTTGGGTATATTGCTGAAGAGGTAAATAAAGTTTTGCCGGAATTGGTTCGGTATAACGCACAAAATGAACCTGACGCTTTATTTTATCAATTATTACCCGTATTACTAGTCGAAGAAATTAAAAAATTAAAGAAACGAATAGAAATATTAGAGGAGAAATAAAATGGCAAAAGAATTTAGTATATCAATTACAGATGAATTATGGGCAGCGTGTGAAACAAACCTACAACATATTGCTACTGACCAAGGGGAAGCTGAATTAACTGAAGAAATAATGCGGGGCTTTTTAGAAGGAGTTTCAAAACAAAGATTAAATTCTCTTGTTAAAACTCAATTAGTTAAAAAAGCAGATTCGGATTACGTTGATTTATAGTCTAAATGAAGACAGACCGTAAGATTTGCAGGTGGCGAATACGACATCCATTAATGACCGGCACAGAAATAGCTAAACGGGTAGGGTGTAACAGACAATATGTATCCCATATTCTAGCGAAAAACGGACTAAACAATACACAACCTTCTTATCGAAAAAAAGTTATTTGGTGCAAAACCTGTGGAATTCCAACCAAAAAGAATGTATTCTGTAGTAATACGTGTAGACAAAAGTGGTATTGGGTAGATGTAGAATGTACTCTGTGTAAGAGGGAGTTTAAGTTGGTTAGGTCACATATCCAGCAAAGATTTAATCGTGGAATGAAAAATATATTTTGCTCGCAAAAATGTTATGCCAAGGGGCAGCGAGAAGGAATTGTACAGAAACGCAGATATGCATATTTCGGACGACTTGATTCAACAATGGGAGCCCAAAATCCAAGCCCTTCTTAGAGGCACGTTTGTATTAGGTTATGACAAAGCAGACCTAGAACAAGAATTACGCATTGCAATTGTAAAAGCTGCTTCATCATATGATGAAACTAAACAGGTATCCTTCCATACGTATCTTCACACAGTAATGACCAACCATTTGCGGAGCCTCATTAGTAGAGCAAAAAGACATAGGACAGTATATGAAACGTATAATATTGATGGTATTAGCCTTGATAATAATACTGACGGTTATATTTCGTCGGCGTTAAGCGAAAGCCTTACTGACGAAACGTCAATGGATTTTATTGAAGATATTGAACTTCAGGATATCCTTAATAGAAGTGATTTGAATGATACAGAACAATTATTTCTTGAGTTGCGGCTCGAAGGTACCCCGATGGAACGCATTAGTTTAATTTTAGATGAACCAGCATATAAAATTCGCAACAATATCCAAAAGAAAGTCTTAGGATTTTTATATAAAAGCCGTAGACATTTAGAGGACCCTGATGAAAAAACGCAATAAAAGATTTACTGGATTATATAGCTTGACAAAAACAGAACCCTTGTCTTATTATGACGTAATCGTAATCAATAAAAAAGATGAAATACAAAAAATAGGGACTGTAAACACTAGAGAGCAAGCTATAGAGCTTAAAACCAAGTATTTTCGTGAAGATGTGAAATACTATATGTTGGAGAACGCTACTGTCTTACAGCAACTATAGAGGAAGAGAGTTGTGGAAAGGTATGAATATATTGAAAGTGCAATTATATTCGGGTTAAACAGTTTAGCAAAACTAAAGGAATTCAAACATAATTCAGCAGATTTTGATGTACATGGCGACGCATATAAATTTCTGACAGATTACTTGGACAAATATAATGTGTTTCCAGGTGAAGATTTATTAGTAAGCAATTATCCGTTATTAGACCAAAGTGCTGCTACAGTAGATTGGGAATATGCTCGCCATAAATTTCAAGACCAGAAGTTGAGAAGAGATATGATGCAGTTAATGCAGGCTCAACGTGGGTTAATAGAAGACAATCCTAAAAAAGCATATACAAATATCCAAGAAGGATTGTATAGCTTGAACATTTTGTTAGATGATGACGTAGAGAAATATCAATATGAGCCTCAGGACAGATTAAAGGCTTATAAGGTTAGAAAAGAACGAAGATTACAATCCGGTGGGATGTTAGGGATTCCAACACCGTTTGACAGTATTAACGCTTCTGGAGTTGGTTGGATGGCTGGTGAGCTTACCTCATTATTTGCTAGACCATCAATTGGCAAAACGTGGATTACGGCCGAGATAGCAAGCACAGCTTTCTTAAATGGTTTTAAGACGTTGTTTATTAGTACAGAAATGCCTGTAGATGCCATTTCAATGCGTTTAGACGTGATAAACGGACATAAGTTAGGTTATGACTTTACTCATCAGGCTTTACGAGCAGGGGATACAGTAAATGAAGACCAGTATTTACAATTTTTAGATGAAATAAACGCTAATTACCCAAAAGACTTTTTGATTTGTGACCATATATCAGGGTCTACTAGCATAAGTGTTGAAGCAGTTGCAGGTATTATACGCAAGCATCAGCCAGACATTTGTATAATAGATGGGATATATTTGGTAGAGGTAGGGAATAGCAAAGGTCGTAATGCAGCGATGTATGAAACTAGTCATCAGCTGTTTTATGCCTTTAAAACATTAGCTATGGGGCAACAGATACCTATTTTTGTATCAACTCAAGCTAACAGAGAAGCAAGAAATCTATATGAACCACCACCAGCATCATCAGTGGCGTTTGGCGATGCTCTGATAAGGGCTAGTGACATGGCACTAAGTATGTGTGGTGTTTTAGATGAGAATGAGGTCGAAAACCCAAAGAAAAGAAGAATACAAGTACAGAAAATTCGAGATTCTCAAATGTTTATTGACTCTATGTGGATGGACTTTGACGTTAATGTCGGATTTATCAAGGAGGATACAAAATATGACCCCTTCAGCAACTACTGATTGGGCATCCTTATTATTAGATGCCGGAATCAACATACCATTAGACGGAAAAACAGAATATAGTATAACTTGTCCATTTCACATGGATACAAGCCCAAGTTTAAGCATAAACATTGAGCAAGGGCTATGGATTTGTTTTGCAGGGTGTGGTCAAGGGTCTTTAATGACTTTTTTCCAACGGCTGCTAAATAAAACCCCAAGAGAGATTGAGTATATGATGCGGGGAAAAGAGTTCGACTCAATTTTTATGCAGAATACCCCAATAATTCAACCCGAAAAGGAGATGGCAGAGATTACGTTAGATGAGGCCATAATAACCGATAAATATGCCAAATGGGTTTATGACAGAGGTTTTACAAAAGAGATATTAATGGATTGGGGATGTGGAACAGACCCAAATGGGTCCTTAGTAATACCTGCATACGATGTTAATGGGCGTTGTATAGGAACAATTACCAGGAGACATCAATTATTGCCTAAATACATGTACTCGAAAGGCTTTCGCAAGAGCCAAATTTTATTTGGTGGGAATCGAGTTAAACAGACCAAGTTTGTGTGTGTGGTCGAGGGTAGTTTAGATGCTATTTGGTTATCACAAAATGGCTATCCTGCTGTGGCATTATTGGGTATGTCTATGTCTAAGAAACAAGAGCAGCTATTGCTTGATTTGCCAGTATCGGAGGTAATTTTAATGTTAGACAATGACGAAGCAGGTCGCACAGGTAAATATCAAGTTATGAAGAGGCTACACAATAAAATATTTACTACTTTTGTAAAATTTCCAAAAGATGTGAAAGATATTCAAGAGGTACAACACAAAATATCTATTGACAAGTTAATAGAAGATAGATTATATTTTTAGAATCAAAATTAAGGAGATGTAATATGACATCATTAGACGACTTATTAAACGCATCCAGTGATACGGTATCACGACCTAAGAGTGCAAGGACAGAGCTTTACTTTAAACCAGGTGATGAGGCCTTTGTTACGTTCTGTAGTAAGATTGATAGCAAAGATGACCCTAATTGGACTACGCTTCAATTCTACGAATGGTATGACGCACCAAGGCTTTATAAAATATTGAACGCTGAGACTAGTAATTTAGATAGATTACCACCTATGGAGGATAGGGCAAGACTGAACTTCAAGTCCCGAAATATGTTTGGGTTGTGGGTTTATGTTCATGGTGTAATTCATACTCAATACGAGGATGGCTACGATGTGGTCGAAAAAGACGGGAAAAAACAATTTGTTGAAACCGTAAAAGATTACAGAGTTTTAAGTTTAGGATATGGACAGCAAGGTGCTACTAAGTATGCGTTAAAAGATATTCAAGAACGATGGAATAATGACCTTACGGCAGGCACTATTAGGATTAAACGTGAGGGAGAGGGCTTAAAGACTATGTATAGGCTGACAGACACTTCTCGAAACGATGAGCTCCCAAAAGAAAAACAAGAATTACAGCCAATATGGGAATATTATGTTGACCATTATAGTGACATATGGATGCCTTCTGGCAGCGATGGTCAAATTGAAGTAAAGACACAAGGCACTGATGACTTAGACCCCTTCGGTTTAAGTTAGGGTGCATGATGATAGTTACAACGGAAGAGTCTTTTCAAGAGGCTCTTACTAAACTATTACCATATTCAACTTGGTGTATTGATATTGAAAGTAACGGCTTAGATGCTTATGGTTACAACCAGCTTTGTGGCATAGGCGTAGCCGTTAACTCCAGCAATAGTATTGATACCGTTTATTTCCCATTCAGACATCAGCAAGGAACTAATTTATTACCAAAGCATTTAAAACAGTTACTTGCTGAGATGGGAAATAGGGAAGAGTTGATGGGCTATAATTTAAAATTTGACTTACGTTTCTTGGTTAAAGATGGCTTGCAATTAGACGACATAAAAACTTTAATTGACGTTATGGTTCTAGTTCGCATGACAGCACATACAACTGTTCGTGAATTAGCTCTTACTAAAACTATTGCTCGTTTGTTTACAACAGAGGATGCCGCCTATGATATTGAAACTAAAAAAATATTGAGGTCAAATAAGTGGAGCAAAGACTTTTCTTTATCTCCGCCAGATATTTTAGGACCGTATTGTGAACTTGACGCATATTGGACTTTGAGAATTTTCAATAAGACCTACGAAACAATACTGGAAAGCGGTCAAGAAGATGTATTGCAGCTTGAATATGATTTAACTCGTGTGTTATTTGAAATGGAAGCTACGGGTATTACATTAGATACTGAATATGCACAAAACTGTATAAACAGAATTGAGAATCGTAAACAACAGGTAGAAGCTAAAATTTTTGATATGGCTGGCAAGCAATTTAACATTAAATCAAACCTTGAACTAGGAGAAGCGTTTCATGGTATAGGAGTGTATTCCAACAAGGAGACAGAAAAAGGGAATGAGAGCTGGTCTTCAGAGGCATTAGCCCAAATAAATCATCCAATGGCTGGATTAATACGACAATATAGAGCATTGATGAAACTTTCAAGCACATATTTAGAGCCTTACGCAGATAAAGCTACTTTACATACCAATTTTTGTAACTGGGGTACTGTAACTGGTAGATTATCATCACGAGAGCCTAATTTGCAGAATATACCAAGGAATTTCTTTAACTTAGGAGATTCAAAATTAACTGATGACCAATTAGAACAAGTTAAAGGAAGGATAGATGCTATTAGTCCAGATGCATCAAGTTGGTTAGATGATGAGGTACTGAGTACGTGGAATTTTATGGGGGATGAATATTTTGACGAAGATGATGAAAATCAATTAGCTATTAGACGTATGTTTGTTCCACGTCCTGGTTTTAAGTTGTTATCTGTGGATTATAGCCAGATGGAAGTTAGGGTATTTCTTAGCTATGTTGATACTCCAGCAATTAATGAATTACTAAGCAGGCAAGATGTAGATTTTCATAGTGAGACAGCAAAAGTTGCATTTGACATAACAGATGACAATCCGGAATTTAAATATTATCGTCAAATGGCCAAGGGTATTACTTTCGGGTTGATTTATGGCATTGGTGTAGAAACACTAGCCACACAATTAAGTACAACAGAGAGGGAAGCCAAAAAATATAAAGAACGATATTTAAAAGAGATGCCTGGTAGTAGTGAATTTATTAATGGAGTGATGAAAGCAGTACAGCAGAGAGGCTGGGTTAAGAATAAGTTTGGTAGGGTTTACGTGATACCGAAACGAGATGCATATAAAGGTATTAATTATTTAGTACAAGGCACAAGTGCTGATATATTAAATGAGAGACTAGTTGAAATTAGTAAATACCTTGCAGATAAAAAATCTAATATGTTGTTACAGGTACACGACGAAATTATATTTGAGATAAGTGATGATGAGGAATGGATAATATCGGATATTAAAGATTTGATGCAAACTAATAGTTTAAATATTCCATTATTTTGTGATGTAGAGATTTGTGATGGTAGTTGGGCAATTAAGAACGAGTATGATAAACTCATAAAACAAGAAAAACAGGAGAGTGTAGAGATGGCAAAAGTAAACAGTACTTATAATGCTTCAGTACAGCGAAAATGGGGGTGGGAAAAGATTGAATGTGTAATATCAGATATTGACACAGAGTTACCTATAGAACCGCAGCTGATGGAATGTTCGGATGCTTTAGACGCTGTATTTGAGATGGTTAAGGAAAAGGTTATGGCCCAATTTACAGAAATTCAGAAGTTAACTGAAGAAAAAAAGACATCTACGAGCCAACCAGTAGAACAACCCACAATAAAATTTGAAGTATAGGTGGGTTAACCATGAAAGAACACTCTAATGATGTGTTAAAAGAATTGCTATCAAACAAAAAACTTAACTTGTTTACAGGTAGAGATAAAGAATTTGAGTTTGATAGAATTAAATTTGGAATACCAGCGTTAGATAAGCTGACGGGTGGCGGAATACCTAAAAAGCGTATGACGCTCCTCTACGGACCTACAAACGTCGGCAAGAGCTATCTAGCGAGTCAGATATGTGTTAACGCACAGAAAGAAGGTGGCACTGTAGGTTGGATTGATACTGAATTAAGTTGGGATGCTAAATGGGTTGAACGATGTGGGCTTGATTTGGATAATGTGGCTGTTAACCAACCTGCTAATGGGGAAGAGGCGTTAGAGGTTGCTAGGGCAATGCTTCAAGCAGGTGTGGCGGTTGTGGTGTTAGATTCAATAGCAGGTCTTGTACCTACTCAGGTAGCAGAAGAGGAGTTTGGATATAATCCTGTTGCTTGGCAAGGAAGATTTGTGAACTCGTCTCTTCCCAAACTACTTAATAATTTGAAATTTGGCTCTGCTTTGGTTTGTATTAATCAAGTAAGGTCTTCTTTGGGTCCTGTATCGTTAGAAGCTATGCCTGGTGGTATGGCACAACAGTTTTTTGCTCATAGCTTGTTACAAGTAAGGCGGCATGGGTGGATAGAAGAAAATAAACAACGAGTTGGATTTGATATGGAAGTCAGGCTGCGTAAAAGTAAAATAGGTGGAGAGAATTGGGGTTCGGCTATTGTGCCTTTTAGAGTATCTGGTGGCATAGACGTTGTTGAATCCTTCATACGTGAGGCAATAGATATAGGCATAATCAAACGCTCTGGTGCTTGGTATACTTATGGGGAAGAAAAGGCTATGGGCATGAATGGAATTAAAGGTTTATTTATAGATAATGAAAAATTATTAGAACAACTGAAAAAAGAAGTTATAGAATGAATATCCCACCTAGAGAACATACAACTCAAGAAAAAACTATTTCGAAAGTTTTATCAGAGATGGGATTGCGTTTTAATGAGCAAGAAGAAATTGGAAGGTATACGGTAGATTTTTGGATTCCAGAACTGGCTTTAGTAATTGAGGCGGATGGAATACATGGTCATTTTAAGAAACGAGATATAATGAGAGACCAGTTCTTAATGGCTAATGAACTAGTAGATTATATATTACATATTAAAGATACAACTTACACCAAAATTCAGGAGGTATTATGGCGAGCCTTGACGAACTTTTAAAGCCTACACGTGGATTAAATAGAGGGTTAATTCAAATACCCCAAGATGAGTGGTTATTGAAGACATTAGACGATACGTTATCACATGACGTATCTCCTATGCGTTCAGGCGTATTTTATCCGTCTTCTTTAGGTTCCCCATGTGATAGATATCTTTTTAATTGTTTTAATGGGTTAGTCAAAGACGAGCCAATAGCCGCATCCACTCAACGTATATTCGATTGCGGTGATTCCTTAGGGTTAAGATATGAAGAATACTTTAAGAAAATGAGGGTATTATTGCAGACTGAAGCACCATTGAAATATGATAAGCCTCCAATATCAGGAAGATTAGACTTTTTGATTAAGCATGAGTTATATGGACCTACTGTAATTGAGTTAAAAAGTATTAATGATAAAGGTTTTCAGTCTTTAGAAGCTCCTAAGCCAGACCATATAGTACAGCTGCAAATTTATTTAAATGTATCAGGATATCAACATGGTATTGTTTTATATGAGAATAAGAATACTCAAGAGGTTAAGGCATTTTTGATGGAGAAAAATGTAAAACATTGGGAGCAGATTGTAGATAGATGTTTAAATATTATGAACATGACATCACAACCAGATGCATGTACCGGATATAGATATTGCCCATGTCATAGAGAGGAGATTGAATAATGCCAAAAAATGCTTCGGATATAGCTTTAGATACAGCTCAAGAGTTTTTAGATGATTTAAACATTCAGTCGATAAGCGAAAAAGTAACACAAGAGTATCCTGGTTTAGATTTTACTACATTGCATGAATCTACAAATGAAGAATTAGAGGCCTACATTACAATGTATGGGGGGTATCGCAGTTATTTGGAAGTGGAGCTTGCGGATTCGGTAGCAATAAAGACAGCTTTTGAATCTCATTACAATGAGCTTTATAATATTTATATATATCAGCTGGCAGAGCAACGAGAGGCTGATGGGAAGAAAAAATTAACACGAGAAGAAATTCGTGGTGCCGCAATGACAAATAATGAACAATTAAGAGAGCTTCGAACTAAAATTATGAGTCAAGAAGCTATTGTGATTAGAGTAGGTGGTTTATTGGCAGCTTATAAGGCATGTTATGATGCTGTTTCTCGTGTAGTTACATTAAGGAACTTAGGATAATGGATTGGACAGAAACATTAGAGCTTACCAATAGAATGGCTATTACAGCTCATGGGTTGCGGTATGCGATTTTATATAAAGATTTAGATACATTGAATAAGATAGTCTGGAATCTACAGACTGACTTGGATATTTTACAGGAAAACATTGATGACGAAATTTGTGACAGAGAAGGGTAATTGGCAATTTTATAAACCTTTGCCAAAAAATTACTACATAGGAATTGATTGCTCTTCTAAGGCTATTCACGCCGTAATAGTGAATAAAAGGGAACAAGTAATAGCACAAGGAAAATGGGCAAGTTCAGCTAAGGATTTCCCTACCAGATTTTTAGAAATTGGTCGGAATTTTCGCTCTGATGTGAGTATCATAGATAATAACGCAAAAGTAGCTGTAGAAGCGGCTATTTATATTCAAAACGCTGCTAGTACGATAGCTATTGCTTCTGTGGTTGCAAGTGTTCGTACTTTATTAGATATGCGTGATGTAGATTCTGTATTATCAGATAACCGTCATTGGAAGAAGCATATCATAGGAAAAGGAAACTGTAACAAAACTTCTATCAAAGAATTTACTGTTGATAAGTGGGGAGATATTTTTTCCGAACAAGACTGGTCAGACGCAGCATGTATTGCGTTATGGATAAAACGAAGTGTAGAAGGAGAACTAGAATGAAGAAAGTTAGGGAAGGCCAAATTAGGCAAGCATTTATATCACCTAGAGAAGACCCAGTGGAATATAAAGACACATTTCCGAAAGACTTACCGACGCTTGAAGATGTTAAAGCTGAACATGGTGTAGTTGTTTGGTGTAAGTACGAGGCATGTCAACACAACCAACGCATTAAAGATTTGCAGAGAACAAGTGGGAGTTTATTGAAGAATAAGACGTATAAGCCGATAAGTGAGAGAGAACATACATGGAGAAATATTTGTACTCGCAACGAGATAGCTTTAAACTACAATGAATGGGTTGCCAAAGATGGGCAGAAACGAAAAGTGCCTGCATGCTTTGTAAGTAGTATTAAAGGGGTTACCGGTCATATGGACTTTAGTTCATTACTTCAGTCAGATGGGTCGCCTTTTGGTGGAATTATAAGTTCACAACACGAATCAGATGCTGGTTATGGGGTAATGGATAGATAATGCCAAAACGCATACCTGACAATGTAAAAACAAAAGCAATGGAATTGTTTTTAGAAGGTCGCCCAGCACGAGATATAGCTGAGACGGTTTCTGATGAATTTGAAGTTATTGTTAAGACCTCAACTATTTATGCATGGGCAAACCAGTATAAATGGGGGGAAACTAGAGCTGCATCTAGGTCTTCGGCAGTAGCAAAAGTAGCAGAGTCAGAAACAGATAGGTATCAAAGGCTTCAACAAGAACACCTTGAAACTTATGAAAGTTTAAGAAGAAAAGCGTCATCGGAATTACAGGTACATACATTCGACAGGGCTTTTGATGCCGCTAAAGCATTAGACCTTGGGATTAAAGGCGAACGGGTAGTTATGGAAGGCTTTATTAACCTTAATTTTATATCGGAAGTAATGGCTATATTAGTTGATGAAATTCAGGATAATGATGTATTAGCTAGAATAGCAGTTAAATTAAAGGCTTTGGTTGCAAACGATGAACAATAATACAACAACTTTTAGTGATGCGTTTAATAAATTAGCAGACGGACTTGTAAATCATAAGGCTATGCAAATAGGTTCGTTTTGGGAATTCTTGAGAGATACTTGGAGTTTGTCTTTTGACAAGCCAGATTTATTCAAGGCGTGGCATGTTGGAAGAGTAGCAGAAGATATAGAATGGTGTCTTCAGGAAAATTTAAATTACGTGGCTGTGTTACCTAGATTTCACTTTAAATCTACAATCTTAGGGCATGCTTTTTCTGTTTGGAAGCTGCTAAAAAGTACTAGAGACTCCAGCATATTGTATCTGAGCTATTCGGATACAATGAGTCGATACCACATAAGTGAGATTAATAAGACTATTAATAGAAATCCGGTACTTAAAGAATACATGGTGAATAGGTCGCCTAAAGCAGACTTTAGCTTTAGGTATTATATTAATGGACATCCATGCGAGATTCTTCATGGTGGTTTGTTTTCCTTCAAAAGAGGACTTCATACGAATGGTTTAATAGCAGATGACATATTGCGTGACCCAGAGAATGCTTTGAATATGGGGCAGCTTGATAAAGTGACTGACCACTTTCTTACGGAGAGTTTGTACATCCCATTAAAAGACGACCCTGTTATAGTATTAGGAACACCAATGTTACCAGGGGACTTACTTGACAAGTTAAAAGATGATGAAAGATTTTTTACTAGGGTGCTCCCAGCATTAGACCCAGAGCCTGGAAGACGGGTATTATTACCAGAGCTATATAGTGAAGAGTGGCTTTTACAACAGCAGAAAGCACGACCTAAGTCGTTTGCTTCTGAGTTTTTATTGGTTCCTCACTTATCAACTGAAGCATACTTTGAGCCAGCGGAAATTAAAGCGTGTGAAAATGAAGACCTTATAAACTATGATGCTTACAAAGAATTTGATGGACCTGCTGGTGATGTGTTTGCAGGGTTTGACGTTGGCAAGAGAAGGCATCCTAGCCATGTTGTATTGTTTAAAAAGCGTGGAGAGGTGCTACAGCAAATTCATCAAGCGTGGCTCGACAACTGGAGTTATACCGACCAAGTTGAATATCTTAATACGTTAGCCGAAACTTTTAACATAAAGACTGGGTATGTAGATAACACTCGTGGCGAGTTAGAAGATAGGGGACTTGATGGATGTTGGAAATCTTTGAATTTTACACAAAAATCGAAGAGAACAATGGCAAGTATCTTTGAAAAATATGTACAATCTAATAAGGTTGAACTATTATCTGACTCAAGACAAACAGAACAGATACTATGTGTAAACAATGAATTGAAAGCTCCTGAAGGTCCTCAAGGTCATGGAGATAGCTTTTTCTCCGTTGCTATGGCTATGCAGGCAGCATTTGAACATAGCAAGAATAGTATTACTACTCTAGGAAATGCCGTAGATTGGTTTGGCGATTTTGATTCTCCTAATGGGATGTTAAATAATCCTACCGAAGAATTGCAGAAAAGTTGGGGGGGTAGTGAAGCAGAAGGCACGTTAATAGGAATGGAAGCTAAAGAGGGAGCTCCAAACCCTAAGTGTACAGATGTATTATGTAGCCCTGCTTATTGGGTGAAAGAAAGAAACCTCTGCCTTTACTGCGGCCACCGTAGTTAATATTAATTAGGAGATAGAAATGACTATATCTAATACTAGACGTATATCTATGAATCTTGGACCTACAGAACAAGAGTCTAAACCAAAATTATCAGAACAAAGTTTAACGATTTTAAATCATAGATATTTTATGAAAAATGAGACAGGAGATACTATCGAAGATGCTGAAGGCATGTTTCGAAGAGTTGCTCGTGCTTTGGCAGAAGTAGATTTGCAGTATGGTGCTTTGCCGGTAGAGGTTGAGTTAACCGAAACAGATTTTTATCAAATGTTGAAGAACACATATTGTTTGCCTAATAGTCCTACGTTAATGAATGCAGGTATTAATGGAACGATGTCAGCATGCTTTGTGTTGCCTTTAGAAGATAGTATGGAAGATATAATGTCATCTGCTACTGATACCGCAATGGTACAGAAGTTTGGGGGTGGTACTGGATTTGCATTATCAAAGATTAGACCTCAAGGTTCTAAAATTAAATCTACTCATGGTATAGCGTGTGGACCTATTAGCGTGTTGAAGACGCTTAGTAGGGTGTCATCTATGATTACACAGGGTGGTAGGCGTGACGGTGCTAATATGGCTGTTATGGATATCAGGCATCCAGACATTATGGAGTTTATTCATTGTAAAACACAAGAAGGTGACATTCATAATTTTAATATTAGTGTTGGTGTTGACAGTGATTTTATGCAGGCTGTTGAAAATAACATGAATTATAATCTTATCAATCCAAGTGATAGTACTGTGGCGGGGTCTTTAAATGCTAAAGAAGTGTTTGATGAAATCGTTAAAGGTGCTTGGAAAAACGGAGAACCAGGAATGATATTCTTAGATAGGGTTAACAAAGACAATGTTGTACTAAATAAGTATGGACCTATGATTGCTACAAACCCCTGTGGAGAGCAGCCTTTATTAGCTAATGAATCCTGTAACTTAGCTTCTATAGTTTTAAGTAGGTTTTTTATACCTTCTATACGACCCACAGATTGGCGTAGACAGATTAATTGGGATAAGTTAGAGAGTATTACCAAAACAGCTACTCACTTCCTAGATAATGTTATAGACGGAAATGAATATGCAACACCGGCTATTCAGCAAATGACACAGGCAACTAGAAAGATTGGGCTTGGCGTTATGGGATTTGCAGACCTGCTTATTCAATTAAAGATTCCATACAACAGTGATAAGGCTAGAGAAATTGGTGGGGAGCTAATGAAATCTATTAGAGTATGGGCTGACGAGAAATCAATGGAGCTTGCTGTACAGCGTGGTCCTTATCCAGCATGGGAAGAAGAATCTGGATATCCTGCATATCGCAATGCTTGTAGAATGACTGTAGCCCCTACTGGAACTATAAGCATGATTGCAGACACGGCTTCTGGTATAGAACCAACCTTTAGCTTGGCGTGGGTAAAACAAAATATTCTTGAAGGTAAAAGTCTTTATTATACAAATCAGCTATTGGCAAAAGAGAAGTTCTTTACTCCTGAATTAGCAGAGCATTTATCTAATGGCGGAACATTAAGTGATGCTGAAGGTTTTGATATTCCACAATGGGCTAAAGAAGTATATATAACAGCACCAGAGATTAGTCCTCGTGACCACGTTTTGATGCAGGCAACCTTCCAACAATATGTAGATGCTGGGATTTCTAAGACCATCAATTTCCCTAACGAAGCTCAAATTATTGACGTTGAAGATGCCTATGTGTTAGCTTGGAAGACAGGATGCAAGGGTATAACAGTTTACAGAGCCGGTTCCAGAGATAAAGAAGTATTAGTAAAAGGTACAACTGAGCAACAAGAACATGAATGTCCAGATGGCGGTATACCCTATGTGGTATTTGAATCTGGATGCGAAACATGTAAGACTTGTGGGTGGAGCTTGTGCCATATAGCGTAAAAGGAGAATAGATATGATTGGCAATATGTTAGGTGGAAGAGACCAGCAATTTATAGCGACAAGGGATGAGTTAACAAGTACCTGGAGAATTTTAAATACATGGGATGCTAGCTTAAAAAAACTTCAGCCAGATGATGATATACCAGATGACTCACCGGCTGTAACTATTATAACGGAGGGGGCATATATTGCATTAGTAACTGAATCTGCTAGGTTGGGGTTGTTAGAGAATATGTCTTTTAGTAATTATGAAGACTACTCACCCTTAATTGCCGAAAAAGATTTAGAAATTTCTCAATTACAAGCAGAAGTACAACAGCTGCAATCAAAAACAGTGCAATTAGAAGAACAAGAGCCACATTCAGAAGGCTATGACTTGAAGGCTAGAGCTATGGAAAGCATATTAAAGATAGTATCTATTCAAGATATGAGTGATTTAGGTAATTCGTAGAGTTTTCTGGGTATTTGAGTAAAATATACAGTATATAGGGATAATTTCGATTAAGTGAGGGACATGAACATTGAAGCTGAGTGAATATATGCCAGAAGTACCCATTATAGCAAGCCAAATTACTTCGTTAAATGAACAAATAGGCCTGTTGCAATTAATGAAAGCAAGCCAAACTAGCAGCACTCCAAGCATTGGACTAGAAGGTGTTATAAACTCACATCTTAAGAATCAAATGCAGTATAGGCAACAGATGGCTACTGAATTGCAGACTATTGCAATGAATGTGGAAGAAATTCGTGCTCCAATTACCCATATTACAAGCGAAGTATTTCGTCGTGGATTTGAATTTTCTGCTATGCATGATAAAGCTGACAAAGAGCAGCTAGAAGAATTTCAAAGTTTTATGAAATCATGTAATGGGTTTGGGCAGTCGTTGGAAGAAGTACTCAGAATGTTTCATACCGATGTTAACATCCTAGACGATGCTTTTCTTTTTATGGCAAAAGACTACATGGTAGATGATGACGGAACGATTACTAGTAAGGTTAGTGAGATTAGAAGATTAAACCCCTCACTAGTCGAATATGATTTAGACGAAGACGGACATCCGAAGAATGCTCATTTTATTTGTATTATACATAGAGATGTAATTGAAGACACACACGGAAAATGTACAGAGCCGAATTGTAATTTAGATTTACAACCAGCAATGTATTATTATAAGAAAAAAAATGGTGGGATTTTATATTTGTTAGATTCTGAGGTTATTCATATAAGCAAATTTAACCCCTCGGAAACGTATGGGTGGTCCCCAGTAATGACTATATTCGAGAAGGCGTTGACTCTTATTGGTATGGATAAAATGCTTTATCGGTATTTTTATGAAAGACGTGCTCCATCATCAATGTTAATGGTACATACTAGCGATGCTGAGTCTTTACGTAGAGAACGTGAGCACATAGCAGCACAGGTTAAAATGGACCCTTCGTTTATCCCAATGGTTGCAGTCAATAACCAAGACGGTAGAGGGAGAACAGAACTTGTCCGCTTGTTTCATACGTTGCAGGAGATGGACTACCTTCCTGTGAAAAACGAGATACGTGAGAGAATAGCTGCTATGTGGGGAGTATCTCCAGCTTGGCAGGGAGCACCAGATGCATTTGGTGGACTATCAACACAGACACAGCAATTAGTTGTGATGTCTAGGGTAGTAGAAGGTGACCAAGCATTATTTCACTCTAAAGTATTCCCATTGATATTAGATGCATTTAATATTACTGAATGGTCTTTGCACCTAAGGGTACCAGAAGAGAAGAACGAAGCCACTAGATTGAGTTTTGCCCAACAGAGAGTTGCTATGGCTAGTCAATTGAAAGGCATGGGCTTTGAGGTAATGATTGCAAATACATCTGAGGATTCAGGTGTTCCACTAGAGGATGCACAATTTGTGGTAGCTAATGCTCCTGAAGAGGAAGAAGACCCTATGGGTGATGAAGGATTTGGTGACATGATGGAATTCTCAGCACCAACACCAGAAGCTGACAGAGACATAGACGAATGGGCTGCTGCACGGGAAGAGAAAGGTGAGAACCGACAGTTTGGATATAGGAACTTACCTGGAAGACCTGTTAAAGGTACGGAGAAATCTCGTGCCAATTAAAGAGAAAGATGGAAAATGGTATTGGGGTACACAAGGACCATTTAATACCAAAGAAAAAGCCCAAGAAGTGGCTCAAGCTGCCTATAGTAGTGGATATCAAGGCTCATTCAAGAAATTCCTAGCTTTTCAGAAGGGAAAATACACACAAGAAGAAGTACAATACGCCGTAGCTTCTCCTGAGCAACTAGAACGAGGAGAAAAGTGTGGCACATGCTATTATTTTCAACTGGAAGAAGGAAAGTGTTTGATTGTAGAAGGGAACATCCATGATGATATGTGGTGTAACAAATGGGAAGAAGCAGACCGCATATCATTAAAGTCGGTAGCTAATATTACAAAAGCTCAAACCTACGCTCTACATTCTGCTGGAATTCATTCCTTAAAAGATTTAGCAAATTGCGAATACATGGAGATTATAAATTTAAATAAGGAAGCGTTTGGGCAGCTACAGTCGCAAGCCAGGTTGCAAGCAACTAGAATTGAAGACCATAAACACGCATTTGAGTTGTTACCTATGTCGAAAGGCAGGGGAATGGATAGAATACCGACACCTGACATGGGTGATATATATTTTGATATGGAAAGCGATTCTCATCATTCCGGTTTAGAATATTTATTTGGTTTCCACAACACCGAAGGAATTTATAAAAGTTTTTGGGCACATACCGAAGATGAAGAACGTATTGCTTTCACCGAAGTTTTAAATTATATAAGTAAGCATATAGAAGAACATCCAGAGTCACATATTTATCATTATAATCATTATGAACCTACTGCGTTGAGAAAACTATGCGTAAAGCATGGAGTAAGTCTTACAGTGCTTGAGCCCTTACTATCAAAATTTATTGATTTATATCCTATTGTTAAAGAGTCAATTAGGATTTCGCAACCTCATTATGGGTTAAAAGACTTGGAAGTGTTCTATATGTCTAAACGAGAAGATGATATAACAGACGCATTAGGCAGCATAGATACTTATCAAGTATGGAAAGAGAGCCAAGATGAAACTTTATTATCTAAGCTAGAAACCTACAATCAATCTGATTGTGTATCAACAGAATTATTGAGAGATTGGTTATTAGAAATACGCAAATTAGAGGGGACTGTATTTACATCGGATATGCCTGGTGTGTATACTCCCACTTACGGTCGGTATGATAAGAAGAAAAAGAAATCAACCGTTCAGCATTTTAAAGATTTTGCCGAGAATGAGCTGGGATTAGAGGTGGGCAATGAATAAACTCTGTCCAAAATGTACAGGAAATTTATATGTTACATTAGATAGAGCATTGCAATGTCGGGAGTGTGGGAAAACCATCGCATTGAGGAGAGAGATTCCGAATGAAGTCCAAAATTCCAGAGCCAGCCAAGGAAGAATTAATAGCCAAAAAACTAGCCGGAGCCAGCTGGGTAGAGCTGGCGGCGTATTTAGAAACTTATTTCGGCGTTAGTATTGATAGAACGAATGTAGCCCGTTGGTATAATGAAGAGGTTGGGATTATCAATGTAAAGCCAGAGAATATTGAGCTTGACCGTCTTCAAGATAGGGTATCATTAGATAAACGAATTGCTATTTATCAAGCCCAAATTCGGGAAATTACTAAACGCTACAAAGAACTACTAAAGAAATCAAATACTACTGAAACATTAATTGATGCTATACATAGTGCTGCTACCCCATTACCTAAAGTAGCTCCAATCAAGTATTCAAAGCCTACTGGAAAGATTAAAGGAGAAAGCCCACAGATAGTTGTTGCCCCATTGTCAGACACACATATAGGGGAAGTCGTTGATTATAATCAGATGACTGGATTAAACAGATATGACATGGAGATATTTAACAACCGACTATTTGGATGGGCTAGTACAGTATTAAATTTAGTACAACATCGAAGAAATTCAGTACCAGTTGATGAGCTTATTATTCCTATGTTGGGAGATATTATATCTGGGGATATCCATGACGAACTCGTATTTACTAATGAAGACCATGTTGTTCATCAAATGATACGTGGGGCTCATTTAATCAGTCAGGCTTTAAGATATTTAGCACCTCACTTTAAAAAGATACATATTCCATGTGTGGTAGGCAATCATGGACGTATGACTCGCAAACCACCTATGAAAGACAAAGGAGTAATGGACTGGGACCATCTGCTGTATCAATGGGTAGCATCCTATATGAGAGACCAGGATAATGTGACGTTTTCAATTCCTACATCTTTCTTCAACACATTTAACATCCACGAACGCAACGTGTTGATAATGCATGGAGATAGTGCTTCTGGTTCTGGAGCTGTTACATCTATAACAAAAGCTGTGTCAAACTTACGGTCGGTGTTGCATTATAGGCATACAGTAGAACCTGAAGTAAATAACGCTGCTGGTAATGTGGTTGCTCCAAATATACTACCTAAAAATTTCGATAGTGCTTTTATTGGACACTTCCATAGAAACGACGAATGGGACATTGGTAATGGTAGCGTATACATATGCGGTACTATGAAGGGTGGCGATGAATATGCATTCTTTCGCTTAGGGGTGATAAGTAGACCCCTGCATATAATGACTTACTGGCATCCCAAGTTAGGTATGATATCCAAAGATACCATTTATCTAAATCAGTTTGATGATAAACCTAGTAAATTTTCAGATGCTTTGCCGGAGATTTGGGCTAAAAGTTCTGCCGTTTTATAAGTACAATATATATAAGACGGAGGACATATGTCACAACGACAATTGGAAGCTCAAATTAACGGTGCGATTGGTCAACTGGTTCAAAATATGTTTGACTTATCACAACAAAGAGTTCCGGTATGTACCGGCAACTTAAAAAGTTCAGCTACCTTTAATAGCGGTAGAGCTGAATATACAATTACATATGATACTGATTATGCAAGGACTGTAGAGTTTGGTTCTCTTACTGGAACATCAAATAACAAACCTTATGTAAGTAAGATAAAAAGTCATTATCGAACCACTCCATCAGGGAGGAGAGTCCAAGTAAAGTCTCATACTAAGACTTATCAAACAGGCAAACCAATTGTATGTCGTGATGGTTCCTGGAAAACAATTAATACATCTGGACCGTACCAAGGAAGATTCTTTTTAACTAGTGCTGTTAAGGATGTATTGTATCGTGCTTTAGGAAAACAAAATGCCCTTCAAGCCTATATCAGATAAGAGGAGAACCATTATGCCAGACAGTAAATTAAAAATTAGCCCAGAGCAGGAATACTGCTTGGAGAAACATAGCCGAATGGTAGGACGCATATTAGATTTATTAGAAGCAGCGTTTCCAGAAGGCACACAATTAACTACAATTAAAAAATTAGCTCAAATACCATTATATGATTTTCGTAATGAAATGTTAGGACTTATTTCTAATGGCGTTCCAAAAGAATAAATTATTAGTATAATATAGAAAGACACATAGGAGGACACAATGGACAAGAATATAGACCTAAACTCTGAACTGTGTATATGCAAAGCCGAGAATGGGTGTAATTGCCAGGGATGTGACTGTGATGATGAACAAAAAGCACAATGCGCTTGTGGCAATTGGTTTCAATGTGCTTGCGGAAACTGTAAAGATATAGAAGGAGAATAACAATGATTAGAATATTTACATTAGGGTTACAATTTGCGATGTTAAATGCACGGCAATCAAAGTCTGCAAAGAACATTCTAAAAGAGGGTATGGATGTGATTACCACATTAGGTGCCGCTTTAAAAGATAAAAAAATTACGCAGGCTGAGGTTAAAGCTGTATCAAAAGAACTGAAACAGTTTAATAAAGCAGCTACAGATTTGCTTGATGCCTTAGTAATTCCTGACTAGTAAGGGATGCTACTATGGATTTTTCTAATCTCAAGCTACCTATCGGGATAGTTGTATTAGTACTAGGACAAGCTATCGCCTCGGTGTGGTACGTTTCTGGGCTAGACAACACGGTTAAAAATCTTACCCAATCGGTAGCTGAGATTAAATCTTCAATGGACGCAAAAGAAATTGCCGTCCTTTCTACAGAACTCTCTCATCTTAAAGAAAAGATGGCAGACGTTGAAACCTTCGACCCTTCCGATATTCACTTAGACGATTTAGGTATTCCATCATTTGATGCATTATTTGGCGAACTAGACCATATATATCAACGTCTTGACGAGATTGAACGGAACGGTGGAGGAGAAATACCACAAGATTTATATTGGCAATTAGATGATTTATGGCGAGAAATGGAAAACCGTTCTCGTGACTGGGAAGAAGTACGTTTTCAGTTAGACACATACTACTTCCAAATAGAGGATATAAATATCCGCTTACAAGATTTAGAAAGGCGGGTAAACGAATTATTAGACCATAGGTGGAATTAAGATGAAGCTTAACCTTAACTTAGCCACCATTAGTGTCCTAGTAGGCTTTGCCACACAGATTGGCGGAGGCGTATGGTATCTATCCCAAATAGATGCTGCTGTTGCCTCTAACTCAACTAGTATCCAAAAACTTCAATCTACACTCGAAGAGCAGCCTTACGACCATTTAAATGCTACGGTAGAGAGTTTGAATAACCGAGTAAATGAAATCTCAATGACTGACCTACTTACACTTTTCCAAATGTCAGGGGATGAGACTAAAGAAATATCTGACCGACTTTCAGAGCTTGAAAAACTTAACGCCCTGATTGAGCTCAAGCTAGAAATGTTAGCGGTACAAGGAGCAGGAGGTTTATAATGGATATCAAACTCGGTAACCTAAAAGTTTCATTAGCTATCATTATTACCATTGTTGTTCAAGCTGCAGGTTTAATATGGTACGTTTCTTCATTAGATAGCCAGATGAAAACTAACGCCACCCAAATCGAAGAACTAAAAGAAGCACATACTATTAAAATTAATGACTTAGAAACTAGACATAACATAGCTATCGAAAAAGTAGCGTCTGATTTAGAGAAGTATCAAACATTAGATGGAGTCATGCTTTCTCAATTAGAAGCAAGACTGGCTGAAAATGAGCAAGTACAACGAGTGATTGATAACGAAATGAGAACTATTATGTCAGACCATTCAGGCTTTAGTGATGTACTAAAAGAGTTAAACAAAGCTGGGCTTATACCGTCTGGCGAGAAACGAGAATATGGGAGTTACTACTGATGAATAATTTAAAAATACCCATTGCTGTTGTAGGTGTTATCTTAGTGCAGGCTTTTGCTATCATATGGTACATGAGCCAACTAGATTCAACGGTAAAACGACTAGATGCTACAGTATCTAATTCTGCAATAGAAAGATTTGGAATTATGGAATCAGAGCTAGACAACCTAAAGGGTCGTTTACTGTCTGAAGGGTCTGCTGAGATGGCTAAAGATATAGGCGAACTAAGTCTTAGCGTTGCTGAAATAGAAGAACTTATATTGGAATGGTCAGACCAACGAGTGTTCCACTTACATGACGAAAATTTTGATAAAAAGATAGAACAAAAAATTACAACCCTACGACAACGTATACAGAAATTAGAGGCTAATCAAGAAGTTATATTTGAAGAAGCCCGGGGTATTAAATCAAAGGTGAAATAGTATGGGTAAAAATTGATATGTTTAGGAAGTTAACGATTAAGGATTGGTTTATATTAGGTGTTGTGTTTTTTAGTTTGTTGCATCTAATATCTTGCCGACACCTACCCTTTATAGGGGAAGAGCAGAGTAGTTTAGAACAAGCAGAAAATATTGAGGAAGTAGCAACAGCACCTACCAACACATTGGAAGCCGTTTTACAAAGAGGGGCTTTGAAATGTGGAGTCAATGAAAACCTCAAGGGGTTCGGTATGAAGCTCTCTACGGGCAACTACGAGGGCTTCGATATTGATTTTTGCAAGGCTGTAGCTACGGCTATACTAGGAACTCCGACAGTTGAGTACATTCCGTTAAATGCAGCGGAACGCTTTACAGCACTGTCAGACGGAACGATAGACGTACTTATTCGGAACACAACATGGACAGCCACAAGAGATATGAAACTAGGGAATAGTTTTGTAGCAACTACCTTTTATGACGGACAAGGAATACTTGTTTATTCAAATACAATGTACACAGGCTTAGACCTTTTGGTTATGCAGACATTAACTGAGGGAACAGACACCCTTATGGAGTTATCAGGAAGCACAATCTGTGTCGTAGCAGGCACAACAACAGAGAGGAATATAGTTGAAACATTTAACAATGCCGGTGTCCCGTTTAAAATACTACCTTTTGAAACTAATATGCCTTTACGTGCAGCATTTGGAAGGGGAATTTGCAATGCAATCAGCATGGATAAATCAGCGTTATTAAGTTTCAAAGCCACCTTAACTAACCCAGATGAGCTTACATTAGCTGGAGCGACCTTATCCAAAGAGCCATTAGGACCTGTAACTAGGGACAATGATTCAGAGTTTTACGATGTGGTCCAGTGGACTATCTTTGGAATGATTCAGGCAGAAGAACTAGGTGTATCATCTGCCAACATAGATAGATATGTACAGCAACCGTTTGACCCACGCATAGCTAAACTCTTAGGCGTAAGTTATGGGGGCGGAGAAGTATTGGATGTAGGGTTGGCTATTAGACCCCATTTTATGCAAGATGTAATCAAACTAGTCGGGAATTACGGTGAAGTGTATGACCGACATTTAAAACCCCTAGGGCTAACTAGGGAGAACAGTTTAAATGCTTTATGGCAGGATGGAGGGTTGATTTACTCACCGCCCTTTAAATAATATGAAAAATTATCGAGGACATATTCCAAACAAAGAGGTAAGAGACCATCAACGGGAAAAGGTCTACCATGCAGAAAGTGAGTGTCAGTATTGGAAAGAATTTATCTATATGACTGCTGAAGATGTAAAAGAACTCATAAAAGCAATTAGTGAGTGGGGCGGAGTCAAAACTCCATCAGTAAAGTTAGGGGAACAGGATTCGTTTGACGGCGTTAGAGATGAGGATTTGTGGTTAGTAAGTGGGAAGGAGCCTATTTACAGCACCAAAACAAAAATAGTGCTGCCAT
>VTLG01007799.1_pt1 | contig 27896 bp, 20 predicted proteins | sample 4694571 | NCBI WGS metagenome assembly VTLG01 (sample SAMN12604809, study PRJNA352737) | marine metagenome | biome: ENVO:00000447; feature: ENVO:00000209|ENVO:00000569|ENVO:01000036; material: ENVO:00002151; isolation source: viral sequences binned using virsorter ...
CGCCTGTAGTCAGGGATGCAAAAACATCTACACCTACAGCAGTATCATAATTTGCTGCGTCTATTGTGCCTGTTGTGGTATCACCCAACATTAATGATGAAGTGCCAAATGTTTTAGCATCTGATAAGTCATTTATTGCACTTGCACCGCCACCACTTGCATCTTCCCAACCTACGCCACTTCCTGTTGAAGTAAGCACTTGTCCGTCAGAACCTTGAGCACCACCAATTGTTAAATTATCGGTTTCTAAAGTTCCGTCAATGTCTGCATTACCTGATATGTCTAAAGATCCTGCATCTAATTCCCCTGATATAGTGAGTAAGCCACTAGAGGGATTGTAAGTAAAACCTGTATCGCTCTCTGCACCTTGGTCACCTGATGCACCATCTACAAATATTGGGTATACAGTTTCATCAGTTGAATTATTAGCTGTAACTGTAAATGAACCAGCATTTCCTGTAGTATCTTGGTTAAGTGTACCGACTGTGAAGTCTAATGTATTATCACCATCTTGATAAGCTACAGTTATACCTGATTCAGTATTTGAACCAACCATAGCTCCTACAGTATCTGCAATATATTCGTTTAGTGCTGTACCGTCTACTGTAATTGCATCAGCTTCTAAAGTTCCATCAATATCAGCGTTTCCTGATATATCTAAACTTGTTGCATCAACTTCTCCTGCTACTGTTAATACACCATCTGCTACTGTTATTAAATCAGTATCTGATGTATGTCCAATAGTTGTACCATTAATAATAACGTTATCAACTGTTAAAGTTGTTAAAGTTCCTAATGAAGTTATATTTGATTGTGCAGCAGTTGTGACTGTGGCCGCCGTACCTGAAGTGTTTCCTGTTACATTACCAGTTACATTACCTACAACATTACCTGTAAGCTGTGTAGTAGTTAATATTCCTGAACTTGGATTATAAGTAAGTCCAGTATCTGTTTCTATTCCCTGTGTACCTGTTGCCCCATCTACAAAGGTTGGATAAACAGTTTCATCAGTTGAATTGTTAGCAGAAGCAGTTACGCTTGTTGCAATTGCAGCAGTTCCTGAAGTATCTTGGTTTAATGTTCCTATAACAAAATCTAGGGTATTATCCCCATCTTCGTAAGTAACTGTAATATTTGTTTCAGTATTACTTGATACCATTGCACCAACTGTATCGGCTATAGTTTCTGCAAGAGTTACACCATTTACAGTAATAGCATCAGCTTCTAACGTACCATCAATATCTGCATTACCTGAAATATCTAAACTAGTAGCATCTACTTCACCGGCTACTGTTAATACTCCATCAGCAAGGGTCATTAAATCTGTATCAGAAGTATGCCCTATTGTCGTACCATTAATGATTACATTATCAACGGTAAGAGTTGTAAGCGTACCAAGACTTGTAATGTTTGATTGTGCTGCACCTGTAACTGTTGCTGCAGTACCACTTGTATTTCCGGTTACGTTTCCGGTTAAATTTCCTGTAAATTGTGTTGCTGTAAGTATTCCCGAGCTTGGGTTATATGTTAAACCTGTATCACTTTCTGCTCCTTGAGAACCAGTAGCACCATCAACAAAGATAGGATATACAGTTTCGTCTGTGGAGTTATTAGCTGAAACAGTAATGTTATCAGCAGTACCTGTCGTGTCTTGATTAAGTGTTCCTATAACAAAGTCTAGAGTATTATCTCCATCTTCATAAGTAACTGTAATATTTGTCTCTGTATTAGAGCCAACCATAGCGCCGACTGTATCAGCTATATATTCATTTAAAGCTGTTCCGTCTACCGTATAAGCATCGGCTTCTAATGTCCCATCTATATCTGCACCACCACTTATGTCTAATGAGCCTGCGTCAAGCTCACCTGAAATAGTAAGTAATCCACTTGAAGGATTATAAGTAAAACCTGTATCTGTTTCTAAACCTTGGGTGCCTGTCGCTCCATCTACAAAAACAGGGTAAACAGTTTCGTCAGTAGAATTATTTGCCGTCGCATTTATATTATCTCTTACCTCTTCAAGAACAACGGCTGTTAATCTTAATTCAGCTTTGTCTCCAGAACTAAAAGCTCTTGCAGAAGTATTATCTTGGGCTCTTACAATTGTTAAAGTATTACTACTACGGGCAGTAACTTTTACAATCTCTGTATTAGTGTCGTCATCAAAGGTGCAATAAAAATGCTCACCTGCACTTAGGGAAGGGAATACAGATCCATCAGCTACACTAGCACTAGTTACACTATTGTTTATGTCTGCTGAAAGAGTTGTTGTGGCATTGTTAGTATATTTAATACTCGCCATTTAAAAAACTCCTAAAAATTAACTAACGGTTACAGTCCAAGTGATCGTAATAGCGTCAGCTGAACCCTTATTAACTACATCAAACTCAGTGTGACATAACAAAGTACCACCAGAAGAAGCATTTAAAATTCCTGCTTCTACTACTGCACCTGTTCCTGTGCCAGCTGCAAATGTAGCTACATAAGTTACTACAGCACCAGAAACTGTACCACTTGTAAGGGCTACCCTACCAAGTTCAGTTCCTAACGCAGTATCACCAGCTGCTGGGTTAGTTGTGTTAGATCCAATAGCCATGTGTGTCATCGCTGCTGGGCTGTTTGAAGTTGTTTTTATCATACTTGAAGCCACAAATCCTTTACCAGCGGTAACAACTAAGTTATCAATTTCACGTACAACTTCATCATTAAGACGAACTTCTACTTTACCTTTTAGATTAAAACTATCATTAATCATATTTTCTCCTACGAATTAAGTTCAAAAGTGTTTAAAGCCGACGTGTTCAATACACTGTTTGCACCAGATATATATAAAACAGTTATCGACTCAGACATTGTAGCACTATCTGAAGTAGATGTACTAAAACTATATGCTAGAGCGTCTGAAACAGAAGGCGTTTCACTTAACGCTTTAGCAAAAACAGATATAAGCGAATCTGATGTAGCTACAGAATCAGTTTGTGTCCCAAAAGCAAAGGAAAAAGAGGATGCATCACTTAATGTAGCAGTATGAGTAATTCCCGTTGACCAATCTGTTGTTAATGGGTCATCATTGCTTGCTGTATCAACTAAACTAATTGAATCTGAAAAACTCCTCACAAAACTCACTACTCTACTAAAACTTTCACTTACAGATACAGATTCTGTTTGAGTAGCTAAAGTAAAGGCCAATGCGGCCTGTTCTTCTAAAGTAGCTGTATCTCCTAGTGCTTTAGCAAAACTGGTAATTGCTATGGTGTCTGAAAAAGAAAAAGCCTCTGCATTTGGAGTCCCTACAAGAAAGAATAAATCTTTAGAATAAGCGTCTAATAATACACCTACAGCTGATAAATTTACATACTGTACGATGCCATTGAGGTCTGTAAATGTAACTACAGTTTTTAAATTTTGAAAAACAGAGACGGGCTCAAGAGAGTCCGTATCAATTATGGCCCTTAAGTTGGCATAATCAACTGTAAACTTGAAGGCCATTAATCAAAGTCTTCTCTAACTTTGAACTTAATGAAATCTTGTACGGTCTGTATGCCGCCTCCAGAAGTTGTGTATTCAAGTTCTCCCTCAAAGGTTCCTGCCGCCGTCCAAGTTCCTGAAGGGAAACTAATAGCGCATTGTCCATTTGAAGCAGAGGTTAATGAAGCTGTAATAGTAGAAAGAACAGTAGTTTTTCCAACTTCTCTAATTCTAAGTCTAACTGTACCACCTGTTAGATTAACAACTTCCCATGTAGTACTATCATCAGCATCTAATGTGTAGCCAGACGCCGCAGTGTTACTGTCTTTTAATGTGAAGTTAAGTTGTGGGAGAGTGTCTCCTACCACTAATTTTAATGTATCTGAATATGCCATAAATTACCTCTTAGTATAACTTAAAAAATAGACGCCGCAAAAGGCAGATAGTCTTTAGTCATAAATGTTCTATCAATCAATAAATCATCAAGTCTTTCTGCAGTTGGCCCCAGTGCTGGTAAGAACCAAGCATCTCCATATCTAGGAGCTTGGGCCATAGGGAGTAATAAACCAAGCGGACCATATATACCAGATCTATCTAATAACTCAAACATATAATGGCCCCAAGGCATATTGTCTGATCTAAACGCTCTCTTTGCACTAGCTTCATCTCCTATTGCACTTCTACTCAAATATTTAATAAACTCTCTTATTTCTAAACCAATTGCAGTTAATGGTAATAGAAGAGAGGCCATTATTACAATGGGCATTACTCTACTGCTTAATTGTCCATCCTCTCTGTATTTATTTCTCCCCTCTCTAATTGCACCACCAACTATGTTTTTACCATAAGCATAGAAGAAAGCTTTTAGCTGCCACACTAAAGCAAAGTATGGGTTTGAGGCCCATACAGGTCTTTCTGCAGCATTTGGTCTTACAATTGATTCTTCTACAAATCTGGCTAAAGCTTCTTGTACTTTTTTCCCGCCTTCAGTATCAAACCTACGCTGACCTTTTTTAGTAGAACCGGCCCACTCTAATATTTCATCTGGAGTTACATTTCTCTGAAGTTCTTCTAAGTGTCTAATTGCAGTTTTATCGCCAGCTTTAGCTTTTTGGGCAGTTCTTATTAAATATTGTTCACCCATTAAAGCTGCAAATACCCTAGTGAATTTAGTATATTGTTCTAATAAAGTAATTCTAAAAAACTTACTTGCCCAGCGTTTAGATCTTTCTGTCATAAACCCAAGTTCTGCAGCATTAATATACATAGTTTCTATAGCCTCATGTGTAACAACACCTAGGTCCCTGGCAAACTGCTGTGCTTCTTTTCTGTTTTTAATAGTGTATTGAAGTTGTTCTACAATAGTCCCAATCTTATTGTTCATGTCTCTTGATCTAAGTATTGGCCCTGCTAAATCTGGTAAAGAAGCAAGTGCAGCAAATGTTAATAAAGTAACCATGTTACCAAATAATGCCCAACTATTTAGTTGTCTCATAAAGGGGCTCATACCAACACCAACTTTACCTAACTGAGCTTCAAGTCCTTTTCTTGCGCCTTCTCGACTTGCATCATCTTCTATCCTAGCAAGCAAAATTTCCGCAGCTCTCCAACCTTTAACTTCTGTTTCACCATCTTCAAGCCTTGTTAAAACCTTAGCTTTATTTTCTCCATATAGGTTTTCTAATTGAGCTTTGTCCCAGTCTGTGGGAACAACCCTTACTTTATCTTCATATTCTAATTTTTTAACAATGTTTTCTATATATGATTTAATTGCGAAGTCAGCTGATTTTAATAAACCTGCATCTCCATCTGGGTTCACATTTCCATTTTCATCTAGCCCACGCCTAGCTGCAATATTAGGTATGTTTTCAAAATATTTTTTTCTTTCCTGTGCCATACCAATAGAAAGAGTAGAAGCGTCTTCATCTTTACTTTCTGATACTAGGCCTGTTGAATCACTTTCTTCATCTGTTTTTGCCCAATCTTCAACAAAAGCTAACCAACTTTCAAAGCCTTTAGGGGCTTTAACTTTTGGATTGTATTTTGCTAACAAATCAGCAAGTTTTTGTCGTAGTTGTGGGCTATTAATTATTTCAGATAAAAGCCAATGTCTACTAAAAAAGTTTTCTTTGTATCGTATATTTGGGTTTTTTACTGTTATATAGTCTTTATAAAACTTTTGTAAAAACCTTCGCATTGCTTTCGCGCCTTCGGTAGATAAGTCCTCTGTGTTTACTCTGTCGTCTTCTGCTAGCGAAGCAGCTTCTGCAATTTTTTCCACATCGAGGTTGTCATCTTTATCTCTAAACGCAAACTCTCCATTAGTTTCTTTGTGATCCAAGAGAGCATTAATGTTTTGGTTTATTACTATAGTTCTAGCATTAATAAAACCCCACTTATCTTTAGAAGAAGAACGTGAGTACAACTGTCTCGCTAAGTCTTTACCCGCTTCTGGAAATTGCCAAAGTTTATTTACTAGCCCCCTCATATAACCATCATTAGTTTGAATTGCATAGGCAACAGACCAATACCCTTTATCGGTAGTTTGTCCAGGTATTTTTGATCGAAGGAGTTGTAAAACTTTTCTTTTAACACCTTCTAAATGTTTTTTATTAATATATTTTTTATGTACTTTTATGGTTTCTTCAATTAAATTCCTAACTTGTACTTCTTGCCCAAAACTTATACCTTGCAACGAATCATGTATGCTTTGATAAGTTCTTCCGTTTTTAATAACTTGGTCTACATATGTTTCAAAATCTCCAAAACCAGATGCGGTTTCTGAAAACCTTTCTCCAAATACTAAATTTCGCATTTTTTCATAGATCTGCTCTATTTTTTTAAATAACCTAGTAAAGTACCCGCTAACAAAATCACCGCCTTTTGGCGTTTCCCCTGTTCTAATTTTCTTTAAAAGGACCGTTGCAAATTTATCTGCAAACCACTCCTCAAACCCATACTTACCGGAATATCGAGCTTTTGCTTTTGGGTCTGTTGTGGTATCACGCTCTTTTTCAAAAGCATCCATTAAAAACTTTAAACCTCGTGCATTTTTGAAAAGAAGTTGGAGTTCCACTCTAAACACCGCATGGCCCATTTCATGCGATAGCGCCAACATTGCAACTGGTAAACTAACGCCATCTAATCTCTGTTGACCTGCTGTAGTTAAATCTGCGTTTTCTATTTCTTGTTGATTATAAAGCCCCGATACCCTACCACTAAACCCTCTAATTCTCTTTATGTCTATTAAAATAATATCTTCATCTGTATCTGGCAGGTACACATACTGCGCAAGTTTTCCTTTCTCTTGCATTTCTCTTGCAAAAGTAAACAAAGTTTTACCTCTAAAAGAAAGCCTATCCTTTTCTGTTTGTTGAATTAACTCTTCTGGAGTTATCATAGTCAGCTTTCTGTTATATTTAAAAATACTTCTTGTAACTTCTAAAAGTTTGTAAGCAAAGTTGTTTTTAAAATCTGCACTTTTACTTGGTTTTTTAGTTGGGTCTGGGTTATTAAAATAATCCCTTACAGTTGGCGATATTGTTGTGTCTTGTAACTTTAGAGGTTTTGTTGTGGTTGTTGGTTGGTTTTTCTGTGCAAACGCTTTTAAAGACTCAGCATGGTTTGTCGGTAGTATGTCCCCTTTCTCTCTATACTCGGTATAATATAAAAGTGTTTTACCGGCTAATTTACCCTCTGCTATTTGGTCTAAAACCCATTGGCGTCTTTCTTGTTTAAAATCTGTATGGTCAGTACCTTCTAACCATTTTTCATATTGAAATATACTATCTTTTAAATCTTTAGTTTTTTTTGTATCTGGCGCTTTATTCCTTGGTAAATGACTAAAAGGATTACCATAATGTTTTTCACCTTGGCCATATTTACGTAAAACACTTATTCCCTCATTGTTTGCTTCCGCAGTTTTTACAGCTTGTACCCCGCTTACATATTTTACTGTTATTACTCTACTACTATCAACATCATCTGCCGCTCTTTGTTGCAAATTGTTAACCCACGTTTGATTTAATACATCTACTGGGTCTTGTTTGACATCGCGTTCTAGTTCTAGTTCCCCTGCAATTTTTTCACGTTGTGCAGGACCCGGATCAGCATAAAGACTCCTCTCATCCATAGCAAACTCGTCTAAAGTTATGGCCCCCTGTCTAGCTTCATTTAACTCGGGGTGGTTTTCATAGAGATAATCTAAAATCAACTCTTTAAAATTTTCAGGAACAGTTTCTACCCACCTCTTTGTGCCATCTTCTTTTTCTTCTTCTTTCCTCAAGCCAGCCTCTTCAAGAAGCGCGTCTCTAGAAATTAGAAGCCCAACTTTTTTTTCTAATTGATCTAAAAAGAATGGCAGTTCTTCAGTGGGGACTTGGGCAGCTATATTTTGGCCCTCTGGAAATTCAGCAGAAGGGGCCTTTACTCCTTTACGAACTGAATCTTTATTAAATCTAATTCGACTTTGTCCATCATCTTTTTCTGATATGTTTGTAACTGTGCCACCTGGCCCATACTTCACATCTATAGGAGCGATAACAACATCTTGTGCTTTAAGTTTTACATTAGGAAGGGGTTGACTTTTACCATTAAAATCAAAAATCTTAACGGGTAATCCCAGACTTAGAGCTTCTTTTATCATATGCAGGGTGCCTTTGGATTTGCCATCCCAGAAAACAACCAATGCGTCTGCATATTCGGCCATTTGGACATTACGCTTGTAGCCAGCTGCTCTATCTAAAACGCCCCCCGGTCTCCAAACAGCAGGCATTTTTTTAAGTGTAAGGCCACGTGTTCCTGCATAAGCTTCTCCCGTTCTATCTGCGCCCCGTGCAGTACCGGAAACTATTTCTGCATCATCAGGAATTATTTTTTCAGCATCTAGAGTCTCATTCATAACCGATTCATTCACAAACTCTCGGGAGCCTGCAATTATAACTTTTGGGTTTTTAGCATTTATTACTGCTGCTCTCCAAGACCTTTTTTCTGGAATTGAATTTATATATTCGATAATGTGTTTTTGTTCCCCTTTCATACCATAATGCAGAGGTCGCCCTATAGCTTCTAAATCAGCTATTAAAGTAGGCAGAGCTTGTGCATACCTAGCATCTAGGGGTATGTTTTTTGAAATTCCATCTCGGTCAATAATAAACTCAAGTAAAGCAATTATACTTACTCCATTTGTTTTACCATAAAGTTGATCTGGCTTTATTGTTGTTGGGCTTAAATTCTCGGGAAAAACACCATCCCTTACAACGGGATCAAACTTTGTGCCAGGAACTTTTTTTATATCAAAATCAACTTCTTTACCTTCTATTTTTATTTTTTTCTTTGGGACATTAAAACCTGGTAATTTATCTAGACCAGTATCAGATGCATATTTTTTTCTAAGGTCATCTCTAAGATGTTGAGGATTAGTAGCATTTTGAATAGCCACATTTAGGTTTTGATCAAAACTACTTGATAAAACTCTTGCATTGTAAGCAAGTTCGCCCGCGTCATTTTCTTGCACTTCTATACCAACATCTAAAGATGGGTCTTTCTCTTTAGCTTCCATTATCTCTGTAATAAGGTTTAATGGCACGTTGTCAAAGTTAACGATGTTTTTTTGCGGGCCTATTTCATCTAAAAATGCTTGTTTTTCTTGTTCGGAAGGAGTTTGTTTTTGTCTTAACTCAGCGCTTTCATATGCACTAAGTGCTCTTTTTGGAGTAGAAAATAACAAAGTTCCTTCTACAAACTTGTCTGTCTTTAAAGTTTCGTCCCCCGCGTCTGCAAAGACTCTGCCATCATTATCGTCGTCAATTGCTTCTTCTGATGGAATGGTTAATCCTTCTTGGCTATCACCTTCTGCAAATATGGCTTCGGCAGTAGCAGCGCTACCAGCCATGGCTTCAGCTATATCCTTATCCCTTTCTTCGTCATCACCAGGCCCTTTGTCTCCAGAGGCACGTCTTTCTCGTTCAATTTTAGCCGCATTTAGGTGTGTCAAAGTCTGTGTATAATCAAGACTTTCCAGATTAAGACCTTCTATTCTTTTTTCTAGAAGAACTGTAAACGACGCTAATTGTGCATCAGATAACTCCCCTATCTGTTTACCCCGAACTTTTTCAAACACTTTACCTGGTTGAGTAATTACAAAATTAGGACTTGTATTAGGTACTGTTGTTTGTGTAGGTTGTAGGCTATCCCTAACCTCCATCAAAATTCTAGGGAACTCATTTTTCCACACACCCCTATCTTGAGTATGAGTTAAAGTGGCATCTCCAGTATTTAAAAGGGCTTGCTGTGCTTCTGGATTTTGCTCGAAAGAAAGACGCACCATCCTTTCCATCAATTGAATATTCCAATTGCCTTCTGTTCTAGTGCCCTTTCTCCCTATAATTTTCTTTCCTGGCGCCCATCCTTTATTATAGGTATCCGCATCAAATTCCCCAGATTTCCAAGATTGATAAGCGTGTTCAACACTTACATAAGACCTACCATTTTTATCTGTAAAAGGGCGACCAGCTAAGTTGCTTAGCACAGCATTCTCATTAGTCCCCGCCCAAATATTTAGTGGCCCTGTTGTTTGTGTAGGTTGTGTTTTTAGTCCTGCGTATTGTCTGGGGTCTGCGTACCACATACCAGGTTTATAGTTAGCATAATTTACAGTTTTAAACTGGTCATATAACTTAACTCCATCTCTTGTGTATTCGTTATATTGAAGACGTTTTTTAACAAAAGTGCCCTTGTTAGCAGGCTCATTCATTTCTATATAAACCCCATGATTACCCACCATAAGTCTAGTAGCTGTAGGTTCAAGTCTCATTAATAACTTTTTGCCTTCGGGAGTTAGTAAAAGAGTAGAACCATTTTTTTCTATACCTTTTATACCAAGTTGTGGGTATTCTGCTTGTAAATCAGCAACATGCACTTCTCTTATTTGTAAACTTATAGCATTTATCTCTGCTTGAGTTTTTCCTTGCTTTCTAAGATCAGAAATAAAAGCTTGATAGCTACCCCGACCAACATAATCAGGCCCCATAAACTTATTGTATTGAGTTCGATCTAGCCTTGTTTGTTCGCCTAATTCCCTTGTTATAGGTTTAGCTTTTGGTTTAGCTTTAGCTTTTGGTTTAGACTTTTTTATAAACTCTTGTATTGATTTAGCTTTAGCTTTTGGTTTAGCTTTAGTTTTTGGTTTAGCTTTTGGTTTAGCTTTAGCTTTTGCTATTTTAGCTCTAGTTTTAACTCTAGCTTTTTGTTCAATTTTAGCTGCATTTAAATGTATAAGAGCAGCAACTGCTGCGCCTTCTTTTGGATTAGTGTTTGACAGAGTGTTTTCTAGTTTTTTTATAAATGTAACTAATTCTGCACCAGTTAAATCTTTTATTTTTCTACTAATGAACTGTTTATACTGAGGGCCAACTTGGGTAATTAAAAGGTTAGGGTTTGATGCATTACGTGTTGTTGCACTTGCATCGTTCCCTAGTAAAACGTTTTCCCCTGCTTGGTTTATTACTCTTACACTACCACTCTTACTTACCGCAACAACTTTAGCCTTATACCTTTCTCCCTGAGCATTGTAAACATCAATCTCATCTCCTACTTCTAGGGTTGCGAGGTCTTGGGGATCTGTTGTTTGGGCTCCATCTGCAATATCTTCATCTTCAGTTCTTTTAACTTTTGGTTTAGGTCGTCTAGAAGACTCTTCAGCTTGCGATGATTCTGCTTCTGGGGAAGTAGCTTCAATAAAATCAGCTTCAGTAGCTTGTGTTACTGTTGCATTAGGATTGTTGGCTTCTAAATTTACTGTTGCGGCTTCAATAGCAGCAGGTTCTGCAGGAACAGATTCAAAATCTATAATTCTACCTTGTGCATCTTTTGCTATAACAACAATATCACCAGACTCTGGCAAAGCACTTAAGTTAAATAAGTTTTTAAAGGTTTCAGGGTTAGTAAAGTCGTTTTCTAAAGCAGTGTCTCTTTTTTGCCTACTGACTTCACTATCTGCATCAAATATAAGAACACCGCCTGCGGCTTCATTTACACCTAAATTAGCATCAGGGAATTTTTCTAAAATCTTTGCTATAGACTCTTTTGTTCTATTTGGTATCCAAACCAAAGCCCTTTTAGGTGTTGGATCCAACATGGCTTCTATTTGACCTTCGTAATCGTTATCAGTTAACTGAACATTAGAAGGGTCTATAGTGCCTGTAAAATTAAGGTCTGTTAATTTAGCTTTAGCTTGGTCCTGTAAATCTTGCTGCATTTCGCCGCCAGTAGAAACCATTTTATAAGCTTCAGCTATAACACCAGAAGGCGCTCCTCTTGCGCCACCAGCCATAGTACCCATAAACAAAGCTTCTATACCCCTAATTCTAGCTTCTGCTCTTGTATACTCTGGATCTATAGCAAATCTTTGTTGGATAACTATTTCTTCTTGGGCACGTTCAGTGAATCCTTCTGCTACAGCACTACCAGCAAAACCAACAGCGCCAGCTTTACCTAAATCTAATAAAAACTCACCTGCACTAGATTCGCCAGCGGCTTTTCTTAAAACTCTAAGGTCTTTTTTAGAAAGTTCTCCTGTTTTATTTAAAATTTGTTTAACAGTACTCTTTCTTACTAAGTCACCTGTAGCTTTTTTAAACAACGGCGCAAAGAAAGCCGCTTCTCCTATAACGTCTAAAACAGCTTGTGGGAAACCTAAAGCAAGGGCTATTTTGGCTTCTTTTGCGGTTAGTTCATACCCAGCATCCTCATATTCTTTGAATGATTGGGAAGCACCTACTATCTCGCCTTGTGTAAGTGCGCCTGTTATACCCCCTATAGTAGGAAGCCGTAGACTTTCTGCTCTTGCTAAGGCATATATATTACCTGCTTCTATAGAAGCACCCGGCTTAAATGCGCCGTTAGCATACCGCAATCCATCGTAAGTAGTGTCTAAAATTTCTTGTTCTGCTCTAGTTAACGCTGGGCCTCTGCCCATGTTGCTCATCATTTTCTTTCTTTGTATGTCTAAAAGCATTTTCTTAGCATAGCTTCTACCACCTCGGCTTAATATCTGTTTACCTATAAAACCAACTAAGAGACCCGTTCCCATGCTAGCAAAAGAAAAGATTGCCTGGGGCGTGGTCATAGAAATAGCTTTGGTGCTTTGGTCTAGAAAACCAGAATAGGTTTTGTTCTCCCAAAACTCTTCAAATTGTCCGAAAGGCTCTAAAATAGTAGAATAACTTTGTTCAAGTTCTCGTGCACGCTGCATTTTAGCTTCAGCAGCATCCTCTTTGCCTCTTATATAATCAATGATGGCACCAACGGTGCGTATGTCAGATTCGACTTGTTGGCCACCGGCACGTAGCCCAGCAGATACTTTTTCTCCAAAACTAGCAAACCCAACTTTTTTGCTTGGAGGGGGTGGTTTTCCTATAAATTGGTTTGCCGAAGCAGCAGAACCTTTAACTAAAGACTTAATTTCTTCCCGCTGTAGAGCAAAAAACTCTTCTAATGGCCTAGAATTGGTAGCCATTAGTTGCTATTTTTAAGCCGTTCAGATCTTTCGTGTGCCTCTACAGCCGCGTCTAATAGCTTCATCCCTGCAGGACCTAATGCACTTTGAGCCTCTCCTACTGAAAATGACCCACCAGTTTCACTTCCATCTGGGGCTAAAAAGCGATATCTGTTTTTTACACTATCAAATTTTATCTTAGGTTGAGCAGAGAATTGGTTTCTATCATGTCCATAAGCTTGTCCCCAAGATATGATCTTCTTCCAAATACCAACATGTGCCTTTGATTGAGCCCATTCTTTAATCCAGTGCCCAGCTTTTATACCATACTGGATTTGACCCAGTGTATCTCCTGCGGCAATGGCAGCCTGACCAATCTCAACTAAGCTACCAGCATCTACTAAATTATCATTATCATCAAAAAGATCAAAGTCTAGAAGTCGATCTCGAAGGTCAGTATCTAGTTTCTCTGGTTTTTGAGCATTTATAAGGCCGACGTCTGCATTAATTCTTGATACCACGCCAGCGTGGTCTAACACCCCAAATTGAGCAAAACTTTTAATAGTAGGCATAAACTCTTTTCTGACTTCTAGCGGCATACCAGCGATCATTCCTAACACAAGACGATCATTTATTCTACGGTTACTTTTTCGCATGTCCATGTTATTGTCAACTTCTGTTAAAATATTAACAATTTCTTGTTCATATTCAGTGCTTGGGGCGTTTCCCCTAGTTATATTGAATACTGCAGAATTAATTTCTTCATAAGTGCCACTAGATAAAGCCATTCTTAGTGTATTAAGTTTAGCTTGTGTAAAATCAAAATCTTTGCTAGCTAGTTTAGTAAGGTTGTTTTTGCGCTCGTTACTTGGGTTATTACCCTCAAGTTTTGAGTCTTTATATTTATTATAAAATGCTACGGTATCTTCTTTAAACTCTTCAAGTGCCCCATCAACAGTGTGAAAAATTTTATTAAATTTATCCGGGTTTTCCGTCATATACTCTACAAACTCATCCCGTTCTTTTTGTTCTTTCAGATTTCTAGGCTTACCTGCTTCTATGTCTCCATACATGATTTTGTTCCACAAATCTTTAATAACTTTTCCACTAAATATATCGGTAAATGTTATTCTTCCTCCCTTACTCCAAGGTCTGTCCCTTCTTATTTTTAAACCGTTTTTAACAAAAGCATCATGAATACCTTGTACGATGTTGTCGTCACTTATTCTTTTAGAAAGTTCAACGAGCTTGTCCCTAGCTTTTTTGTTAATCTTCAGTCCCGCATACTCTTCCTCAGTCATGTTAAAGGGGGCCCCACCAGGTATCTCTATAAAATTGTCAGTATCAAACCCAGCTTCAGTTAACTGTTTTTTAAACTCTTCATTTGGATCAAAACTCCAATGGCCACTCCTATATCTTTTATTACCTTTCCAAGGTAGTAACTCAGGTTTAAGTTTTGAACTTGATGGAGTAGCATGATAAACAAGAACTTTCTGAATATCGGATGTAGTACCTGGAGCAGTTCTTCCAGCTTCACCACCCTGCCCATATGTGCCATTCTTAACTTGTTCTCGTACATCTTCACCAAAAATTTTAGCTACATAATCTTGAGTTTCTTTTGGTAGGTCTTCATATTTTCTTCCGCCCTCTACCCATTCATCAATAGCTCCAGGGCCGGCGTTGTAAGCCATAGATGCAAGTACTAAGTCTCCATTATATTTTTCAGTCAATGCATCAAAATAGTCTGTACCAAACCTTACATTTTCTTCTGCTGAAATTTCCCCGTTTGGTCCCCGTACTACGGGTTTAACACCTAAGCCAGGTTGATCTGCGGTTGCATCTTTTAATTGCATTAAACCTTTTGCATGACCACTGTCTGCAGCTGGATCACCGCCACTTTCTACTTCTATTATTTTATTAATAATATTTCGATCAGAAATATCTATATCAGTAGTTATGCCTAAACTATCTACTGTTTCGTTTGTTATTATTCCTGTTCCTGTTCCTGTTTCTGGTTCTGGTCCTGTTGCTGTTTCTGTTACTCCTGTTCCTGTTTCTTCTGCCTGTTCGTCAACCCGCTTCTGCCCCTGCTCCCAAAAGTATTCTCTTGCCCCTTTTTCTGTAAATATCAGATCTTCAAGCTTTTTCACACCTGCATCTAGATCTTGAAGTCTAAGTATTGAAGGATCAGCACCAGCCTGCCTAAAAATAGCATCCACCGTCGCTAAGTACGCCTGATCTAACTCGTCTAAATTAAGTATTTTTTTCTCTTTATCCAAGGCGGCTTGCCCCCCCTTGGCATATATCTCTGTTGTAAGGTCACCAGATTCAGTAAGATCTGCTGTGTATGATTCTCCAGTGTTTAAATCTGTACGCCTAACAGGGAGGTCTATTTGTCCACTAAGCTTACCCTTTCCATCATCAAAGAGAGTAGCATCCTCAAAAGCAAATTCTAGTTTAAAATCATCACTATCACCCAAGATAGCATTTCCGATTGTTGTATTTTTAGTAGCTATTTCTGCGCCCCTTTCATAACCATAAACTGTTACGAAGTCACTAATTGCTGGAGTATTTAGATTTACCTTCTCTAAAGCATCTCGTTCGGCATCCGTTGTTGCGTTTATTAATTTATCTCTATGAGCTATTCTAAGATCGGCATTAGCTGTATTAATTAATGTAGTAGCGTTTATTGCTTTTCTTACTATACGCTCTCGAGTGCGTAATTCATTGTTGTGTATTTCTGTTAAAGTGGGTTCTCTTTGTAGTTTCCCCCCATAATTAAAAACATCTGCTAACACTCCCATTATCCGCCCCCTGCTCCTAGAACTTTGCCAACAGTACCAGCAATATTACCTAGAAACCCGTAGTAACTACGTTTAGACCCAGCTCTTGCCTTAGTGTATGCATTTTCCCTAGCAACTCCAATGTCTTGAAAAGCCTGAAGTTGTGCTAAAGCTGTTTTTACACCGCCTTGTAAAAATTGAGTCATAGTAAGAGTGTTTGCTAAATTTATCTCTTCATCAGACCGTCTAGCCAAGTTCATTGCACCTGAGACAGTAGCACCTCTTGTTAAAGAACCTAGTTTAGTTAATTCTTTTTGTTCAGCACCAGTAAGTTGAACCCCATAACGCCGTCTATTACGAGCTGCTTCTGCCTGTGCTCTTTCATTTGCTGCAACAGCTTTTCGTTGTTGTTCTTCAACAGTATCAATATCTGTCATAAGTTCATGCTCTATCCCACTTACATTTCTCCTTAAAGCATTTCCGTTGCTATCTTTTTGAGAATAGACGTCTTTAATGTCTTCAAGTTCTTCGTTTTGATATTGTAAATTACTTAAATTAGCCATGATTATGAAGAAGGTGGTGGGGTGGGACTTGTACTATCTCCTGTTTCTGTAATTTCAATTGGGTTTTCTAGTCTTGGGAGGTTAGCCAGAGGATTAACTGCACTATAAATAGGATCTCCAGTATTAAACCCAAAGAACCGCTTTTGTTCTTGTTGATAAACAGGTCTTTCATTTACATATGCATCGGTATATTGACCTTGAGTCAACGGATTACCAGCTTCATCATAGTAATAACCTTTATTTGTATCGTAGCTTGTTCCCGAGTTTTTAGCTGCACCCGAAACTAAACCACTAATAAACGACCTTCCAAGACCAGCTTTAGCTTCCGCTATACTATCGTCTGCAACAGCGCTGGTTAAACTTTTATTAGCTTCCTGTTGAGCAGTTTTAACTTGCCCGCCACTTTGTATTAAGTCTGATTCGTATTGGTTTTTTAAGAAAGCTAAATTTCTTTGGGCTTGGTCTCTTTGTTCTAAATTATTTCCCGCGGCTTGAATTTTAGTTTGCATAGTAGCTAAATTAGCTGCTTGTTCTAAACTTTTAACAGAATCATATTCCGCAACTTTATTTTGAACTCTTGCATCTAAGTTCATTGCGCCGGCCACTTGGTCTTCTCTATCAATTTGGGTTTGTTTCCTTAACCGCTCTTGTTGCTCGTTAAACTTCTGCTCAAACATAGCGTAAGACTTTTCGGTTGTTTCTTTAGCCATGCGCTCTTCAGGCGTCATAGTTGTAAAGTCTCTATTTCTTACTTTTCTTTGTCCTCCCATAGTTTTTATACCTCTTTTCTAAATGTGTAACTAATTAAATCAAAGCCCATTGTAGGAGCTTCTTTTTTCCAACCTTCTCGGCTACTTTCAAATTCAATAGCGACAGCGTTGTGTTCGCTCGCTAGTTTTTCTAAAAAAGTAAAACCAACATTCCTATAATTATACTCTGGTTTTTGGTAAGTTGCCCATATGTGCAGAGTTACCTCACCGCTTTTGTTTTTAAGGAATTGCATAATCAAAAATCCTATATACACATCCTCTTTATAGAACATATACAAAACAGCTTCGCCTTCTCGCAAGGCTACATAAACATCAGAAGTAATCCAGTCAGCTCGCGCTTTTTTTATGACTTTTTTTAAATGGGGTTCAATTTTCTCGAAAGAATACTTTACTTCACTCTGAGGAATTTCTTCAATTGAGATCCCATCAATAATCGACCTCTGAACCATACTTCTTATACCTTTTACGGGGGCTTAATCCTGCTCCTCTATACCTAACTGTCCTTTTAACACCTAAATCTCCACCCCTAGCTTTAAGCTCTGCTTGTACAATTTCTTGGTTAAATAAACTTAAATAATCGCTTGAAGCACTTATGTTTGTCCAATCTTTTGATGGTATTCTTAATAACCTATATAAAGTTCCATAAACTATACCATCTCTATAACTGTTAGAAAAATCTGTGTCTATATTACTAGTAGTTCTACTAGGTTTTAAAGCAGCTGCTAATTGAATGCCATTGGTAACTGCGCTACCTGGTACTGGTATAACCCAAAACGTATCTGGGGTTTTTTGTAAATAAACTTGGGGCACTGAAGTTTTGTTTCTCCAATCAGAATAATTTAGTTCTAAACTTCTAGGACTTATAGGATCTAAATCATGACCATCATAAGTCATCCACAAAATTTGATGTACATCGGTTCCACTAGGTTGATCAAACTCATACTCATAAACACCACTAATACTTGTTATAGGGTCTAAGTCATATACATAAGCTTTTGATCTTTCACAAAACTCAATTGTAGCTGAACGCATATGTGATTCTACTAAAGAATCTGGGCAATTTGGTACATAAGGAAGTACTTCTTTTATTAATGAATCAAAAGCCGCCATTATCCAACCCCCTGTATTACAGGTTGTGGAGCATTTGTTTTGTCAGTATTTGGATCAAAAAGGTTTTTAGCTTGTCCTCCACCACTCAAACTAGAAACAAATAATTGATAATGTGTATTAGCCCTTTGTTGACTACCTGCAAATTCAGAATCTTTCATGTAACACCTAAATAAAACATAATCTACAAGGGGATTACCATAAATATCATCTATATAAATAGTACTACTTGTAGCACTTAAATCTGTAGGATTTCTAGCAGTAACAAGCTCTACATAAGCATTTGATCCAGATTTAACTCCCGGATAAACATAAAACCGCCTTGGATCATCTGGATCATAAACATAGTGTTTAATAACAGAGCCGTGCGCAGCATCTCCAGTAACAGTAGGATCATGCCAATCAGGTTCTATAGAATTTAAAACCTCACCATCAACGAGTCTAATACTTCTTTTGCCTGTTGCACTACCACCAGTAGCACTCATATTGCGTACTACTTTTATTAAAGACAAAGCTACATCTGGTATAGATTGCTCTGTACCAGTAGCTAATTGTACATTTGAGTGGTCAGCTGCGGCTTCAGGTCTAAAGTTTACTACTTCTCTTTGCCCATCATTGATGTATCTAAGCAATTCAGCTTCAACCCAACGAACACCTGTAGTATCTTGCAGGGTATCCTGTATTCTAGATATTAGATTAGCGCCCGTTAATGTGCCCATTATTTCTTAGTGGTTTTCTTCTTAGTTGTTTTCTTAGCAACTGTTTTTTTCTTAACAGGTGCTTCACCATCTACATAGGCTTCATTTATATCAGGTGTAGAGGGATCGTCAGGAATAAAATGTCCTTTCTCATCTCTAGCCCTAATAGGTTCGCCCACCTTTTTATCTTTGATTGAATGGGGTTTATGCTCTTTACAACCTTCTTGTAAGCACAATAGGCCTATGTCTTGTCCAACTTCTTTTGGTACGCCAGCTTCCAGTCTGATTGATGCGCCCCAGGTGCTTGAAATATACCTGTCAATATCTGATATTACTATCATAGTTTACTCCTAAAATAACTAACTAGTCTTCATCCTTTGGTTGAAGTTTGTCAGTTTGTTTATCAACATTATCTACTACAGTATTTACTACGCCATCATAGGTTTCTGCTACAGTAGTAACAACATCACTAACATCTGTAAATACTGCGCCTGAAACATTACCAACAGTTTTTACAGTTGTATCTACAGTAGTTAAAGCTATATCTTTTCCGCCTTCTATAACAGACCCAACTGTTGCACATGAGGTAACAAAGAACCCAACACCCAACAAATATATAAAAAATTTCATCTTTTTCTCCTAAAAAAGGGGTGGCTCAAAAAGAACCACCCACAAAAACATACTTAGTATGCAACGTCCAATCTAATGACACCAAAATCTTCAGTGCTACCATTGTAGTCACTGTTAAATTTAGGCTTTTTAAGACCGAAGATTTTACCAATAGAGATACCATTTTGGTTACCGTAGTCGAAAGTATCTTCAACTATTTGTGGTAGACCAATATCTGCCATAGCAAGAGCTTGTGCTCCACAGAATAAACAAGCAGAGCCATCAATGTCAGCATTGGCGCCCCATTTGTATCCAGCAGAACCGGCATTACCAGAAGCTCCAGAAGTTGCATTCGCCGTAGTGAATACATGTCTGAACTCATGGACCATAATACCATCAACCATTAGACTTGAAGAACCAGCGAACAAGCTATTGCTTGGTCCTCTGACTCCAGCATTTCTGACGTTAGCCAAGAAATCTGAATCAAGTTTAAGGTCAGCCATTACTTGAGGTGATACAAATAAATGATATACCTCATCTCCACCTGTTCCTTTAATACCACGAATGTAGTTGTCTTTAGCATAAGCTTTAAGAGCAACAAGAGTCTCGTAAGCAATAGTGTCCGCAGCTACAACCGCAGTTACGTCACCAGCAACAAGTTTATTAGTAGCATCCCATCTTCTATGTCTGTTAGAAGTTGGAGCTGTTACATCTGAACCAAAAGTAAGGTCGCCAAGATTTTGTCCTGAAGTCAGAACAGGCCTCAAAGCACCGCTATTTTTGATTGTGTAAGAAATACCAGAAAGCGTTAAGAACGCTAATTGGTCAATACGATCCGCCATTGCATAAGCAAGTGCATCACGTGAGTTCTCACGGAAGTTAACAACTGATTTTTGATCAGCAAGACGACCGGAAAGTCTGTTTGCAAATCTCATTTGATCAAGTTGTACGACAATGTCGTAGGCTCTTAAGGTCTCTTCATTACCTTCTAAGGTGTTGTCTCCAACGATACCATCACCAGTCATGTCAGCTAAAAGTGTTAATACAGCTCTAGCTCCTTTTTCTGATTGAGTAAGTTCAGATATTTTCTGAACCATAGCATTAGATCCGCTACCTGCGAATTGGTTAATGAAGGACATGTTCCTAGCGACACGCCAAAAATCACGCGACCAGATAGTCAGTTGTTCACTGGTCAACGAGCTAAAATTTGTGTTAGCCATTGGGCTATCCTCCAAAAAAAATTAATAATTAGCCAACTTATTGGAGCGGCTATTTACCCGTATACCCTTTTTCGTTGGGGAGACGATCGCATAGTTTAACGAACATGACCTCGACCAGCTTTACACCCTGATAGGTGAAAACGTTTGTTAGTGGAACGACCCACACTAATTATCGTATTAGTAACCGAACTCTTATATCTTATACCAAGCCTTAACCAAAGTCACCACGCATCCTCTTTAAAGTCTCTGCAGGTAGTGCATCAAATTCTTCACTTGATAACACAGATAAATCTATTTTCTTTTCAGTTTTGCTCTCGCCCTTCATTGCAGGCGGTTGAGCATCAGCAGCTTCTAACTTTTTAGTTACATTAGCTGCTTGTTGTTTTTCTTGAGCTACTGCATCTGCTTTTTTAGTAGGGGTTTTAATTGATGAGTTTAACAAATCTGGTTTTTTAGCTGCAATTGTGTATTGAGTAGCTTTTCCTAAAGCATCTGCAGGGGAATAACCCTGTGACATAAAGGCATCTCTTAACTCAACTACTTCAGTTTGCAGATCGGCATCAAAATTAGTGGCATTCTCACTTAATATTGGATAAATAGCCTCAATTTCAGCTGCTTTTGCTTGTAATTCAGTCATTTCTTGGTTTTGCTGCACTGTTTGACCCATTTTTGCTTGTACTTCAAACATAAATTGGTCTTTTTCAGCTTGTCTTATCTCATTTCTGAGTTCTACAGCCTTTTCAGCCTCTCCATTAAGGACTAAATCCTGGTATTGAACTTCTTTTCCATCAAAATCATACTCTGGAGCGTTTTCTAAGGTTTTTTGCTCTGCTTGTGTAGCTTCTTCTAGCCTTTTTTGCATAGCTTTGTTTTTAGCCAAAACTTCATCCAACCTAGACTTAGGCACCATAGGTGCTTTTACTTTATCTTGTTCGTCAGGGCTTTGCTCGCTTCCTTCAACTGGCTGAATATCTGGTTGTGCATCTGCCTTGCTGTTTTCATCCACTCCTTCTTCGCTAGTAGCTTCTGGTTCAACTGCTGTCTCTTCCTCAACTTCTGGTTCTGGTTCTTCCGCAACAGCCTTTTCTTCTGGAGTGGCGTCATCCTCTTCTTTGACTTCTTCATTTTTTGCTTCTTCCTCAAAATTTAAATCTACCTCAAATGGTTTTGCCTCCTCATCGGAAACTACGTCTGCTCCAGGCATTACATCCATAATTAAATCATCCATTTTTTCTGCATTACTTTTCTTTTTACTTTTAGCCATTTTTATTTACCTCCTGTAGGTTTCATGGCAGCAGTTGCAATTTTTGCTGCAGCTGCTGTTTGTGTTTGCTCACTTCTTACCTCATTAGTCATCCTTGACAACCTTTCACGTAAGTCGAGCTCTTCTTTCTTCATGTGAAGTTTACTTTGTAAATCCGCAACTCTGAGTTGTGGATCACTTGAAGTTGATTGAGTCTTAGCCATATTAAGCTGTGCCTCAGAATTTAGTCTTTGTACTTCTGCCTCTAGCTTAGCAATCTCAAGTTGTGTTGCTCTAATTGCAGCTTCTTGCTGGAACTGTTGCATTTGCAATTCAGCTTCAGTTGGTGGATTCATACCCTCTGCCATTCTAATTCTTTCTGCAATTTCACCTTTACGTGCTAGATGTGAGTATTCAACAATTAGATCATTTGGAATTGGCACTCCAACTTTTCTAAGTTCTATAGCCTCAGCAAATTGTGTTTCTTCAAATGTATCTCTCGAAGGAGCATCTCCTATAACTACATCATATTCACCTAAAGTTAGATTATTAATAATCTGGCCTTCTGGTGTTACTTGATTTACAACCATGGGTTGTTTTGGCTTCATTGGGTTATTTTCATCAGTGATTTGTACAACTCGCTCTTCTGTATAGTAAGTTTGTACTAAATCTAAAACTCTTTCTGCTAAATACTGCCTAGTCTTTCGTAAATTATCTAAAGGGACTTGTATCATTAAGGCCCCCCTACTTTGTTTCTGCTGAATAGCTATCCCAGAAACTTCGGCCCCATCTGTACCTAACATAGCATCACTTATACCACTAATGGTTTTAATATTATTAGCGGCTTTCATTGCTATTCGATCTAGACCGGTGGGAATCTGGTTTGGTGGTATTTTACCAGGGGGAGTACTACCACGATTAAACTCGAGTACTAAACCAGTTTCCGCACCGTGTTCTTCTAAATCATCTGCATTCATTCCTGTTAAGGAGCCTGACTCTACAATCCAACCACTGTTAGCAGTTGTATTAACTATATGTAATTCTTGAGATGAAATTTTGTTTAATTGTTCTTGTGGTGACATTAAATTACGTACCATTCCAAAGGGTTTACCCCTTCTAAAATATGGAAAGTAAGGCACTAAAGTAAAATGGTTATAAGGAGACCAATCATCGTGCAATACAACAGTGTCAGCGGTTACCGTCCAACGGACTTTTTTAACCATTTGTTCTGTTATATATAAACCATAAGTATCTGCAAACTTTTTCTTTTTACGTTCTCCCCAATTATAAGGCACGGGCCTTTTATCACCAGTTACTGGATCAACGTAGAACATACATTTTTTTAATTTATAATGTTGTCTTTCTATAACCCTAATTGACCGTAAAGCCCTTGCTTCATCTGGATCATTTGGATAGGGGGTAGTAGCACCTTCATAGTCACCTTTTGTATCCCCATAAGTTTCATCTTCAAACTCCATAGAATCTGCGCCTAAAGTTGTACCAACTTCAGCGATCATTCTTAGTTTATCTGCTTTATCTTGACCATAGACTTCTTCTATTTCATCTAAGCTCATCCATTTACTTTCAAATATTTCATTCCAAGTTTTTGGATCATATTGTTTAGCATCGGGATCAATCAAAATATCTAATGGGTCTTTTTGTTCAATTCTAACTTCTCCTTTTATATGATCAGAAAAATCTATGCGTACATCAAACCAACCTCGGTCTTGAATTAAACCATCAGCAAAAACCTGGCTCTCTACCCACTCTAATTTATTATTGTCAGAAATTTGCATATACAACTTTGTTAAGACCTCTGAAATTTCTTGTACCCCGGATCCCCGCGGTTTGAATTGTACGTCCGCACGTCTAGTACTTTGTTCGCCAAGAACAGTATTAACTGTAGGTAAAATTGTGTTGATTGTTAACGCCGGTCGACCCTGGTCGTCGAGCGCTGCCATGTCAGCTTCATCCCATTGGTCGCCCCTATAAAAGGCATCACATTTTTTTGCTGTATCAATATATTCTTCATGGCCACTGTCACGTGCTCGTATGTAACACTCCCATTGGCGTTTTGCAAGGGTTAAGGATTCAGCTTCACTTAGCTTCTTTTTTTTCTTTTTATATTCTGCCATTAAGCGCTCATTGATGATTTACGTTTGCCATCTTTTACCAAATGTTTTAATCCATCTCTCCACGACGGAACATGCTCAGGCCTTTCATAAAATGTAGCAAATTCTGTCATCATTAAACCAATCCACGCCAAGGCGTCTACCTGGTCGTCGTGTGTTCCATTTGGAAAACGTAATAGTTCTGCAACCATAGGTCCAGTCCAAACAGCATCTTGTGGAAAGTATACCATACCTTGTTGCATTCTACCCTGGATTGCCCGTGCACGTAACTCCTTATCTCGCCTACCAACTTTTAAGTCTTTAAAGTAGGCTTCAGATAGGCCTCGCTCTCTTGTTCTTTTTTCTAAAAATGGTCCCAGGGCCATCTCGATATGGCCTCTTTCTATTCCCACTATACCTGGACGCCATAATTCGTACAAGTCTAAAATTTGCTCTACTAATTCAAAACCATCGTACTTACCACGAACGACGTCAACAATAAATAAATTATCATATTCATCAACACCAACAACAATACCAACTGAGTAATCGTTCCTATCACGCTGTCCGATCGCAAGATCCCATGCACAATAATAACGAAGTTTTGAAGTATCAATCTCATTGAAATCATAATATGCGATCATGTCGCGGTTAAAGTATTCGCCTTCGTCAGATACGGGATTCTGTTGGTAGAGAGCAGACCAATCGCGCGGGCCAATGGCTTTCCTTATCTGCTCGAGAGCATCTACATTATATCTCTCTGGGTGTAAACTTTCACCTACTTTTCTAAAGTTCTCGTCTTCTTCTGCAATGGCTGGGTAGCGAATGACTTCCCATTCGTCTGCACCTTCATCTGCCTGGGTCAACAAGCGGCCGGCCAGGTCGTCGTCGTGCCAACGCGTAAGAATCACAAGTATGCCACCACCTGGGGACAGCCTTGTATAAGCGGTAGACGTGTACCAATCCCAAGTCGCATCTCTATTATTATCAGATTCTGCATCTTCTCTGTTTTTTACTGGATCATCAATCACCATTACGTGCGCACCTTTACCAGTAATACCACCACCAACCCCCGCTGCAACATAACCGCCGCCTTGGGTCGTTTGCCATGATTCTACTGACTGAGAATCCTTATCAAGTCTAGATTTTTCAAACACATTTTTGTATACTGGTTCTCTTAGCAGTTGACGCACTTTTCGTGAAAAACTCATAGCCAAAGAGCCTGAATAAGAACAACTTATAAACTCATGCTCGGGATGCCGGCCCAAGTGCCAGGCAGGGAAAGCAATACTAGCCAACGTAGATTTACCATGTCGAGGTGGCATAAAGAGCATCAGTCTTGGTGATTCTTTATTCGCAACCTGTTCGCTGAACCTTTCTAGTCTTTGACATACATCTTTGTGCACCCACCCTGCTATATAGTCTGAATTAAATCGTTCAACAAATGGGAGTAATCTTTTACGTGCTAAGACTCTTTTCGCTAATTCTCGTTCTGCTTTTGCTTGAGCAGAAAGTTGAGCTTTTTTTGACTTCTGATCAGTCGCTTTTTGGGGCTCGGGTATTGCTTCAGCCTCGTCCGCTCGACAGTATACGCAAATTTCGTCAATAAGAACTAGGTTCTCTGGGTAGAGCCCTCGGCACCTTTTACATTCAGTCTTCTTTACTTCCATCTGGCTCTAAATATTTTGTATCATTACCGGCTATCTTTAAAAGTTCAGCATCAGTTAATTTCTCTAATTGTTCTACTTTCTCTACATTTATATTAATCATGGTCGCTTGTTCAGGAATATGTAGACCGTGGAGCTTGCATAACGAATCGACGACGTTCTTCTCTTCAGTCGAGTTGGCTGCTTTTGAATGAGCTTCTAAGTACATGCCAGTTGCTGTGTTCTTATCGAACTTTACTTCTTCGCGCATTTCATTACGCAAATAGGTTAGAGCTTTCTGCATTTTGGGAGTTTTAAATATTTGATAGACACGGTCCATGTCCTTGTACCCCGCAGCACGTCCGGCGGCCGCTTTACTCATTCCCCGTAGATGAAACAAAACTAGCCGCTCTTCCTGTACAGAAAGCTCATTAAGTTGTAAACCGGCATAGGGCAAATGAGATTGTAACTCAGTCCTATCTTCTTCGGTCATATTTGTGGGTCTATCTTCGTCTAGTAATCGCATGCTGAAAGATTATATTAAAAATTTTCCTTGTGTGTAACTATATTTTTACACCACCAATATAATTCATCTTCTGTCATTGTATGCTTAATTAAGTTAACACGCCAACAAACCAGTTGAATGTTAGGTAGTACATATTCAATATTAGGGTCAATTCTGTCAATTGAAACATTAGTATTTCGTTTTTCTCCACCCTTGTGCCACGTCATGAAGGCCCCGGACAACGCACAACGGCCATTTTGTTTGTCCCATAATGCATTAAGTTGTTCTGGGGTTAATTCAAATGTCATCCCCTCTTCTTTTTCTCTTGAGTACTTAAGCTGGTTCCATAAATTTTTTAAATATTTATAAGGACTTGAACTTTTGGATATATTAGCGAGGGATAAACCACAGGATCTACACACTTTTCTGTGCCCCTCAAAATCTTTCCTAGGTAGACTTTTTTCACACCTTTCACATATTTTATCCGCCATAATTTTTTGTGAAAATTTTTCTATAAAAAATACTATACCATACCACGTTGTCACTCACCTCCCAGTCGAGCATTCAAAGAGGTTATCCCCCCATCCCGATTTCTATGAACAATCTTTAACTTTTAGAGCTTTGGAACCTTGTCCCAGAAAATTCAGACCCTCCAAGGTCGGATCTGATTCCTATCTCTTTTTGATTTATATAATTAGTTAACTTAATAACTAACTATCATTGCCTATTAGGCGGGAGACATTATGTCTAAATCAAAACAAGGTCGACACCCTGACCTCAAACTAGGGCTTAAACAACATACTCTTAATGGCTGGCAACCAGCTCCCGAGTATATCGGCGTTAGCATTTACTTCAACGGAGCATCTGCCTCCTTTGTAAAAGAACTATCATCATTGGTAGTAACGCCTAAAGCGATATCAATCAGTGGTGACATTCACCCTCAAGTGAAACTGGTTGAGTATGCTCAAACTTATGAGAAATGCTTTAATGGCAAAACTCAAAAGAATGACGCAACGCGTAAAGCTTTTGTACCCAACGAATTAGTTGGCGGTGTAAAAGTTCCTGAAGAGCAAGAAACTCCTGCTGAAGAGCAAGAGTTGGAGTTCAAATGAGCAGATTAGATAACCCTTCAGTCCTCAAGCTCTTTCGCGAGGCTTGGGGATTAACCACCAAAACAGTTAGCCTTACTATCATCGGTACTGGCAAACTGCTTGGTGGAGCTCATACAGCTGTTGATAAATTGACTTCTTTAACCAAAGAGGGCTATCAATCACAGCGTTCGTTACCTGCAGAGTCTAAATCGAAAGATATTGACAATGCTTGAATATAAACCTTGGGGGGCTTCGGCTCCCCACGCTATCGGAGATACTACTATCACCTATATGTACGATGTATATTCATATAACTACTATTACGGTAGACAGCAAATGGTCGCTAGCTATCGGTCACTAGAACAAGCCTTGGATAAAATTCATAGGCTTCAACAACAAGGGAGACATCCCTATTATAAAAGGAGAGAAATATGTTAGAAGTACTATCATGTATCGCTTTATCAATGCTAATCTTCAACGGATTGTTATTCTACATCTGTATTGGCATTGCCATCTACTTCTTCACAAGTGCTTAATCAAGCATTCACATCGGACCTGATTTCAGGAACTCCGTTGGACGGGGGGG
>VTLG01009544.1_pt1 | contig 27895 bp, 29 predicted proteins | sample 4694571 | NCBI WGS metagenome assembly VTLG01 (sample SAMN12604809, study PRJNA352737) | marine metagenome | biome: ENVO:00000447; feature: ENVO:00000209|ENVO:00000569|ENVO:01000036; material: ENVO:00002151; isolation source: viral sequences binned using virsorter ...
GCCCTGCTACATCTATATATCCTGATTGCCTGTAAGCATTACAAGGAGTGCCATACTTAAAGCCACGACCTGTTTCTTTTAAATAAGCTGGTAAAGGTACAATGCTTTCGGTGTAATTATTAACATCATGATTTACAAAGTGATGATAAGGTAACTTCCTTCTTGTTTCCATAGAAGGCATTTCTTTTTTATAAGTACTAGCTGCATCTGTCCAGGCTGGCTCGCTTGCAGGGTCAGTTAAAGATAAAGTTAGTACATCATTTTGATTAGCTTCGTTTCTTATAACTACTGTTGCCAATGAACTATTAGCTGCTGGAGTATATGTAATCGAACCTCCATTTGTAACTGATTGTGGTTGCGCAGTTCCATCAACAATTCTTCCTCCAGAACCAGCACCAGTATATCCAGAAGCACTTGGGTCTTTGATTGAATAAGTCAATCCATCAGCAGGGAAAGTAAATGTATATGATTTACCTTTAGCTACTTTTAACGAACCAGAACTGGTAAATGGATTGTAGTAAGCAGTAGGTTGGGGAGGAGTTAAAGAAGAACCTGTATTAATAGTGCCGACACCCATAGCTGAATGGGCGGAGCAATAATATTGCAAAGGGTTATAACAGTTTTCATTTACTACCCAAGTTATTGTTGCGCCAGATTGTCCAGGAGTACCACTTCTTGTTATTCCATATTGCGCCTCTAAGTACATAACTACATAGTTAGAGGAACTACTACCAGCCCAGGTTTTAAATGCGAATACATGACCTGTATTACTTGCGTCACTAACATCAAAGGTTATTGTTTCTCCAACATTTGCTTGAATTGCTGGTCTGTCTACTCCACCAATATGAAACTGGTTTTGTCCGCTAACAGCAGCGACAGTAACAGCAAGTGTGCGGTTGTTTGGAGTTACAGTATTGTCTCCATATAAACCAACAACTCTGTCTGTAGCAGATGCAGACTTACTTAAAGGTCGATATATAAAATTATTTTCATTTGGTATATCTTCATTTGGTGCATCAACTACAGTTAATCTCGAATTTAATTTTCCAATAGGTAATCTTTTATTTGTAGCTCCATCATTATCTCTTACGATCATATCTCCAGAAGTAGTCATAATACTTCCAGTTGGAGCAGGGGTTAGCAATAACCATGTAGTACCATTAGTCGGTGTAGAGTTAGTACTAGAGTTAGCTAAAAGAACGAAAGTTTGATTTAAATAAGTAACTACATCCCCTTTGTAATAATTTGTGCTGCTGCTGTAAGCTCCAGCAAAATTTAAACCTTGAGCCATCTTTTCATACGCACCCGAAAAAGGAGGTATTGTCGTATTAGCTTGAGCAACTATTGCTGTAAGAATGTAAGTCGTACCATTATAAATAATGACATCATCAGGCTCATACGCACTTGTTGAAGCCCAATCGCCCTTCCAATTAAACTTGAGTTTACCTAGATCAATTTGTGCCATGATTAAATGTTTAGAATTAAACGTCCATTACTTAGAGAAAACTCAGGTGCGTTAGGACTTGCGGTAGCCAATACATCTTCGCCTAAAAAATAGGCATGACTAGCTCCATTTTGTACGAAATCTTCTGCTTTGTAAACAGTAGAATCATTTGCTTCATTATAGACCATACGCAAAGTGCCGTCAGCCAGTCTTTGGAAACCTACAAATATTGATCTTCTTGCTAAATTTGCTGCTGTAGCTGCGGACGTTGCAGCACTTGTGGCCGAACTTGCAGCGTTTGTGGCTGAGGTCGCTGCATTTGTTTCAGATGTGGCAGCGTTTGTGGCTGAAGCTGCTGCTGCATTTTGAGATACCTGGGCTGATCCAATTCCAGCAGTAAGTTGAGACAAGTTAACTGCGTCATTTGTATCTGTTCCGTTAGCTACATTTGTAATCCTATTCGTACCAGCGTTCATTGCGCCAGTTAAAGGAATAGTTCCATCTGCCTTGAAAAATCCAGCGACTAATCCATCTGCATAATTTTTAGTTGCAGCATCTTGAGCATTAGTAGGATTTTGTACATTAATTATTGGATTATTACTTGCATCTAATCCTAAAGTTGTAAAGTTAATACCAGCGTCAGTATCATCTTTTGCTTCCTGGAGTCCATACAATAACTGCAATACAGCAGTATCGAGGTCACTAGCTGTTAAGGTCGAGCCATCTACAAAATCCACCAGGGCATTAAGTAGTGGAGTTTCTCTGCTAATTAATATTTCTATCCCTGTTTTTGGTGCGCCTGTAGTTTCTTGCTCGTTAGTTGCTACAGAATTAAGAGCTGCAAATTCTATAGTAGTGTCGTTTATATATACAAAATTAGTATTAGCTATTTGGTTTAAAGATACAACAATGTGATCCTTTTTAACGTATGGAAAAGGGATTTGAAATTGTCTAGTTGTTCCGTCTCCAGAACCTTTAAATTGAGCAAAAGGCATTAACCTGTCCTAACGTCTGAGTTTACTATAGATCGCCAAGCCTCAACTTGGTTGGGGAAGTCATTAGTAGTTTGTGCTACTTCTTTATTTAATATCTTATTTTCATTTTGTAAATGCTGCAAATATGGTTTTGTTTCGATAAAATACCTTCTTGCTGCATCCCTGTATTTTTTAGCTAGTTGTTCTATAGCATATAATTTTGTCAGCATTGCACGTTTAGACACTATATTTCTAGGCTGACCAGTTGCGTCAAATTCTGGATCATAGTCAGGTAATTCTTTATAAGCATCACTATTAAGTAGTCTTTCCAGGTCTTGTGCAAAAGTTAAACCAGTTCCATTCGGATCTTTAAGAGTAGTCATAATTCTTCTAAACTCCATAAACTCCTGGTTACTCATTACATACCCTTTGATATTTAAGCTAGTTCTTGTACTAAATCTTGGATATGCTCCATAGCCATGTAGTCTTGATAGCTCTTTATAGATAATTCCGTTTCTTTCTTTCGTTGGTCTAAACATTGCCAATGGATGTATGTTCATTACTAATGATCTTAAAAGAGGATTTTTTATCTCATTACCTCCAAAAGCATAGTCATATTCTACTGGCTGTCCAAAAATAGGATCTAGTTCTGGAGTGCCAAGTACATTTTGTAGTCCAGGTATTTCGCTAAATAGTTCTCTTGCAAGGTCGGCTGCTGTTGCGTACCAGGTTCTTTCTCCTGTTGTTGCATTTACCGACTCATTTATTAAATATCTTTTATTATCAAATCCAATTCTTGTTTGTCTTAATAAAGCTAATGGCATTTTCATGTAACGAGCAATAGTTGTTTCAAGCATATTGCGTTTACCAGTATGTACATATTGGTTACCACTTTCTTCAGTTGATAATAATTCTTGAATTAAATCATAAAAATTACCAACATTAGCCATAACACTTTTTCTAAAGTAACCAACAGTATTTTCTTTAACTGTATCTCCTATAGCTTTAGCTGCTGTCCAGGTATCAAATCTTTTTAAGGTATGAGCATTGGCAATAATATATGCTTCTTGAGCCTTATCGCTGTAATCAATTTCTTCATTTTCTGTATATGGTATTTCAAATTGAGAATCTCTAGGCATACGTTTAATGGCATCTACATATCCTCCTATTGAACCAAAAATAAAACTAGCAGTATCAAACATATCTAATGAATACCAAGCCGACCATTCATTACTTCCAGGAGTTCTAAACCTTACTGCGTTTGGAGGTCTATGCTTATATCTATTTAATCTATCTCTGTTAGGATCTGTACTTTGTGGGCCACTAAATTCAACTACTCCTGTAGCTACAGCTCCAATACCTAACGCAAACAAGTGTTGACTTGTAGCTATTTCCCCTATAGCTCTTTCTCTTTGGAATAAATCTTCAGATGTTATATCCCTCCAATAGCTATCTACTAATCTATTAGTTGGTAAAGGTAAATGCCTTAATGCACTTTTTACTAGGTTTAAAGGAGTTCTGTTTGTTGGGAATACAACTCCTAAAAGGGGTACTGCTCTTGTAGCTTTATGTATTCTCTTTGAAGGGTAATTTAAAATTTGCTGTCCAAGTCCATCAAAAGCATTTTCGTTTTTAGAAAAACCTAACATTCTAAATTGATCGTTAGTAGGTTCAGATGCCTTAGTAAAATATTCTAAATTGTTTAAATCTTCGTCATTTCTGTATTGTTCTGCAAATTCTAAAATGTCCTCTGGTTGTGTTAACCCTTTTTCTTGCGCCCTTCTTATTCCATATTCAACTGTCCTTTCGTTTCTATCAACTTCTATGCTATCTGTAAAGTTTACATAATCAACAGCTTGCCTTGCATGAACACTATCCATAAAACCACCTTTTATTACGCTTCCATCTGGCATTTCTACATCAGCTAATGATCTATTTAGTGCTGCCTCTGCTTTTTTATGCGCTTCATTAAATATTCTAGGGTCGTGCATATCAAAGCCTTGCGCCATTTTTTGGAATAATTCTTGTTCCATTAGCCTGGCATATTCGTAGGAAGGTGCAACTGTCATACCAACTAACGTATCTAAGCCACTCATAACTCTTGAAGCTCCTGATCCAAACGTAGTCTTAATTCCTTTAGTTAAATAATGTGTTGCCAATATAACTGGATTTGTTTCTGGATTTGTTAGATGTTTAGCTACACCCTTACCACCGCTTAACATTCTTCTTGCTTCGTCATCTATCTCTTCTTGGACGTAATCGTCAAACCTTCTTATTTTTGGTTGTTTACTTGGGTTTTTACTTTTTCTGTAGCCATCTGCCTCGAAGTAACCTCTATTAATATTTCCAAAAACTTCATCATGTTTTACAGCAGATAAAGCCAATCTAAAAGCGTGTGCAGCATGAACAAAATATCTAAGATACATAGTCATATTTAATTGCTGCCTCATTCTTGCCATTCTTGCTCCATCCATATCTCCAGCAGCTAAAGCCTTGCGTTTTGTTTTTCCAGCTCCCATAAATTGTGAATAAGGTAAAGTAGCAGCTCTAAATAAACTGCCACCTAAAACTTTTCCTAATGTTGCAGAATTTAAGAAGATACCATTTCTTGCTATTTGTGCAATTTTTTCTTGCGTTAACTGACCTTTGCCTACATTGTCTAAACCTTTAGCAAAATTAGTCATAAAATTATTCATTGACTTAGTTCTGTCTTTATATAAATAAAGTGATTCAGCAATAATTTCCATAATTTCTCTAGCTCTTTTAGTAGGTTTATTATTCATAACGCTTTCATAATCTTTCTTGTTCATAACTTTTTCAAAGATATTTTCTTGCTCTAATACAGCTCTTTTAAATACACCAGGAATAGATTGCTGTTCTGGCATATCTGCTGGATCTGAACCTTCTTGTATTTGCGCTTTTGAGTTAATTATTTTATTAGCTTGATTGCTGTCAGGAACATAAATAATGTCGCCTGGCTGACCAATCTCTGTACCATCTACTCTAATTCCTTGATATTTTTTAGAGGCTAAATATTCAGCTAATGCACCTTTTTGCTCAGGAGTTAATTTTCCGCCTAAAACTGCACCGACATTATCTATATTTAATTCTTGTAATAACTTAGAAAGTGTTTTATTTTGGGATGTTAAATCAAGAATCATAATATCTGCATTAGTCATTCCATCTACATAAGTACTTTTCTCTCTAACTTCTCCTCCGTCCATAGATTTAAAATATGTACCCTCTCCTAGTCCTTTATCCTGGACTAAGCCAGCCTTCTCTACACCTTCTTCGAGAGCTGTTGCACCTATTTTTGTTGAAGATACATCTATTTCTATATGTTGGTATGGAGGTATAAACATTTCTTGACCGCCCAAGAAGTCCATTTGTTGCATCCTTAAGTTTTGTGCAGAGGGTCTATTGACCTCAGCTATTGCAACGCTTACTTTCATTGCATCTTCCCATAAAGATATTAATAATGATTTTGATGTGCTGTCGTTAGGGTTTAATTTAATGTCTAACGCTACTTCTTTCATTTGTTGTATTTGTACGTCTCTTTGTAAAATTATTGCTGCCTGGGCGACTTGTTTTTGCAATGCGTTTTTATCTCCTCTCATTGCTTTTTGATGTAAAGCCAATATTTCATCTGTTCTAAAATTACTTTCTGTTATTAATTGCAAGCCTAATCTTTTCATGTTTTCCATAGTAAAAGAAGGTACTTTTGTTGCATCTTCCCTTGTTCCTAATAGTTCAAACAAGCTAGTTTCAAATGCTTTATTAGTAGCAATTAAATCGGTTTCGCTAGTTGGTATATATCTTTTGCCATCTGGATTTAGTTTTCTATTTATTAATCTTCTATATAATCCGTCCATTGCTTCTTCAATAGTCATATCTCCGTCTCTTATTGCAACCTTTATAGTTTCTAAGTTTTCTGTAAATTCATCTGGATTTAGTGCAAAACTAGCTGGTTCTGGAGCTGTATTGCCTGGTATATTTTTTGCGTAACGAAAAGGTCTAGGAGTTCTTTCTGCTAATCTTCCAGCTTGTGCGTCTCTAAATATATCTTTATAAGTTTTAAAGCCATAACCCGAAAGTTTGTTGTTTATTTTTTCTGCAATTTCTTTTATTTTTCTAAATGGCTGTAGCCAAGTAGGTTCTTTGGCAAAATCAAGTTCATCAAATACTGAAAAAGCAAATGCCTGGACTTCTCTTTCACTCATTCTTTTAGCACCAAATAAATATTTTTGATGTTTAGGATAGAAAGATGCGACTATTTCCCTTAACTGTCTATCTACTGCTGGACTATCTAATAGTTTTTGCTCTTTAAGAGTTAAATATCTATCTTGTATTCTATGGAATGATTCATGTCTCAATGTCTGCATCATTGATCCAAAGTTTATAAAATGACTTTTATAAGTCATTGCAAGAATTATTAAATCTTTTGCAGGGGTTGAACCAAATCTAAATACACCTTTAGCTCTACCAGTTCTACCTATTGCACTAGGAGGTAAGCCATAATCGGCTGCTGCCTTTGCAGTTATTTTAGGTTCAATAGCGTCAACAAGACGTAAGTTTTGGACATTTGCACCAGCTATTTTTCTAGCTATATCAACTAATTCTTGCGCTTGTTGTTCAGTAAGATTTACGTCAGCATTAACGTGATCGTTACCCATGTTTGTATATATATCATCTTCCAGCGCAAACTCTAATTGCTCATTATTTTTAGGATCTAATGGATCAAAATTCTTAGGGTTAGTCGAGTCTTTGTATTCTTTGTTGTATTTAGCCTGGAGTTTTTCGTTTGCTTTCTTTACATTTTCATTTTCTATTTTTCCTAAATCATCTAACTCAAAATCTGCATCATCAGCTCTAGGATCTCTTTGAACATACCCATCCCCATCTACATAATTATTTCTTATATTTACTGTTCCATCTGGATTAACACTACCTTTTTTGACTAATGGCTCTTTCAATATTTCTACATAAGCCATAGTATTTCTTAAGGTAAGTTCTCCATCAGCGTATTGAGCTGCATTAGCTAAACCTTTTAACTCGTTTTTCATAAGCATATATGCCTTATGTCTTGCACCAGAACTAATACCAATCTCGTCTAAGAAAGCAGTAAATTCAGCATCTTTTTTGGATTTTTTACCATATCTATTACCTGTGATATAAATAGCTCTATCAATGTCGTTAGCAAACGCAATCGTATATTTTCCATATCTAGGCTTTGCTGTTCCAGCCCATTTGGTAGAACTAAAATCTAGCTTGGGATATTTACGCATTAAGATTGGATATAGTAATCCAAAATCTGCATTATTCAATTCTCCAGCAGAATTAAATTTAAAGCCTCCTTCAGTTATGTATGGAAAAGTTTTTCTTTTTGTAGATGTAACTGAAGTGTCTAATGTCTCTCCAATCTTTGAATGATTTTTATTTAACGAACCATTGTTACCTACTAATTCATCTTCCATATCAAAAATCTGTTGTTCTGAATATCCCTGCAATAATTCTTCTTTTTCTTTATTTACCACTTTTTGTACTTCTTCTCTTTTAATTGGCTCAGGCTTTTCGTTTCTTAAAAGGTCGTTGGCTTTTTCATTTAACTTAGCATCAACTTCTTTTTGTACTCTTGCTGGCTCTGATTCAATCTTAGTTAAAGGTGCGTCATCCCCTGCCATAGCTGATTTTATTGTTTCAAAATTATTTTTTATTATCTGGTTTACGCTGATTTTATTAGCTTTCATTTGATTAGCTAACTCGTTAATTAATCTGTTTGTATCTGAAACTGTATATGCTAAACCTTCAAATCTTTCAACTTGTCTTTCTGCCTCAAGTCTTTTATCAACTGAATCGTCATAAGCGATTTTGTTTCCTTTTACTTTTTCAATAGCCTCTTTTTTATTTTTTTGCGTTATAGCTCTTAAACCGCTTATTTCTGTTCTAAGTGTTTTTAAAAATGCTTCAGCTATAGCGCTTATTTCTGGTAAATTATTTTCTTTTGACCATTGCTCTAGTCCAGGCAAAGTGCCTTCGGTAACTGTTTCTACTGCTCTAGTAGATGCAAGCATTATTTGTCTTATCCGATCTGCGCTGTATTTTGGATTTTTAACAAATTTGCTATAAACAAAATTAATTGATTCAACACTAGCTCCTTCTACAGAACCAAGCGCTAACGCTTTATTGTATGGAATTTCTTTAGTTGCAACTTTATCTAAAATATTTCTTGGTAATCTTGAAAGCTGAGTGCCTTCAATCATCAATGTATTTGTTAAAGTAATTCCTTTTTGTGCTAATGACTCTAGTGTTTCTCCACTATTTTGCATAAACAATGCAACATCCATAGCGGTCATAGATCCTTTAATAGATGTACCCTGAGCAATATTTTTTAAAGCTGATATTGTTTGCGCTTCTTTAACTGTTGCTACATCTACAAACCTTACATCTACTTCTCCTATCCCTGATCTTTGAGCAAGGTCTAATCTATTGTGACCATCAACAATATAGACCTTACCCACATCCCCTATCTCTCCTGTCGTATCTCTCCATACTGTTAATAAATCAGCCAAATTAGGATCAAAAGTACTAGCTTCTTTAAGAGATCCACTTACTCCTTTTTTATTAAACTTACCTTCTGATTTAACTTGAAATACATCTGGACGAACTGTTAAGTCACTTACTTTAACCTTTGCAACTTCTCCAGCAGTAGGAGCAGCTAATCCAACACTTGTACCTAGTTCATTAGAAAATCCTCTATCCGAGTCAGGTCTAATTTGTGATTGTATTTTTTGTTCTTTTTCAAATTCTACAGTAGCGTCACCAAGTTCTTTAGCAGCTTTTTTAACTATATTTTGTGATTTCTTAACTTCAGTTTCAAGGTCAACTTGCTTCTGTTCTGTATATCCTGTCTCCCATTGTGGATCTTTTATCTCTCCTTCTTTTTTGTAATAACCTAATAAATCTTTACCTGGTGCATCTTCATCCACTTCGCCTATTCTTATAGGTTGCCTAACCTTTCCATCTAATGCTCTTTTTGGTTGAGGTGTTTGTTGTTCTTCTATTGTTTCAGCTTCTATTGTATTTTCTTGATTACCTTTAGTTTTTTCATCTGCATCTAATTTTGCTCTTATCTTTTTGTAGTATTCAATTGCGTCATATTCTTTCTTTAAATTATCAGCGTTATCTATAGCAGCTTCAAAAATTTTCCACTTGCTTAGATAATTAACCATTGGTTTAATTAATCTTGCTTCGGCAGAGTCAACTATTGATCGCAGATAGTTTTCAGCAATTTGATACCCATAATCTTCCGCAGTTTTACTTCCAATAGATTTATCTAGCAAATCAAGTTGTGTATTTTTTGTAGGAAATTGCCCTGGAAAAGCTCCCTTAAATCCGCCTTGACCAAACTTTCTTGTTAAATTTAACGCTTTACCTCCAGCTCCAAACGCTACACCCATAGGTATTCCGTTAATTATTTCATTTACAAATAATGATTTTATTTTTGCTTCGACAAATGAATCATTTAATCTAGCGTTGTTATTAATTCCTTCGGGTAATAAGTTGTCCATTAAAGAAGGCTGGTATGGATCTCCTAAAATAGTTTCAGCTATAAGTGAATTTCTTGCTCCTTCTACTGAGTTTTTAGCTACAAACTTACTTACCTTGCTTACTCTTGGCATATTAACTTTCATCCAACTTATAGCTTTAGCAAACTGTGGAGAGGCAGTTTTAGCTTTCTTAAATACGTTTGCAGCATATACATATTCATCTGGTAGTCCAGGAGTTAATGCTTTAGCAGCAGCAAAGGTTAAAAAGAATGGAGCTACTTCTCCGAAAAAAGTTGACCCCATATCAGCTAATGGTCTGCCAGTATCTATAACTGGAAAGCCACCAACCAATTCGTCAAAAGATGCACCTTTACCGCCAAGTAATCCCCAGTTTTCGCCAGCCAACCTGTCTTGACCACTCATAGGCTCAAAATCAGGATCGTCTTTTATTTGGAATGGATCTTTATTGTCTGCAATATCTTGGAATATATTTTTACTTATAAGTCCTGTACCCATAGCATCTGCCACGCTCATTCTGTTATTTATATCTCCTAGTTTTTTAAAAAATTCTGGCAAACTTTTTTTATCTATACCAGCTTTTATTGCTTTCATTGCCAAAACATTAGCGCCAACTACATCCCCTGTTAGCATTTCTGCCATAAATCCAGGCATATCCATCCTTACCATGTCATTTAAAGTATTATTAATACCTGTAACACCACTAATAGCTGTTCTATCTACAATTCTTGCTAAGTCTCCTAATGCGTTTCTTAATCTAAACTGGCCTTTTAATTCTTCTGGAGCATACTTTCCCTTGTAATCTTTACTAAAAATATTTAACTTGTCGTATAAACCTAAAATTGGTGTTGACATTTTTGTGTCTTTACCAACTCCAAACCCTAAATCGTTTTTAAATTTTTCTGTATAGTAATTATCAGAATGTATTTCTTCTCCGCTTGTGTCTACTGGTGTAAAATCTGTCTCTATATCATCCTCTATATCTGTAACGTCATCTTCGCCACCCATAGTAGCGTTATACAAATCTAAATTAAAAGGTTTAGCCTCAGCTATTTCTGTAGTTCTAGCCTCTAAAGCCTTGTCAACATTAGTTTCTTTATCAGATATAATTAGGTCTTTTTCTGTTGCCATACTTATAAACCTAAATTTTGGTTATATTTTAATATCATACCTCTAGCATCTTGAAATGTCTCTACCCCATTTAATTTTAAGAGAAATTCTTTATGCTGCGGAAAATCTTTAAGATTTGCTGGAATACTAGAATGATTATAGTCAATAACTCCATCTGTAACCGCTTCTGGATATAGATTTTTTATGCTGTTTTCTGTTTCAAAAATAATAAAATTACCTAAGTCAACACCATCCCCTCCTCCATATCTATCTGTAGCCTCTAATAAAGAAAAAAGATTTTCTAAATTTCTATATGCTTTTTGGCTTTTCATTGTCATCTTCTTACCATGTCTAACTTCATCTGGTTTAGAATTAAATTGATTAGCATTTAGCTCATTACTATAAATTTGATGTGGAGAATAAAATACTCCGCCTAAAGTTTGACCTTCACGACCAGAAAATAATACGTTCAAATAAAATTGTGTTCCAGCCTCGCCATTAAAAACAACTCCATTAGGAGAATCTATATGCAAAACAAAACTGTATTCTTCAGTTCCAGCTCTGTATAAATCATTTGCGTCAAAGTTTTCTTTAGATAATCTGTTGTCAACAATATTTCCGTAATTTCCACTAGAGCCTCCAACATAACTTGTGCCAGGCTCTTCTCCTCCATACCATTTTGTTGTGTATTTATTTCCTGTAACTAATGGGTCAATCCCTTCGTTATCAAAAAATTCTCTAAATGATCCGTTTTCTTTGTCATCCCTAAGTCTGTCGTTTAATTGTTTATTAGTAACTTTTTGTCCATCTGAAGTCATTTCAAAATAAGTGTCTATCAAGTATTTTTCTACACCTGGTTTAACTTGCTCCCAAGCTGCATTTAATTCAGTATCACTAACTTCTGGTTTACTGCTTTTATAGGCATCTTTAAATTCTTTTTCTTGCGTTTTTAAAGATTGATTTATTGCAGTTGATACAATACTGCCCTCCATGTCTAAAATATTTTTGTGAGTAGTTGCTATTCCTGTTTGCAAATCAACTACTTCTTGACCATATATACCAGTTAACGCTTTATAACTTGATAAATATTTAGTACAAGCGTTACTATTTTCGCCAGCTAGTAAACAAGCCTGTGCATCTTTTTTTAGTAACTTTACATCTGCTCTAAACTCTGTTGGAGTTAAATCATAAACAATATTTTTTAAAAGAGTTTCTTTACTTGTTTGTAATTCTTCTATTCTTTGATTAAATTCTGCTGTTGTTATTGTTTTATTTTCTTTTTGTAATCTTAACTTATCAATTTCTATTTCGAAATTTTCTTCTATTTTTGCAAGTATAGTTTTCTTTGATTGGATAACTTTAGTATCTGCCTTAATCTGATTTTCCGTTCCAGTAACATTATAGGTAGCCAAAATATCTATGGCGCTTTCGTCATCAATTTTTAAATTTTTTACTCCATTCATTAAATTATCTTGATTCTGTACGTCTCGCAAAAACTTATCAGCAGTTTCAAAATCGTTTCTTTCTCCAATTACTTGTTTAACAATATCTCTTAAAAATCTTTCTCCTCCAAAGGAGTCTATGAAAAAAGAAGTTAAAACATATCCCCCATCAACTTCCTTATATCTGCTATTACTTGTACCTGTTCCTATTCCGTTAACACCATCTTCTGGATCATTAGTTCCATAAAATATATCTTTTAAATATTCAAGAGTATCTAATCCGCTTAGATTTTTTGATTCCGAAATAGCATAAATTAAATCTTTTACTAATTGTTTTTTTGTGTCATCAGGCAAATGATTTGCTTTGTTTATTCTTTCAACAATAGTTCCAACATTTTCACTTAATTTTGCATCTGTAAAAGTACTATCATTTTTAATACTGTTTCTTAATGTATTTATATCTCCTGTTATTTCAGTTGATTCTTGCTTGTTTAAAATATTTTGATAAACACTATCCTGACTTGTTCTGTCATTCATTCTGTGTTGAGTAACATAACCATTCGTATTGTTATGCTCAAAAACACCTAAGTTTAAACCTCCGTAAACGTGTTTATTATATGCTTGCTTGTACCTTTCATCATCTGGACTTAACTCTCCAATTGTAATTTGTTCGTAAATTGGAGTAACTCCATCTTCCTCAAACTGCGGTTCTCCGTTTTCAATAAGTTGTACTTTATTTCCTTTTCCATCTAAATAATCAACTTTAAGTGTATTTTTTTTATTATTCCAAGTAGCTAAATTGTCGTAAACCTTTCTCTCTTCAATTTGCGACAAAATAGTATTTTGTAATCTTTTATTTTTTCTTATTTCTTTTAAAGTTCTTTCTGCTAAATTTATATCTTCTAAATCTGCTTCGCTTAAAGTTCCTGTTTCGTCATCCCTTTTAGCAATAATTTTCATTAATTGCTTTTCTATAGAATTTAATTTATTAGCAGGGTTTATTTCTGTGCCATCATTTCCTAGCGTGTATGTATCTAATATTTGACCAGCTTGCGCAGTTAAATATTTTTGTTCCGCAACTCTAAATTTAGTGCGGTTATCGTCAAGCTGCCCTATCTCTCCTTTAAGAGTTTTCATTCCATCAATAAAAGCACTAAACTCGTTCTGTTTTGCAATTCTTGTATCTTCATAAAAATTTTGAACCGAAGGTAAATCTAAAGTAGGAACTAAGTTAGCTTCTGTAGGTCTGGAATAAGTATCTCCATACCATTTAAATTGTTGTATTTTAGGTTGTTCAAACTGTAAATTTACCTGGCTTACGTCTCCAGTACTTGCACCTTTAGCAAGCTGTTGTCTTTTTTGATTAGCTTTTTTCTTTGGGTTTGCGTCTCCTGGAGTTAAACCTGTTAAACTTGTTTTTGCCATTTATCCTCCTATAGTGATTCGTAATATTTTGCTTGCGCAGTTTGCGCCCTAATAGTTGCTTGATTAGCTTTGTAATTCATATTACTATTAAAGCCACCAACGATAGAACCAGCCATACCAAGTGCGTATGGGCCAAAACTTGGCTTGGGTATCTTAAGTGGTTTAACAGGATCAAGATACGTTTTCTTAAGATAATTTCTAGCAGATCCCCTTCGAGAAGCTCGATCAGCCTGTGCATCAAGTCTCTGCGTTTGCGATCCTTTAAGTGCAAATGCAGCATTTCTATTGGTCACAAAATCTGCTGCTGCTCTCGATCTTTCTATTTCAGCTAATAAAGTCCAGGCATTTTGACCAATACGTTGTGATGCTATTTCTCCTTTCTTTTGTAATGCTACTTTTCCTCGTTCTGTTTGCTCTTGCGCCCTAGCTTCTTGTATTTGTTGTTGTTCCATAGTGATCCTGGTTGAAGCTCTTTCGTAAGCCAGGTCAGCCATAAATTCTGTATGCGCTATAAAATCATCATTCATCTTCTCCCTAGTATCTTCCGTCATCCTGTTCGATTGCGTCTGTATCATCTGACTTTGATACTGCAAATTATTCTGTGCATTTTGAAAGGCAACATTAGACTTGGCTTGCTGGTAAGCCATGAATTGTTGCCCTACTCCCAGGACGGCTGTAGTAATTGAAATAGGATCACACATTAGTTAAATCTTGGCAAATTCATAAAAGAGACGACTTTCTACTCCAAATGTAGCGTGTTCTTTAATGATTGAGAAACCCATGTACTTAATCCATTTTACATGAGTTGTATTTCTTGCATCTACATAATTAAATAAAATTGGATAATTCATGTGAAATTTATCTAATTCCTTTGGAGAGTTTCTAAGAAAAGCTCTTACATCTTGATAATCGCTAGTCATACTCCTATGTCCTAACATCCATATTTTTCCCATATTTTTTCTAACTGGCATGACTCCATACATACCCATAATATTTCCTTTCCGACCTACCATTGTCATGCAAGGACTACTTCCAAAGTAACAATATATAAGACTACTTTTTGGCTCAGATCCAGAATATGCTCGTATTTCTTCTATATCTTCTTGCCTCATATTTTCGGCAACTTCTACTATGTCATTAGGAGTTGACCTCCTCCAATGGAATTTACCTATATTCGTCTTGCTCTGCTGTGTAACCATCCTTCCCATTCTGCTGATTGAATACGACAAGGTAGTGGACTATCACTCAAAATTTCAACTTTTGTGTCGTTATTTTGAGCCATAACTGGCACTTTAAATTTACCTGTTAAGAAAGGCGCTTGACCTAACGCTGGAGGATTTTGACCTATTATAAATCCATTATAAGGGTAAGTGAAGGAACTTCTACCTCTTGGACTAACTTTTACTTTAAATGCACTTGTATCATCAAAAACAAACGTCCAGGTTCTAATCTGTAATCGTGGGCCAGCTATGACAGAAACACCACCCCCTGCTGGTTGTTCCTTAAGATAAGGAGTACTAAATTCGTACAACATATCGTACAATTCTCCTACAAAAAATTTAGCGTTAGACAAATCTCCAAGTACTGTCATAGTTCCATTTCCAGCAAATCCAGATTGAGTTGCGCCAGTTTGTGATTCAGAACTAGCTGTAATAACTTGACCATGTTGAATAGTGTTACCGCTAACGTCTCGACCTACAACAACCTGTATTCCTGTAGTAGATGTTGGATATGGTAAAGAAATTATTGATTGAACTCCAGCTCCACCCTGGTTAATAACATTAATATGACATTTAGTTTCGTCTACCTTTCTATCTAATAAAACTTCTAAATTACTACCAGGGTCAACTGATTCTGGACGTAATGAACATTTTTCTAGGTAAACTCCGTCTGCATATTGAATTACAAAATATACATCACTATCTATTATTGATGCGCCAAGAACAGTTTTAGCTCCTTTAACTTCCCAGAATGACCAAGAAGATTGGAGTTTTTCATCTTCTTCGTAAAAGAATTTATAGAAATATACACGCTTTGGTTCGTCTTTACTAATAGCTATTATTGTTTCTTCCGAAGCGCTGCTAACCAAACTTACTATATTTTTAGGTAAGTATCTTGGTACTGCTGATGATACTTCTTCTGATACTGGAACTGCACCTGTAACATCTTCCAAGTAAAAGTCACGCAAACCACTAAACTCTCCTTTAGGTATTGAAAAATAAACTGTTCGGCCAACTGCTATAGGGTCAACATTAGGTTCAGTTTCGTATGTAGTTATAGCTGTGATAGTTGCTGTCTGAGGTGTTAATGCACCTCCAATACCAACTGCGCCAGCATCTAATCTAAACTGACCATGCCGACTAAAGAGTAGCAACGTGTTTGCAAATGCCAGGCTGGATGTTAGGAAATGAATTTCCGTACCACCTGTGACTAGATCAATCGGGTCACTATCTACAATTGTTTGTACTGTCTCAGGAAAAAATCTATCGTAACTATCTGCTGCACTCATTATCACGTTTTCATCCGCCAGGAATACAAGCCTGTTTCTAAAAGTATTAATGTTATTTAAAACAGTACCTACAAAAGTAGGGGTAGGAGCTGTAGTTAAATCTCCAGCTATTCGTGGGCTGTAATCAAATTCTTCAAATTTAAACGTACCAGTAGCAGCATCACGCACTAAAACGTGTGGCATAGTTGATTTATTAAATTTAAAAGGTTCTAATGGGCCAACTGTTTCTCTCCATATTCCAAAACCAAATGCAGTACCATTAGAAGTTTCAAACTTAACGTAATAGTCATCTAGCTTTGTAGTTTTAGTACCCTGGACTTTAACAATAAAATTATTTTCACATAAGGTTGGTAGATCATTAATTGTATCTATAGCTCCTCGAATAGCTTTTGTATAAGTACCAGCTTTGGAGTCAGTACTTTCTAGAATAAAATCAGTATCGTCATTTTTTTCTATTCTTAATATGTATTGATCGACAGTAAAAGTCCAGCCAGTAGGCAATGCAGTAGCTAAGTCATTTTTTAAATCTGTTGCAATAGTATTTGAGTTAGGTACTGTTCCGCCAGGGGATGCTGTTGCGTATGTCGCAGTAGCTAAAGTCGTTGTTCCATCAGCGCTTTTTATTTTTACTGTATAGGTTGTTGCATAATCAGCAGCTTTTATAAATACAATACCTTTGCGAGAAACGTCAGGAGATAACTCATTAAATCTTGCATTTCCAGACGTATTTAAACTTGTAGCGCCTACCAAAGTAAACGTATTATTATCGACTTTTGTTGCTGTGTATGTTCCGTCTGGAGTAGTTCCAGTTTCAAAATCTATTTGCACTTTTACACCAGTTTCTAATCCATGATTGTTAGAAGTAACAGTAATTATCGTGCCAGCTCCTACTGGTGTTGCGCCATCATTTTGCGTGTAAGTACCAGGATGATCCATAGTAACTACTTTTTCTCTATTCAATATGAAGGTATAATCTGCAACTGACGCTATTCTGAATTGTTCTGAGGCATCAGCAGTATTGGCAATATTTAAATAATCTGTTCCGTTAGGAGCTGTAACTGTTTGCACGTTGCCATTTAAATCAAATACATCTATAGCTCCGTCTCTAATAACAATTAGATACTGTATATTTCCGTCTCTATCAACAACTTTTACAAATGGTTTACCTGTTCCAACCGAACCATTGATTAACTTAGATATATGATTAAATGGCGGACGTTTAGTTAATCCTTCAACTGGAGAAGATAAACAATTTATTACTTGTTCTGCCTGTGAAGCTAGTCTTAAAGCTGAGGGCTGCTGACTAACCCCATTAATCATATTTGGAATGGAGCTGCTTATTAAACCCATAATTACCTATTTAAAACATTAGAAGGTCTATAAGTTTGTATTGGATTTACTCTTCGGCTATGTCCTCTAAGCATATTATGATCGCTTAACATAGTTTCTTCTTCTAAAAATTGTGACCTAACTTCTTGTTCTACTAATAAATTTATTTCTGTTAAATCTTTACTACCGATCATAGACTCCTGGAGTTCTCTACCAGTTTTAGTCATTATGTAAACCCTAGCGTGTTCTGGCAAATCATCCCAATCAAGAATAATTGACATATCTACTTTTAAATTTATTGCAAATTCGTATGTATTATTTTTACGATCATATAGTTTTGAACCTCTTTGAACTACATCTATATCTGGATAGTCAAAAGGATCAACATAAATTCTGCTAACATTTGCACCAACCGAAATGTGATTTGTTGTTGAGTCTCTTACCAGGCTAACTCCATAGTCAGAATTGAAAGACCAGCCTTCTGTTTGTAACTTGCGACTAACACTATCAATAGTTGTCTCTGCCAAGTTACCTAAGCCAAATAAACCTTGTAGAGAGTTAATAGGAGCTTCTCCCATCATCTGCAAGGCTTTATTGACCGCTTCTAATTTTGTAGTTCTAGCGAGTGCCATTTACTTTTTCTTAGTACCTTTTTTTGGAGGTCGTCCAACTTTTGTACCATAAGTTCCTTTTCCTTTAGGCATAATAATAAGGGAGTAAGTTTACTCCCCTATATTAACTACTTATGAGTTAGACGCATATACTTCGATAGCGCAATCTGGACGTAGTACACCTGTACCATGAGCCATAGATCCGACCATAAATACACCCTGGTATAACGCATGAACATCATTTCCAGTTTGTTCCATTTTAAGATCCATTAACTTAACTGTACCAACTGCATCTGGTGTAAATGCAAGTCCGATATTATCGGTGTAGTTAGCATGATAAGTGTTGTTCTCTCCAGTAACAGCAGTTCTGTTTGATTTAGGTAAATTATTAGATTTAATAATTGAAATACCAGCAACTTTAAGAACTGTACCTTCTGCGTATGCTCCAGAACCACCCCAATCTCTGTTAAGAACGTCAGTAGTTCTTGCAAGTTTGTAGTAGTTTGCTGGATCAAGTGCAAAGTATCTTGCGTTTTCTGGGATGTTATTCTCGTCAAATGTCTGTGCAACTGTCCATAGAGCAGTAACAAGGTCAGCACCAGTAACAGCAGCAACCGCAGCAGCAGTATTGGCAGTACCAGACTTAAGAATCTTAACTCTTGTACCTCCAGGTAAATCTGTATTAAAGTTTGTACCTGTTCTAGCAGCTTGAGCTATTGTTGCAGCTACGTTTTCATCAAAACGATAGGCTAGGGCATTACCCATTTCCTCTGTATATTTTGACCTCACATCATAGTGGTTCTTAGCTTCATCTATGTCTGCAAGAAAAACTTGACTTACAAGTTTGTCATCAATATTTATGGTAGCCTCAGCGTGTTTGATGCTATCGCCTGTCAGTTGTGTTCCAGGAGTATGATAGCTGGTACTTGAGAGTCCAATAATGGGAAATTGTGCCGATTTGCCTGATTGAATCGTCCGAACTGTATGCAATGACTCGAATATTGTGGCTTTACGGAACGCTGATAGCACCTCTCCACTCCACACTTTTAAGAAAAGTGCGTCATAAGACGTACCAGTAGCATTGACCAAGCCGAGCCTTGAAGGACTAAAATTAGCCATGTCAATTAGAAATAAATTTGGAATTAACCAACCCTATTTCACTTAGTCTGATACCCCTCAAGGATGCTATGTGTAATAAATAAGTGTAAGGTTATTACAATACTATCAAAAAATGGACGAATATCTACCTTATATACCAACTATAGACGTACTTAATCCTCCCCAAACAATTTTTGACGTACCTGTGGCAGACGTTCCGTACCTAGATCCAGTTCTTCTTCCAAGTCTGGAACAAGTTGAGTCGGGTCTGGGATCTTCGGGATCTTCTGTTGAAGAAGAAACATCATCTTCAAAGGAGGAAGCGTTAGAGCTAGTACCAGAGACAATACCGACAAACCTGCCAAACACCAAAGAGCTTTTATCAACTGAAGAACCTGTAGCTACATTCAATATACCATTTATAAACTACGAATTTCCAGTACCTTCGCCAGAAGTAATTGCATCAAGTGTCATAGCATCTAGCGTAAGTGCCACCGCAGCAGTAACAGGCTCAATAGTTTTACAAAGCGTTGTTAATCAACTAAAGAAAGTGATGACAAAAATATTTAAGAAGGTACTTAAAAAAGAAATTGCAGATAACAAGAAATAATGTATAGTACTAATAGCAGCCAGACCTATTATTCACACCATTAAATTGGTTACTGCTCTGATAGAGCGTCAGTTGCTACTTAAATTTGTCGGGATTAGCGTTAACATAAGTTCGTATATTAATGACATCTGCGCAAATGTATGCGTATTCTGAAGCAGGGTTTATCATATAGCCTGATGCGTGAAGCTGACTACACTTCAAAATACGAACTAGCTGTTTATCATGCACTTGCTTGTCTAACTCTTCTATGGCTAACTCTAGCTTTACTTTGGCTAGGTCGTTACAAGTTTTATTATCTCCCAGGGGTATCATAAAACTCATTTGCACTCCCCATCCTTCATTAATGCTATATGTTTCTTCGCCTTGCGCATCATTACCTGTATAGAAAGGAGTTATTGCCATAGTAGGTTGACTACAAACTAAGTTTCCAAACTGTTGTTTGCCTGTCATTCCATTATTAATATTCATATTTTGGTTGATAATACTGGAATTACCAACAGCATTAGGTTGAGCTATAACATCTGTTTCGGCTCTAGCTTTATTACTGACTAAAGACAGACAAAGAAGTGATAACGCTAGTAGTCGTAATCGTATCATTTTGAGTTATCTGCTCAGTTAATGCACTAGCAGCCCTTGTTGTAGTGCTAAGTGTCCATTCAGCAGTACTATCCGTTGGAGTAAATACTGCATCTGAAGCTGTAATTCCTCCACTTGTATCTGAACTTACAGTTATATTTGTAGCCTCCCATGTGTTTAAAGCAGATCCATATTTCTCAGTAACTATTGATCGAGTTATAGTTTGAGTAGTATTCTCTGTGCGGTTACTAGAGCCAGTTGTCCACGTTGGAACTCCATTTGCGTAGCAAGGTGCAACTAAAAATAAACCTAGTAAGAGTAATTTCTTCATTGGTTTGGTGTTTTATCTTTATTATCCACTATTTTAGGCGCTTTGCCATTATTCCCATTGTTACCCTTGTTTCCTTTTTTAATATTCAGCCCAAATTGTGCGCTGACCGCACTTAATAATCCAGCAGCGAAGGTCGTATCAATTTGGCGAGTAGGGTTGGGATTAAAGTACGACCAAGAAATTACCCCTAAACTCCAAAAAAGAATAATAAGCTGCACCACATTGGCAATCAGACCATTACCTTCTTTTTCATCTTGTTCTTCCATAAAGATCGAACTATACTACCTATATAATAACCATAGATTCTCAAAATGATTAGTCTAATTCGTCCAATTATCTTTGCTTTCTTAAAAAGCAAGTCTGTATCTATTTTAGTCTGCGATATATTAGCAGCGCTTGCAAAACTTAGTGAAAATAAACTAGATGATGCTGCTGTTGCTAAGATAAGAGAAATGCTCCTGGAAGGAAAATAATGTGTCAAGGATTTTCTGGCAACAAAAAAAATGATAACAACCAAAATCTTTTAAATACTTACAAAGATTATGGAAATCAAGCTGTTCGTGCGCCAGCCGATCTTGGATTATCTATAAAACGAATGAAACATAGAGAAAAAAGACTAGATCAGCTTATGAATGGCGGAGACGACATTGGGCCACCAAATTTTTAAAGCGGATTTGTAGGAAAAATAGATATTTCTTTAACTTTAAACGTCAATATTTCCCATTGATCTTGCATCATTGCCATACACCAAGCGGTTTGATGGTCATTTGCCTGGACTACTGTTTGAAATCCACCAATTCTAGGTTCATCTAACTTAATTCCAGCAAATGCTGTTGGTAATCTTATGCACCAGGCTCTTCTATTCTTTGTATTTGTGTTATAAGCCTTATACATTGAACCACCGACCTCTGGTATCGGCTTTTCCAAGTCTTTCGAGAGGGATGCCGAGGATTTTTGCGTCCAACGCACCTTCCAATTCGCCTTTGTGAGCAGCCAATTCCAAATCCCACAGCTCCATTTCCCGATCTTTGATAGCTCTATCTTCATCTATTGCTAATGACTCATTCCAATACTCCACCGCACCAGCCAAAGAGTCAAGTCTGTCATCATTTTGTAAACAGTTTCGATCAACAGTTATATGGGTCAATTGATGAAACAGTTGATAGCCTAATGCTTTCTCTACCGAGTCCTCTGTTCGAGGCTTTGCGTCACTTTCAACTACTGACCTGTTAATTATTAACCTATGTTGGTTCATTACAGGTTCTAATGCGTTTATTATTCTTCTTTCTTTCTGAACATTGCTTCTAGTTCCTTCGATAGTGCAAGGATATATCTTCATAAGGTATGGTTTAAGCAAACTTTCCATCATACCTTGACCAAATTGATCCTCCAGGAGTATTAGTTTTACCTTATTACGCTTTGCAGCTTCAGCTATACCAGTTAAAACTGGCTCTGTATAACCTTCGCAAAACGATCCGACCTCTAAAACATATAAGTTTCCGTTTAGATGCGCAACTATGCTATACGCTGTCTCGTCAACACCCTTACCAGAGGGATCTATCATCATCACGCAACCTGTAAATGGCAACCAATCGCCATGTAAAAAAGCTGGCTTGTGATAATAGTCATTACTAAAACCTACTGCTGGCAAATCAGAGATTCTATACTCTGCACCTGACGACCACACCACTTTTTCGGGCGCATGATCTTTTACTTCCATAACAACTAAGTCCTGGAGTCTTAATGGAAAGCGTTGTAGGTCAGATAACGTGGTATCTAACTGAAACTGTAAGGTAAATTGTGACCGACCATAGCTTGCTTCTCTTTCTAATAGATCCATTTCGCTAAATCTGTCTGGATCTGTAGGTTGACCAGGCTTTGTTGCAGATAATCCTTTTATCATTGGAGCTAATGCGTCTCCATATTTCTCAGGTTTCTTTGGATAACGACTTGTCCATATTCTGCAATCGTACCCTCGTAATCTCAGCTTGTTATATATACTTTCTTCTGTCTGCGGTGTACCTAGAAACATTATTTCGCCATCTGGTTTAAGAATAGCGTTAAACTCTCCACAACATTGCAATAATTTCTCTCTCATACCTACTGTCCAGGCTGTATTCGGTACTTCACAATCGTCTGCAAGTATTAAATCGGCACGACTACCAGTTAACTGTCCAAATATTCCTACACTCTTAACACTAGCTGATTGATCGGGTATAGCTGGACGTACATCAAACCTATTACTAGCTGATCTTTGCTCATTTTTATCTGGTTCAAGGCATTTTAGTATAGGCATTTCCTGGATAATCCTTAAACAGAACTGTGCAAAGTCATCCGCCCTGGTCTTACTAGCTGATACAACCATTATCTTCTTCTGTGGATCGTTTCTTAGTAGCCATAACGTATAGGCAGCAGCCATCCATGACTTACCTACACCTCTAAACGCTTCAATAATCCTTCTCTTGTTTCCATTCTGCATATATTCGGCTATATCGAGCTGAACTGTAGTCGGATCAGGAAGTTGTAAATGTCTCCATACTAAAACTAAAAAATATCTAAAGTCTTTATCATAAGGTTTTGGTAACTGCTGCCAATCTTCCTTCTTCATTACGCACTACGCTTCTTTAATGCGATAACATTTTCTATATCAGGTAACGACCTAGCCAAATCTCCAAAAGGAGTATCTTCTACAGGCTGAGACGTTATCTGATTATCTTTTAAGAACTGTCTAATCACATTTAAATCTGCTGTACTAGCCTCTCCGCTATCTAGTAGATCAGTTAATACACTAGCTAACCTACCATGTAGGCTACTAAGCATTTCAGTAGTGTCTTTTTGTGCCATAAACTTAGTTTAATGCAAGCCATCACAATCTGCTTTGCGGTATTACTTGCAATGGCTTACCTTCAATATAACCGCATCTAAAATCCCTGTCTACCACTAGCTCTCCACAATAGAAGAAGCAGGGTCGTATAGCCCTCTAATAAGATCCTATAAGATCGGGATAGATATTTGATAAGATTTTGATTTTTGGTAGAAAAATGTGATCGGCTTTATATACGCATATATGACTCCCTCTCCCCCTTCGTGTTTTTTCGTCGTTTTTGCTGATACTCTGCCAATATTTAAGGTTAATTAGTCCTGGTCTAGTCCAATAAAAATAAATAAGGGCTGGAGCTGGCGCTATAACTAGAAAATTATTTGATGCAGTACTGTCTTATTGGCAGCTCTACAAGTTTTATCCTGGTCGATTTGTTCCTGGTCTAATTTTATTTAATATTTATTTGTGAGAATAGCCGCCTAATGATTGCAAAGTTAATTAATATCGGCTAATATTGTTTATAGATTCTATATGGATCTAATTAACACTACATTAAGAGGTTATTTTGACAGTATCAATCGAATCATGTACTAGAAAGCAAGCCACAATAGACGCAAGTTATAACAACTTATGCGCCTTATTCGGCCAGCCGTCACAAGTACACCAGGATAAAATTAGTTTATTGTTTGAAGCTGAATTTTTAGATTTATCTTTACACCTGGATTATTTTGTTAATTATGTTTCTAATGATGTTATCGCAACAGAGCAGCCCGACCAAGTTTATACCTGGACAATTAGCAGCTCCGACGTACTAGCGCCTGACAGATTACAAAACTTTATTAACTTTATTAATAATGCCTGGACTAATTCACAAAAAGACAGCCCAGCAGCAACTTTAAAAGTTAATATCAAACGATATTTTGATATGAATTAATTATGCGCTGGTATTTCTTTTATCTATTGGGGACTATTACTTGTTTAATAGTCTTACTTTCTTAACTTCCAGGCCTCCAGCTCTTCGGAGCTGGTCGCCTAGATGGTAAGCAAGCCTTACCAATTAAAAAACTTACCAGGTTAAACAACATGAACAAAACCGAGGAAAGAAAAGCAAAACTTTATGAACTTATAACCATTCATGGTGAAAGAGTTAAAAAGTTTTTTAATATGCCAGCTTCTACCGATCCTATCGCACTATGTAAACGATTAAGAAGGTTAGAAGTACAAGCGCAAAGAGTCCAGGACGTACACGCTCAGGGCGAATATGAAATAAGCGCAATAAAAGAAGCGGGTTTAATGTGTAAATTGAAAGACTTATTAATGCCCGATTCAACACCCGAAGAATTTTTAAACAAAAAAATCTTTTTAAATACAGATCAGCGAGGATATGCCCTTAAAATTTCTGATGAAATAGTAAAAGGGCATGAATTTGCGAGAGATTGGGGAGACTTCGGGATTATTGCGCCTGATTTAAGGGAGGATCTTAAGTAATGAGCCACCATCTAACAATCACAATACAAACTAATCCAACTAATGACGCTTTCACTAATGGAAATATGGGGAATGAGTTAAGCCGAATATTAATTAAGTATGCGAACTCAATTAAAGAGGTCGGAGAAAGTAATTTATTTATGCTTGACTCTAAACTATACGACTATAACGGCGCAGCAGTTGGACGAGCTGAACACAAGTAAACAATCCGCCCAGGTGCAAAGCCTGGGCATTTATTAATTTATTTTTATGGCCTTTTTTACAATTACAGACGGAAACGGAACGACTCACGAAGTCGATTTATTAACTAATGATCCGTCAGCAATAGCCGAAGAGTTTAAAAGATTCGAGGCAAAAAAGAAAGCAAACAAAAAGATCCAGGAGGAAAAACAGTAATGCCTTACGAAATTACACCAACACCCGACTCACAATTAATGGACGATACATTCCACGATTGGCTTGAGAAATGCCCGAACAACTGGGTTCGCCTCGATATAGAACAGGGGAAAGAACCAGGGGAAAATATTAAATGTATCGCAGCAACCTATAAATTTTATAGGAACGATCCCAATGGAGGTAATGATGATGATTGAATTTATCATTATAGCTGGCGGTTTATATGGCTTATACCTAGTCGGTGTTGCCATCATAACTGACATTAATTATAGAAAGTCCAGGACTAAAGGCTTCCCAAGAACTAGGAGGAACAAATGAGCTGGAACTCTTATCTAGAATTAATTGATTATGTCAATGATTTTTATGGAGCTGGAGGTATATACCAGCTCCCTATCGAACACAATGATGTTGGCTCACTTGTTAATGTCAAAACTAGACACGTTACAAGAGCTGAAATATCACACGCAATAATGATTTATTTTTCTATCCTCGAATACGCTAAGAACAAGCGCTATCCGTACACATACGGAGGGAATGATTCGATAGATAGAGAAAGAATCAGAGACATATTGTGTGACCTATTACTTTTAAAAAAAGATCAGAACATTTACGTTGATTCATGCGCCAAGCTGGATCACGATAATGGATCAGGAAAATTTTACCAGGAGAAAAACTAATGACCGAAGCAAACCAAAAACAAAAAGAGACAGAAGCCAAGCATTTACAATGGGATGCTGAAACTGTTATGGAACAACTCGTAATGCAAGAGAGTCGGCATATGCAAATGTCAGCTTTAGTTAAACATCAACTTATGTACCCTGACCTGACCATTAGAGAGTTCTTTGCTATGGCAAGCCAAGAACTAGAAGATCAGGATGAAGAGTTAGAAGATCAAGACGAACAAAGAGAAAATTATTATGCAGAGGAGGAGGACTAATGGAAGAAGAATACAAAGAGTTCAAATTAATAGTCACTCATAAGGCTATGGTGCATATATGTGCTAACTCTGAGAAAGATGCTATCCAGGAATGGAATAATGCTATTGCTCACGAGTTCGATCTCGAATATCTTAATGAAAAACCAAAATTTACAGGAGAAATTTGGGAGCATGACGGATGATTGAAGAATTTTTTGAAGATCAGGCTTACAATATCCAAAGGGCATCACTTGATGATGCCTGGATATTTGGAGACATAACTAAAGAACAGTATCAAGAGTGGTCAAAGAAACTTGATGCTAAATATAAAAAACAATTGCGCTTTAAAGACAATGAGTAAAGACGAGATTAAATCCTACGAAATTGTATTTGATTATGAATATGAGGGAAGGGTAGTCGTAGGTATGCACCATCAACTAGCGCATAGCTTAGAGGATGCACTAAAGTATTTTGTTTCAACAGTTCCTTACGAGGAAATATTTGAAATTAAATACAAGGGATTAAGACTTATTAATCCTGAGATAAAGGAGGTTAATAGTGATTGAAGCTATCATCACACTAGCCTTATTTATTTTTTTATTTATTATTATTGTTAATTAATCAAATGACAGAACCAATTTACAAGCTAACTGACAGGAAGCCAGGACAAAAACATGGCAACAATAAAGGACAAGTACTTTATTACTGCTCGAAAGGAGAATACTTTATCTCCGCAAGTTGGGAGTATGCACCAATCGAGGCAACCCATTGGCAAATGCTGATAGATGCACCAGCTCCTACGGAAACTACCGAGGAGATTCAAGATAGATTGCTAAATGAATACTTAAAGGAGGCTTTTCCCAAAGCTGCTGATAGAGTAGCTATGTACCCATTAATCAAAAGAGCCTGGAGGTATGCACAAGATGTTAAGTAAGGATGACTCAGTTAAATTACAAGTAATGATTCCAATTCAATTAGAAAAAAGAATCAATTATCTAGCTGAAGCGCAAGGAATCAATAAAGCTGACCTAGTTAAACGTGTATTAACTGTATGGTTCGAGCAAAACTATGAGTCTAAGTATGACTTTTGGAGTCAGGTTAATTGAGTACACTAGATGACCAACTAGCTAATGAAAAATTAATGCTTAATCTCGGACGAGATAGGGTAAGAGCTGTATCGTCCAGGAGGAAAGCAAACAACATGGAGAGTCTCTCAGAATATGGCGAGACTCTCTGTTCTTTTGGGGTGC
>VTLG01014755.1_pt1 | contig 27889 bp, 28 predicted proteins | sample 4694571 | NCBI WGS metagenome assembly VTLG01 (sample SAMN12604809, study PRJNA352737) | marine metagenome | biome: ENVO:00000447; feature: ENVO:00000209|ENVO:00000569|ENVO:01000036; material: ENVO:00002151; isolation source: viral sequences binned using virsorter ...
TCATGCCCTGATTAGAGCCATCGACGATTACGGCGAGTATCACGGGGAATTAAGATGGAAATCGACGACCGAAAGCATGTGGAGGGAGGCCGCTTATCAAATGACAATTTCGACAGGAACAGCCGACGCCCAGCAAAAAGCGTTTCGCAGGGCTGCGGATAAACTGCTTCAAAAGGGCATTGTGGCAAAGGACAAAAACAGGGTTTGGAGCGTTAAAATGGCGAAAGGTGCGAAAACATGACCGGACAGCCGGACATTGCCGGACATTTTCATTTTGTCCGGTCAGAATCGTTATTTATCAAGGGGTTACAAGTAGGCCGGACATTAGCCGGACATTTTCGGCCCGACCGGACAGACAGGACATTTCCCTAGGATGTCCTGTCCGGTTTCGGGTGTCCGGAAACTCGATGAAATTGCTCATCGATTCGAGAGGATTTGGGGGGTGGATCGGTTGCCCTTTCTGGTATCGGATTTCCTGCGGGTAAAATTCGAAAGTCAGCAGGAAAGATTGAACACATTTATTGAGTCGAATGATGAACCGGCGATTCAGAAGGCGGCGGCGGGAATGATCAGGGGCTGGGAACTCCTCGATGCGGAAGCGAGGGAAGCCGGACACCGGCCCCTGGTTGACACCATCTGGACGGTGAAGCATCCCGACACCGGAAAATTGGTTAGCATTTACAATAGTGAGGTTTCCCTGGTGGATCTTCAGGCGTCGGGAGGTGTTGCGTTTTCGCTCCAGGAACTAGTTCAATTCATTCCCGCCCTGGTGCTGACAGCAAAACTTGACTTTCCAGGGTGTACGGTTGAGGAGGTCAAGGATTTTGACGACGAAATACCATTCTAAGCCAAACATCCGCAAATACGCGATTGTACCGGCCAGAGCGGTCCAGGACGATGACCTCCACCCGACTACATTCCGGACACTAGCGGCGATCTGTCTCCACACCAACGGCCACGGGATCGCCTGGCCTTCACGAGTGACGCTGGGGCTGCATATTAATCGCGTGCCGGACACAATCACCAGGCAGACACGGAAATTGATAAAGGCCGGCTATATCCGGAAATTGAAGGCCAAAGCCTATCCGGTCACCCGAAAATCTGCGCATACCTGGCGAACGAATCGATACCAGGTGATGTTTGAGGGACCCCAGACCAAACTCCCGACGAAGGAGGAATTCTGGTCACCGAGGCCAGCAGTGGCGGAGGAAGGCCCGACACCAGGTAAGGCCGTAGATAATCGAGGGATTCAAAGGGTGGATACGGGTAAAATTCAATCTCTCGCAATTAGTTTTTGTAATGGGTGCGCGAGGTTTGGGCAGCATCGAATTGCAGACCAGCAGCTTGAAACGGCGGCTATCCTGGTTACTAAAGGTGTCACGGCCACCCAGGTCATTGAAGCTACCACCCAATGCGGCAAGGAATGGCTGGCGGCTGGGCGGAATCTACCCCTAACATTAAAACAGGTGGCGGAATGGGCTGGTTTGGACTAATATACAATACTCAAACGTTCGTTTAGGTTTTAAAATGGCCGAAAACCGCCGAAAATCAGGCCCCACACCCTGGCCCCCCCCACGCGCCCGTCTCTATGCGGGGGTCTCACACAAAATTTTAGGAACCTCCCCATGAGTCACCCGAAACCGAAGATCCACCTGGTCCCGCACACCGAGGATCCGATAGTCAATACGGTCATAGACCGGTTTATCGAGAGGTCTGCACACGGGATGGAGCGGTATGGGGTTTCGATGGCCGACAATCCCAAGGGTCTTTGTGCCTGGCTGGATGACGCCCAGGAGGAGGCGATGGATCTGATTCTTTATATTGAGAGGGCGAAGCTCAGTTTGGGGGCTGTTGGGGCTAAACTTGAAAAACTGGATAACGATGGCAAGTGACAAGCTCCTAGTCCGGAAAGCTCGGATTGCCCTGGAGGGTGATAATGACACCATCCGTGAAGCGGTTAAAAATGAATTAATGTGCCTGGCGGCTTCCGAATTAACCGATGTTTTGTTCTGGGATGAGGCGGGACGGGTAACTTTGACCAAGCCGGAGGATTTGAGTGTCAGGGTTCGCAAGGCGATTAAGAAAGTGAAGATAACCCCAGGCCGAAGCGGGACAACGGTAGAGGTTGAGATGCACGACAAGGTAGCTCCTTTGCGGTTACTGGCGAAACATACAGGGATGCTGGATGGCACAATGGAGCAAAACAAGCCAAGTATTATCGGGATTAATGTGAAGGGAGCGAAAGTGACGGATTATGAAGTCCTCGACGAACAAGAAGCTGAAATTCGCAGTTCTGCCCCCAGGGAAGAGTCTGCATTGGACAGCGGCGACTCTCCGGAGCCTGAGAGCGGAACATAATCTTTCCCAGCATCAGGTTGAACTGAAAACCGGTGTTAATGCGACGACGATAGGAGCTATTGAGCGTGGCGAATATATTGGGAATTTTGTAACTATCGAGAAATTGTTTCGGGGTTTTGACCTGGAGATCGAGGCTTTACCTTTAGAAGAGAATGTTTAATGGCTAGACGGCGCAGGGCGAAAGATCAACCATTCGGGAAAAAGGGGTTTCTGGGAGAATTTGACCTGGATTTTTCTGAATCGCCTACAGTTGCCAGGTTTCTTGAGGATAATTCTTTTGTGCGGGGCATTATGGGACCGGTGGGATCCGGTAAATCCTATGCCTGTTGTGCGGAAATCTTTCTTCGGGCTGTGCGTCAACCTCCCTCGTCCAAGGATAATATCCGTTATTCCCGATTTGCGGTGATCAGGAACTCTTATCCGGAACTGAGAACCACCACGATCAAGACCTGGGGCGAGATTTTTCCGGAGAATGAGTGGGGTCAGATGCGCTGGTCTCCGCCGATTACGCATCATATCCAGTTACCGGCAAGAGGCGATGCGGCAGGAATTGATTGCGAGGTTTTGTTCCTGGCTTTGGATCAGCCGAGGGATACCAGGCGGGTTTTGTCGCTTGAGTTGACGGGGGCTTTCGTTGATGAGGTCAGGGAGATTCCGAAAGCGATCATTGATGCTTTGACGAGTCGTGTAGGGCGGTATCCGGCGAAAGCTGATGGAGGTGCGGCCTGGCGTGGGGTATGGATGTGTTCGAACCCGATGGATGATGACCATTGGTATTATCGTCTGGCAGAGAAGGACCGTCCCGCGAAAGGTAAATATAAGTGGAAGTTTTTCCGCCAGCCTGGGGGTGTGGCGGTTGGGACAGCGGAACATGATAATGCGATTTTTTCAGCCGGAAAGCACTGGATCCAGAATCCATTAGCCGAAAATATCAATAATTTGCCGAAAGGCTATTACCAGCAGCAGTTGGCCGGAAAGAATCTGGATTGGATTCAGGCATATGCGGCGGGGGAATATACTTATGTCCAGGAAGGTCGGGCAGTCTGGGAGGAATATTCCGATAGTACGATGTCAACCGATGCAATGGAACTGGATTTTGGCTTACCGATTCATGTTGGTCTGGATTTTGGCTTGACACCGGCGGCGGTTTTCGGGCAACGCCATCCCGATGGTCGCTGGTATATCTTTCACGAACTGGTTACGGAGGATATGGGCCTGGAGCGGTTTGGTCAGATGTTGCTTTATGAACTCAATACCAGGTTTGACAAACTGGAGCCGATGATCTGGGGAGATCCGGCGGGACAGGCTCGGGATGTAATCTTCGAGGTAACGGCTTTTGATCACTTGAGAACCCTGGGATTAAACGCCAAACCCACAGCGTCCAATGATTTTCAAGTGCGTCGGGAAGCTGGAGCCGCACCCATGACAAGGCTGGTCAATGGAAAGCCTGGCTTACAGGTGCATGTCAGTTGCCATGATTTACGGAAAGCCCTGACCGGTGGCTATCATTTTAAGCGGGTATCGATCTCCGGAGGTCAGGAACGCTTTCGAGATGCGCCGAATAAAAATCAATCTTCGCATGTGGGTGATGCCTACGGTTATTTATGTTCCGGTGGCGGGGAACACAGGCGTCTGGTACGGGGTGCTCATCGCCCAGGGCAATTTACCAATACGACCGTTCAAGCGCCGATAGAGGCATTTCCTTGGTAAACTTTGATATTAGATTACCTCCAGGAACAAAGATTGTCCGGTTTTCTGCTGCCCATGTGTTGGTTATGGATTTCGATCCCTGGCAGAAATCAGTTAATGAGGCTTGGGCGGATTTTTTTAAATGGGCGAAAATGGCGGAGGGGGTTGGTCCGAGCTATACCGTTTTGGATGATAGCCGTCCGGTGATGTGTTTTGGTGTGATTCGATTGTGGCCTGGTGTTGTTGAAGCCTGGATGTTGCGTGATGAGGGTGTCGATCAAAGAAAGATTTCCCTTGCCAGGGGTGCAAAACTGTTTTTTGACGACATTGGAATAAAATTGCAATTGAAACGATGTCAAATGACAGTTGATTGTAGGAATGTTCCAGCGCAAAAGTTTGCTAAATGGCTTAAATTTAAAGAGGAAGGTGTATTGAAATCATATGCACCGGACGGAGCAGACTTTTTAATGATGAGCAGGATATATAATGGGATTTCTTAAAACACCAAAGCCCCCTCCTCCTGATCCGGAAATTGCCAAATCGCAAAAACGTCAGGAAGAAATTTTGAAAAAGCAGGAATCTCGCACGAAAGCGCGGGAGAAAAGCGCAGCAGACCGAATTGCGGCAAGACGCAGAGCAAGGATAACCGGCGGTCAGCGTCTTTTGATGGGTGACAGGGATGATGCTATGGAAGGGCTTCAAGATACGCTTGGCGGTTACTGATGAAAAAACTACCCATTGATCAGGTTATCAAACGTGCTTCCATAGCTGATGACCGCAAGGAACAATGGCGTAACATTTTTGAGGAATGTTATGAATTTTCCATGCCTCAACGAAACTTGTATGGAGGGTATTATGAAGGTCGTGTCCCTGGTCAAAACAAAATGGACAGAGTTTTCGATTCGACTGCTATCAATTCTGTACAGAGGTTTGCTAACCGTCTCCAATCGAATCTATTTCCGCCTTATCGAAATTGGTGTCGATTAGAATCCGGTAATTCCATTCCTCCTGAACAACAGGAAAAACTGGGTCTTGCCCTGGATATGTACGGAGAAACGCTATTCAGTGTTATCCGGCAAACGAATTTTGACCTGGCAATGTCGGAATTTCTCCTTGACCTTTGTGTAGGGACCGGTGTGATGCTGATTCAGAGGGGAACAGATGATGTCCCTGTGACGTTTGAAGCGATCCCTCAATACCTGGTATCCCTGGAAGAGGGTCCACAAGGTCAGATTGATAATGTCTACCGGAAATTGCGTAAGAAAGCAGAGTCGATTCCGCAAGAATGGCCGGATCTTAAAGTCCATGATGATCTAACCCGTATTATCGAGGATAAACCAACCGAGGAAATTGATCTTCTGGAAGCCACTATTTATTTACCGGACTCTGGATATTGGTGTTATCACCTAATTTGGCCTGAGAAAAAATTTGAACTGGTTTATCGGGAACTCGATAGTTCTCCCTGGGTGGTTGCCAGGTATATGAAGGTCGCTGGAGAAATTTATGGTCGGGGGCCAATGGTTTCGGCATTACCCGATGTGAAAACGCTCAATACTTTGAAAAGAATGATTTTCCAAAATGCGTCCATTGCTGTCAGTGGAATGTACACTGCGGCTGATGACGGTGTTCTTAATATTCAAAACATAAAAATCGCGGGTGGGGCCATAATTCCGGTGGCGCGGAATGGTGGTCCTCAAGGTGAAAGTCTGAAACCATTAAAGGCTGCGGGTGATTTTAATGTTTCTCAACTGGTGGTGAACGACCTGGTTGTCAGTATCAAAAGGATGCTGATGGATGATACCTTACCACCGGACACCATGTCGGCGCGAAGTGCAACGGAAGTCTCGGCCAGGATGCGGGAACTTGCCTCTAATATGGGGGCGGCTTTCGGTCGCTTGATCACTGAGGCCATGATCCCGATTGTTTCCCGAATTTTATATGTGATGAACCAGGAGAACATGATTGATCTGCCACTGAAAATTGACGGGGAACAAGTTAAAATCGTTCCTGTATCGCCGTTAGCCCAGGCGCAGAACGCCGAGGAACTTGAAAGTGTTGTTCAGTTTATGCAAGTGGCACAGCAAATGGGTCCGGCGGGACAACTGGCAATTAACCAGGACAAGGCGATTATGTTTATTGCGGATCGTCTGGGAATCCCCAATCGAATTTTAAATTCAGAAGAGGAAAAGGCTGAAATTATGAAACAACTCGAAGATGCAGCCGCCCAAGCTGCCGAAGCTGAAGCTGCTGCTACTGCCCCTGAAGGGGAAGCCCCTCCTGAAGCTGAAGCAGTCGCATGAGTTGGGCAGATTTGCAGCCTAATCCGGTTCCAGTTCTGGATGCGGGTCAAACAACTATCGATCTGGATAAACTTTATTTGCGTGTGTTTTCGACCAAGGACGGATCCCAGGTTTTAAAACATTTACGCGCAGTTACGATTGAGCAACCCACCTGGTATCCTGGCGAAGAGGCTTCTCATGGCTATGCCAGGGAAGGGCAAAACAGTTTAGTGCGTGAGATTGAAAGAAAAATAGAAAGGGCAAGGAATAATTAATGGCTGATGAAGAAACTAAGACCGTCGAAACCGAAAACCCAGAGGCCGGTGAAGATGAAAATCAAAGTTTATCGAGCATAGGAACAAAACCTGTTGAAGAGGAACAACCTGTCAGTTTGGAAGATGATGCCCCTCCACACCTGGCGGAAGATTCGGAACCTACACCAAAACCAGAATCAACAGAAAAACCGGATTGGGTTGAAGAAAAATTCTGGAAAGATGGCAAGCTGGATGGTGAGGGACTTCACAAATCCTATAATGAAGTTGTTAAAAAAATGTCGAGTGGTCGTCATAAAATGCCGAAGGATGGTAAATATGATGTTTCGGCTTTTGAGGGCTTGGATTCGGAAGATGAAATGCTGGCTGATTTTTTCGAATTGGCAAAGGAACAGGAACTCTCCCAGGATACTTTTGAAACACTGGTGAAATTTCACATGGAGACTATCGGAGAAATCGATGCGAAAATTAAATATCATCGTGACGAGGAAATTAAAAAACTAGGTCGCAATGCAGAGGGGATTATAAAATCAAATGATGCCTGGTTGGAAAAATTTGAAAAATCAGGTGTGATTACTACTCCCGAACTTGCCTCGATAGCTAATGCGTCTACCAATGCGCTCTTTATTTCCGCTCTTAATAAAATCCGCCGGTCTTATAACGAAGAAAATATCCCCAGTGGTAACGTGGTGAGTGTACCGGCTCGATCATTAGAAGAAATAACGGCACAAATGAGTGACCCCAAGTACGGCACGGACCCGATTTTCACCCAAAAGGTTGAGAAAGAAATGTATGCTTTTCATGGGGAAGAATACTAGGGACATTCTGTTATCCTATTGAATTTTTAATTTTTGCTATTTAATATTTTCCCAGACCGATAACCCTATGGCCGGTCAAAAATTTTGATACCGGCCCTGCTCCCCAGGACAACCAGATAAATTTAAACTTTAACCCTTTTGCAAAGGATATTTGCGATGGCACTTTCAATAAGTAATGCTTTCGTTACCCTTTTCGATTCCGAGGTTAAGCAAGCCTATCAAGCCACCCGTAAACTCGGCGGTTTGGTTCGTGAAAAATCTGGAGTCGTGGGTTCGACAGTAAAATTTCCCAAACTTGGGAAGGGATCAGCCAGTGTGCGGACTCCTCAAACCGATGTTACACCACTTAATGTAACTTATAGCCAGGTCACGGCGACAATTGTAGATTATATCGCAGCAGAATACTCTGACATTTTCCATCAACAGAAAGTAAATTTCCAAGAGCGTTCCGAACTTGTTCAAGTCGTCGGTAATGCAATTGGTCGTCGGATGGATCAGGTCTTGCTCGATGCTCTAACAGCAGCCGGTTCTCCTGGTACAGTGGCAAACTCGATTGGTGGTTCAAACACTGACCTTAACGTGGCAAAAATGCGTGAATCCAAACGCCTTCTGGACAAAAACAATGTTCCTTCGGGCGACCGTTGCATGTTAATCCACGCCAACTCTCTTGAAGCTCTTTTAGGTGAAACCCAGGTCACATCGAGTGATTACTCTGCCGTAAAAAGTCTCGTTAACGGTGAGGTGGACCACTTTTTAGGGTTTAAAATAATCACAATGGGTGACATGGACGAAGGCGGATTAGCAATTGACGGGTCAAATGACCGAACAATTTTTGCCTTTCACAAATCAGCGATTGGGATGGGCATGGGTATGAACCAGAAAAGCTCAGTAGATTATATCCCAGAGAAAACCTCCTTCTTAGTAGCTTCTATGTTTGCGGCTGGAGCGATTGCGATTGAGGATGCTGGTATCGTGAAGCTAACTTGTAGGGAGTCATAATCATGGCGTTTGCTAGATCAGGTTGGGGTCCTATTGGTGGTCAGTCGAAGAAAGGTAATGCTCCTGCGATGTGGGCTTATACATCCACGGATGCAAAAACCGCGATTGACGCCGCCGGTTACTTTAATGATGTTTCAGATGATGTGACGGTTGGGGATATTATTTATTCCTGGGCGTCCACCGGTGGAACGGCAACCGCCTCTTGGCATGTTGTTGTCTCAAATGCGTCCGGAGTTGTGGACGTAGGTGATGGCGTCACTATAGCGGTAACGGATTCTGACTAATAATTAACGGGTAGGGGGTTTCGGCTCCCTATCCTTCATTTGATGCGGGGTTTAAATGGCTACCGGCGACACAAAGCTATCTATTTGTTCAGACGCTTTGATTATGTTGGGGGCCAAGCCCCTTTCTTCGTTCTCAGAAGGAACGGACGCAGCGCAGATTTGTGACCGTTTATATGACGACCAGCGTGATTTTGTCCTCAGTCTTTATCCCTGGTCTTTTTCCTATAAGAAAATTCAGCTTGCCAGGACAGTCAATACGCCTGTGACTGAATGGACTTATGAATACAGCTTACCCTCAGATCGAATTTCCTCCGGTCCTCGCGCACTTTTTACAACCAGCAGTGCGGGAGCCAGGCCGGTTAATGAGGGGTGGGAAGTTTATGAAGATAAGGTTTTAACGGATTTCCTGACTGTTTATGTGGATTACCAGTTTCGGGTATCTGAAGATACAATGCCGACTTATTTTATCCAGCTACTCAAATACTGGTTGTGCTGGCATTTTGCTGAAGCGGTTACAGATCAGATTACCAAGGCGCAATATTATCAAACCATTGCTGTGGGTACGGCTTCCGAAAATATGCGGGGTGGTATGACCCGCCAGGCAATGAGCATGGACGGTCAAAATAATACCATACAATCATTTGAGGATTTTCCTTTGATTTCGGTGAGGCAATCGTGAGCCGTGTTATACGGATTCAAACTAATTTTAGTAGCGGTGAAATAGATCCCCTACTCCGTTCCCGTGTTGATCTTAAACAATATTATAATGCTCTTCAGACCGCGACGAATGTTTTTATTCTTCCTCAAGGGGGCGCAAAACGTCGAGATGGTTTGAAATACCTGGCTGAAATTCCTTCCGCTGCGGCTCCGGAAAATGGTGTAAGGCTGGTTCCCTTCGAGTTTTCAAGTGAAGATTCCTATATGTTTGCCCTGGCTAATCAGCGGATTTACATATTTCGTTCCGGTGCTTTGGTTACAAATATTAATTCTACCGGTAATGATTACCTTGCCGTCAGTTCGATTACCTCTGCAATGCTTTCTGAAATTCGTTTTGCTCAGTCTGCCGACACGATTATTTTTGTCCATGAGGATCTTGTTCCTCTAAAAATTGTGCGTGGTGCAAGTCATTCGGCTTGGACCCTTTCCAATATTACTTTTAAAAATTCTCCTCAATATCCTTTTACCCTGGCAACGAGTAATCCTAGCGCAACTTTAACGCCAAGTGCGGTTTCCGGAAATATAACCTTAACAGCATCAGGCAGCGTTTTTACTGCTGATCACGTTGGTCAATATGTCAACAATACGGCAACATTCGGGCGTGCCAGGATTGTTTCCTACACAAGTGCAACTGTGGTTAAGGCTGTAACTGAGGTTGGATTTTTTGACACAGTAGCGATACCGGCAAGTTCCTGGGAACTGGAAACCGGTTATGAGGCAAGCTGGTCAGCTTCCAAGGGTTATCCGGTGTCTGCAACCTTTCACGAAGGACGATTATTTTTCGGCGGATCCAAATCATTACCGACAACAATCTGGGGTTCGGTGGTTAATGATTTTTTTAATTTTGAAAAGGGCGAATCCCTGGATGATCAATCAATTGAAGCGACCATTACAACAGCGTCCTTAAACCAAATAGTAGATATTTTTTCCGGTCGTGATTTACAAATTTTTACTACAGGTGGAGAATTTTATGTTCCCCAGGAGTCGCAGAATCCGATAACCCCTTCCAATATGTTCGTTAGAACCGCAACTCGCAATGGCATTAAACCAGGTGTTCCGGTTGCTGGTCTGGATAGCGGGACCATTTTTATACAGCGCAAAGGTAAATCGATTAATGAAATGCTGTTTACCGATAGTGAACTTGCTTATACCACTAGCGCGATTTCAATGCTGTCCGGACATTTATTATCGACACCAGTGGATCTCGCTATTCGAAGGGCGACTTCAACCGAGGAGACTGACCGTCTCTACATCGTAAACTCCGGTGATGGTTCGCTTGCGGTTTTCTCGATCCTGCGATCTCAGCAAGTCATCGCTCCATCCAAGTTTACAACTGACGGGAATTTCCTGTCCGTTGGTATTGATGTGGATAGCGTTTATACAATTGTGAAGCGTACTATTAATTCTGTAGACAAATATTATGTCGAGATTTTTGATTCCACACTTCATACAGATAGCTCATTTTATTCGGCTTCGGCTTCGAGTACGGGGGCAGCGGCACACCTGGAAGCTAAAACACTGGATGTAATTGTCGATGGAAATGTTCAGACTGATAAAACGGTTGCTAGTGGTAGTGTAACTTTTGATCGTGCTTCCGTAACCAGTTATGAAATTGGTATTCCTTATACGCTTGAAATCAAGACTATGCCCGTCGAGCCACGGTTACAAAGCGGAAATATCAAGGGTTTTAAAAAGCGGATTTTGGAAGTTAATGCGGAAGTTTATCAGTCCCAGGCGATGACGGTGAATGGTCAGCTTGTCGCTTTCCGTCAACTTGGTGAAAACTTTCTGGATCAATCGATAGCCAAATTTACAGGGGTTAAAAAAGTCGGTCCATTGTTGGGATTTGATGATGAGGGAATCATTACTATCTCTCAGACAGCCCCTTTGGATCTTAATGTTTTAGCACTTGATTATAAAATTTCTGTGGGGGCTTAAATGACATTTGCAACAGCAGCATTAGTTTTTAGTTCTGCTCTTTCAGCGGGATCGAAAATCAGAGCCGGTCACGCTGCCGATTATATGTATCAGGCGCAAGCGGCTCAAACACTTATTCAGGCGAGATCCAATGTATTGAAGGCCAGGGCTGAAGAAAATCGTTGGAAAGATCGGGGCGTGATGGTTCTTGAAAAAATGAATAAAACGCTGGCAACAATCAATGCAAGGTCTAAGGGTTCCATTGATCCCTTTGCCGGATCGACCGGTAAATTGGGCGTTAATGTTCTTGATACTGGCTACCTTGACTATGGGATCAACCTGGATAATGCGGCATTGGCTCAACAGAACCAGGCTATTATTCATCATTCGGCACAATACCAGGCGGGGATTTACAGGGTCGCTGGACGGCAAGCGAGACAGGCAGGGTACATTGGTGCTGCAACAACAATTGGTAGTGCAGCTTTTCAGTATTCACAAATGGGCGGTCCTGCTACTGGTGGTTCAACTCTACCTCCACAGCCAAGTTTTAATCCTAATTATTGGGGGTTAAATACTTAAAATGCCTCCGCGCTACCCAAGTTATCAACGAACGGCTGAAATAGGTACGGGAACTATTGTCACGCCTCCGAGTGTTGACTTTGCATCCAGTAAAGAAGCAATTCAAACTTCCAATGTAATTTCCGCTGCTGCGGACAAGGCTATCAATTTTGCCTTGAAGAAAATGGAAACGACAGCCCTGGCCGAAGGTAAGGCAGCGGGGGCTTCTGATCCGATGGGTATGCTTGCCAAATATAAAGGTCAAGTGCCTACGAGCGTATACGATAAAGCGGCTTATGATGCGGCTATCGGCCTCGCGTCTGTCCAGGTCGAAGCAGATGCCAGGGACCAGATGTCTGAAGCCTGGCTTGATGCCCAGAAAAACAAGACCGAACCTGGGGTTCTGGATCAAATTTTAATAGATATTAGGAATGGTTATTCCTCCGCATTAAATGATATGGATCCTATGGCGGCGGCAAAACTTAATGCCCGTTTAAGTGCTGTCAGTCGTTCCTATTACCTGGATTATTCTGGAGACCATCTCAAGGAACAAAGACGGGAATTAGCAGCAAAAGGAGAAAATTATAACCTTTCTCTGCAACAGGAAATAACGGCTTTTGCAAAAGGCAGTCCCAAGGATTTTTTGAAGACATTGGCTGTAAAATTAAACGATGCCAGGGAACAATTAAAAAATTTTCAAGTCGCTCCTGGGACAATAGAAACTAATTTGGATGATCTCAAATCCCTTGCCATCCGAACAAAACTCGAAGCTGATTTTGCCGCTGCTGTTACGGAAGGCAAGGGTTCTGAATTTCTGAAATTTTTTAAAGTTGATTATGAACTGGATAGTGGTCTGGCAGGGGAATTAAAAGTAATCGAATACAATCAAATTTGGAAAAACTGGCGAAGCGAATTGGACAAATTAAGGACCGAAGTAAAACGAAAAAATGAAGAGATAAAAAAAGAAGAGGGATTTGACTCAGAAGTTATTAAAATAGACGGACTCAAGGATGCTGAAAAATACGGGGCTAAAAATGATTGGCTTGAATTTGATAAAATTCTTGTGGATGCCAAACACGACCTTGAAGTAAATCAGGTCTCAGGACCAGTGATTGCACGTTGGATGGCGCTGGCAAAGGAGAAATTTCATATAGCGAGGGTAAGAAAGGCATTTTTTGAGGCGACAGATAAAACTGCTTTTGTTAACAAACTTCTAGCGGATAACGGCAAAACCGGTCTTGCGAAAGGTTTGTCGGATAATGTTCTGGCGAGTAAGGCTAGTGAATTTCGTGCCGCAATATCTCAGCGTATTAAAGAAATCAATGAATCAACAAGAGGGAATTTACCTGAACTTAATCGGATATTTGACAAAGCAAATCAAAAGATTCATTCCCTGGCAGGGAAAGCGGGTAATACCGATAAAGATAAGAATACCTTTATTACTAATCTCAGAAAGGATGCCCATAAACTCGCTCCCCGCGAAACAGGTTACATTGAAAAACTAATATTAAATTTAGAATCTGAGTATCATGTGGAACGGTTGGCCTCTCAATTCCGCAAAATTAAAAAACCAACAACAAAAGGGCAATTGGACGCTTTAGTAAAATTCGGAAATGCGTTTGAGGAGGACCAGGGCAAAGCCCCCGCCGAGCGGGTAATGACCAGGGGTTTAAAAACCGCCGATCTTAATTCGTTAAGGTCACATTTCGCATCAAAGCATAGTAGAACAGAGACTAAATTACGGGCGGAATACAATAAAATAAAGCAACACGCCAGGGCAAAAAAAACAGCTTTAAAAAATGAAATGGTGTCAGTGAGAAAAACGCTCAGTACATTTAAGAATATTTCTTTATCAGAATTGAAAGAAGAGGTGGAAAAAACCGCCGATCCGGAATTAGAGTTGCTGTACAGGGGTTTGGTTCGGGACAGTGATTGGTTCAATTTATTTAAAGGGCAGAGTCCAACGGTGATTGATGCTCAGATAATCCAAGCCAATGAAGATATGCGAGGGCCGAAATCTGAGAAAGGAAAAGCAATTTCGGAATCTGAAAGAGTCACCCTTGATTTTATGCAAAGTGTTTTAACTAATGTCGAGAAGAGCATAAAAAATACTGCTGATCATTTTAATTTTGTTCATCCGGAAACCCCTCTGAAGAAATTAAATTTTATGAACATAACTACGCTCCAAGAGAGAGTAGCGAAAATTGAAGGGTTTGCCCCTCAAGTCGGTTTGATTCCAAATGCTGAATCCGAAGAATTTTATTTAACGGAAGGTGAAGCCCAGAATTTAATTAACCATTGGGAAGGGTTTACTGATTCTGAAAGGGGATTTCTTTTAACATCCCTTGCTGATGGTTTTGGAGAAAAATTACCCCAGGTTTTTAAACAGATTAATAAAAGCAATTCCGAACTTGCTCATATTGCAGCGATTTACAGCACAAATGATAATCAAGATTTATTAAAATTTTATACATTGGGCGAAGATGCTTTAAGCGAGAAACAAAAATATAAAGAAACGGAAATAGGGGTTACAAATGAAAACCTTAATTATTTCAAACAAATAGTAACTACGACTTATAAAAACAGTCCTAAAACTGAATCAGCTATTCGATCTGTCGCCAGTTCTGTTTATGAGGGGATGTTACGCAAGGATCCAAACGCCGATCAAACTAAACGACAAAATCTATGGAAACAGGCTGTTCATTTATCCACTGGCGGGATGGGTGATATTAATAGCGATAATCAAGAGGAAATTTCTGGCGGTCTAATAGAGCATAATGGCAAGATTGTTAACATTCCCACAAATCTGAGTCATAAGGATTTTAAGGATTTTTTTGAGGCTTTATCGGAAGGCCGTTCTACAATCGCGCAACAAATAGGGGAAAGAAATATACCAACCCGTCATTTGCAAAAACCGAAATCTGGTGCTTTCAGCCAGAAAAAACAGTCTACAATAAAGGATCGTCCTGGGACTGAAGCGGGAATAATACAAGTTTTTGCTGATATCGGGTCTGAAGTGCCGTTGAATAAAATCGGTGGAAAAGATGTTCCGATTACGTCACGCCAAATCCGAGGTTTACAATTAGAAAATATTAACTCTATTGAAGTCCTTGTTTTGGATAAACACGGCAGGAATTTTTATGATTCAAAGGGAAGTGTTTTTAGACTTGATTTAACGAAAATTGCTTACCAGTGGCACTTTTAAAATGGATTTTGTATTCGAAAATCGCAGGACATTATTGGAAAGGATAAATGTTGATTTTACTCTGGGTCCGGAGACCGGTTGGGTGGAAAACTGGAACGCCGCCTGGGATTCACAGAGCCGCCTGGATTCAATCAAAGCCCAACAGTACGGATATATTAAATATTTTGAACCAGTTGTCGATGAATTAAAAAGAGTCACCGGCAAGAATTATTATAATCCTGGTGATTTTTTTCAAGAGATCCATGCAAGTGGACGCCCTCATCCCAGGGGAACTTTAAAACTTAATCAACTAGATTCAGCGGAGTTTGAACCAGGAGGCGTCCCAGAGGGTTCGGAACCGGACAAATATTATCAATTCCACAAGCATAGGCAAATACTGGATCTCGCCCTGGAAAAGAATAAGGATTCGATTAATCCAAAATTTAAAATCCGTTCGCTTGCTGAAATTGATAAAGTTGTAATGGACAAAGCCAGGGCTTCAGAAAAGAAACTATCTGAAATTGGTCAAAGGGCAACAACCCTGGGAACCATATCAAGTTTTGCGGCCCATGCGACCGGTGCGATTTCCGATGAATTAACTTCCCCGTTCGCCCCTGCCCTGGTTTTAGGTCCGTCTTTTAGAATGAGTATTAAATGGGCGGCACTCATCGATGGCGGGATTAGTTTAGGTATTGTTGCGGGAGAGCTTCCTAAAATGGCGGCTTGGCGGAAAAAGGTCGGATTGCCTTATACCTGGGAACAAATCGGTTATCACCTTGGCGGAGCCTTTTTTGGCGGTGCAGCGTTTGGGGCGTTTATTCGTGGTACAGCCAACTATGGTCCGGTGTTAGGTCGGAAATTCCGTGATTCCCTAGAAGAGCGTTTTGTTAATGAACGTATCTTGGGCAGGGCTTTGTATCAAGAAATAGATAAAACACCAATAGCGGAAGTCCACAGAAAATTAATGGAACTTGAACCCGCCCAAATTAATGAGGGGTTGCAAATTATCCAGGAGCAAGGGCATTTAAGTAGTGATGTTCGAGGGGCTATTTTTGACACAGAAGCCGAAGCGCATGTCAATAATCAAAATCCTGTGGTGGATGCGAATGAACATTTAAACCGCCTGGATAATGCTACCGATGCCCTTCATCAGAACCAGAATCCGAATATGCCGGAAATGCCAGCATCACCCCGTCGGGTGCCGGAAAGTGTATATGACGGGGATCACCTGGATCAAACAATTTACCGGTTTAATCCGAATGAAATTGAAGTTGACGCGAAGTTGTTTCAATTCAAGGAGGGGGCAGATGTAGCCGGTGTCACTGAACGCTTGCGGGGTGTCACACAATGGGATCACTCAAAGGCGGGTCAAATTATTGTTTATGAATTTTCTGATGGTCGGCGTTTTATTGCGGATGGTCATCAAAGGTTAGGGCTGGCAAAAAGAATAATAAAAGAGGATCCAAGCCAGGATATTAAACTTTATGGAACTCTCCTGCGTGAGCTTGACGGGGTTAAACCGGAACAAGCGATGGTCATAGCTGCGTCAACTAATATTGCCCAAGGCACAGGGACGATTATTGATGCTGCAAAAATATTAAGGATTGATCCAAGTCAGTTGCAAACACTTCCGCCACGCTCTGCCCTGGTCAGGGATGCTCAAGCCCTGGTCAACCTCAGTGATGAGGCTTTCGGTTTGGTTCGAAATGAGATTGTCCCTGCAAATTACGCAGCCCTGGTTGGCCGTCTGGTGAAAGACCAGGAAAAACAATTGGCTATATTAAAACTACTTTCCAAAACAGAACCGGCCAATCTGACCGAGGCGGAAGCTATCATCCGTCAGGCAATGGAAATGGAATTTCATACGGAAACTCAACAAGGTTTGTTTGGGGCAGAAACAATTACCGAAAGTCTTTTTAAGGAAAGGGCTAAAATACTTGATGCTGCGATTAAAAAATTGCGTCAAGATAGACAGGTTTTTAATACCCTGGTTGATAATCAGAAGAAAATTGAAGGGGAAGGGAATGCTCTTTCCAGGGACACAAATATAGAAAGGGCTACAACTGATGGTCAAGCGATCCAAATTGTCCAAACGCAAGCGAACCGGAAAGGGCCGCTCTCCGATGCGCTCTCAGCCGCAGCCAAGCGATTTAAAGACACCGGAAAATCCGGAGGACCTGTCAATGATTTTGTCGAAGCTGTCCGACGAGGAGCAGCAAGAGGCGATCTCGATGGGGTTTCTGTTGGCACAGAAGGACGCAATGTCGATGTTGCGCCGGAAGGCGATCGCGTCAATGCAGTGGGAAGAGAAGCAGATTTAGAAGGATTTTCCGAGCCAAACGGGGAAGGATCTCACGCCCAGGCGAACACGCTGGAAGCAGGAATCAGGGAACAAGTTACGGTCCCAGGAGATAAGGCAGAACTTCAAAACCTTGTTGATACCAAAGCAAGTGTAGACCAAATCATTAAACATCCAAGTGTCATTAAAGCCCTTGATGATATGAAGGCAATTCCGGAAACGCAAAGGGATCCCAATTTCGATACACCTCAATTTAAAGATAACCGGCAATTTAATTTTGCAGGGGAAACTGTTGTTGGCTACGAGGCTGGTATTAGTCGTCTTTATAAGGATATGAAAGGTTTTGCCTGGACGGATGATGGATTACCTTTTCCTGGTGAGATTGCCAGGGACCGTCATGCGGTCGTAATCTTTGGACCTCCCGCCTCTGGTAAATCATTTTTTGCCAATCCGATTGCCAGAAAACATCAAGCGATTGTCATCGATAAGGATATTGCGAAAGCAGCTTTACCCGAATACGAAGGCGGTATAGGGGCTAATGCGACTCATGTTGAAAGTCGTATTCTTACAGCCCAAGTTGAAAATCTAGCCATGACCAAGGGAGAAAATATTGTTATACCGACTGTGGGCGAGGATCTAGCAAAAGCAAGAAAAATCATAACACGATTAAAAGAGAATGGTTATAAGGTTGATTTAATCAATATGTATGTTCCGGCTGATGAGTCTTTCAGAAGAATGATTCAGCGTTTTATAGAAATAGGCCGCTTTGTTAATTCTGATCATGTCTTATCCGTAGGGTTGAAACCGACCCAAAATTACACCATATTGAAAAGGGAAGTTAACCGTTATGCCAATATCGAAAACGAAAGCCCAAAAGGGCAAGCAAAATCAATCATCGAAGAATCCGGCTCAGACGTACTGGAAGGGATCGACTTACCACTTCAACGAGGCGGAGAAATCGGGCGAAGAATTGCTGGACAAATTGCTGAAGGGGAAAGCCCCGAAATACGAGCAGGAACTCGCCAAGAAACTCCAACAACAGAACTAACGCCCGAAGGGGAACAAATTCTAATTGAAGGTGTGGAACCGGTAGCTGCTGTTGTCGAACCTCCGAAGCCACCCCCATCCCAATTACCATCAGATTTTGGATTGTTTGATGTTGGCGCACGGAAGCAGATTGATCTGATGGATCTCGAAATTCCGGTCGGTACAAAAATCGTTGATGATGTTATCGAACCGGAGATGCAAACCACGCGATCAATTCTTGAGGAAATCGAGCAAGACACAACCATGCTGAAACGCCTGGAGGATTGTGTATGAGTTTCCGGAATTGCATAACCAACGGGGTTACAGATGGGTTGATTACAAACGACCAGGCGAATAAAGCCTATGAACTTTTTGATGACCTTCATACTCAGTACAAAGAAAAGATGAGTCCTGCGGCTGCGGAAGCGAAAGCGGCGCAAGATACTTTCAACCGGATAAAGTCAGCCTCCGCCCATAAACGCCGTATCAAATTGATGCAAATTAAAACCATGCAAAATTTGACGATGGAATTGGCTGGCTATCCAAAACCTAACAGACCTGGTTTAGCGATCCAGGCTCTTGTCTCACCGGACCAATTTGCCAAATTTTCAAACCTGGAGAAAAGATTTAAAGTTAATCAAGCACTTTTGTTTGGTGAAATGGATGCGATCCTGGGACGTTTCCGAAAGGGTGTCTATGGTCAGACAACTCATAAGGCGGAATTAAACACAGTTGTTCGGGAGATTTTTGGTAAAGATACAGGCAATGCTTCAGCGCGTGAGATGGCGCAAGCCTGGGAACAAACAATCGAGAAAGGCCGTCTTGAACTGAACCGATTAGGTATGAGGATCCCCAAACTGGAGGGGTATGGGATGCCACAATCTCATGTGAGTGTCGATGTCCGTAAAGCCGGTTTTGATGAATGGTATGGTTTTATAAAAGACCTTCTCGATAAAAACAAAATGATCAATTATGAAACCGGCCTACCTTTCACCGATGAAACACTGGCGCTTGAACTCAGGAAGGCTTTTGACACCATTGCATCCGATGGCTATTCCAAAATTCAAACGGCTGGTGCGGCTTCCCAGGGGAAGATGCTGGCGAATCGTAGGCTCGATCATCGATTTCTAATTTTTAAAAATGCGGATAGCTGGATAAAATACCAGGAGCGTTTTGGAAATCCGGATCCATTTCATACGATGATCAATCATATTGATAGTATTGCCAGGGATATGACAATGCTGCAAATTCTTGGACCCAATCCAAACGCAACAATCAATGCCCTCAAAACCTCCACATTTAAAGCGGCTAGTCGTGCTGATGTTGCGAACAAAACAGACAAATTCCTTACACTCGCCAAGAAGGATTTAAGCCGGTTCGACACAATGATGGATCTGTTCACCGGTAAGGCGAACACTTTTGAATCTCAATTACTGCATAGTTGGGGCGCAGGAACGAGAAACCTTTTATCTTCCGCCCTGTTGGGTTCGGCTCCTTTAACCGCAATTTCGGATTTAGCAACTATGCGTCTGGCCTCAAGATTTATAGGGATGCCACAGACCGCAGCACTTAAACGCATGATGAGTCAAATTGCGCCTTTGGACATTGAAGAAAAGGGACGTTTTGCAATCAGGTTGGGGATAGCAGCGGATAACTGGATTCAGACGGCCAATGCTCAAGCCAGATTTTTCGGAGAAACAACAGGACCGGAATTTACCAGGAGAATTGCAGATATTTCGATGCGTCTTTCCGGTCTTCAGCCCTGGACACAAGCCGGACGACAAGCCTTTGGAATTGAATTGTTAGGTTTTTTGGGCGACCAGACTAATAAAAAGTTTGATGATCTCCCTAAAAAATTACAGGACGCTTTTAACAGTTACGGGATTGGTAAAAATAAATGGGAAATAATCCGCCATACAAAGCTATATGAGCATAGAGGCGATAAATTTCTAAGACCTTTGGACATTGAGGCAAGAGGAGACCTGGCTCCTGGCGTCGGACGGGATCTGGCCCAGGACTTATTGGAGCTTTTGCATACCGAAACAGAATACGCTGTACCCACAGCCTCGATCCGTGCCAGGGCTACCCTCATGGGTGGAAGCAAGGGCGGAACATTACCTGGGGAAATCATTCGATCCTTTGGTATGTTCAAGAATTTTCCGGTGACTTTAACCTACACCCATATCATGCGGTATATTCAAATGGATGGGGTTTTCAATAAAATTATGTGGATGACTGAATTTATTATTGGCGGGACTTTCATGGGTGCGTTAGCCCTTCAGTCAAAAGATATAATAACCAGGGGTAGAGATCCCAGGCCGATGGATACCGCTGAATTTTGGGGGGCTGCATTGATGCAAGCCGGAGGTTTGGGGATCATGGGAGATTTTCTGTTTATGAATGTCAACCGGTTTGGCGGAGGATTGACGACGACAATAGCCGGTCCCTCCGTTCAGTTTTATAATGACGCCAAACAATTGACCGTGGGGAATATTATGGAAATGGCTCAAGGGAAAGATACCCGCTTCGGCAATGAGTTGGTCAGGTTTATCGGACGCTATGCTCCAGGGTCATCGAATTGGTACACAAGGCTGGCCTGGGAACGAATGGCCCTGGATACAATGCAGAAATGGGCGGATCCTGGGGCGGCAAGTTCATTTCGACGCCGAATGAGGAATCAAAAGAAACATTTGGGGTCGGATTCCTGGTGGCAACCTGGACGAACAATGCCATCAAGAGGACCAGAATTAGAAGGTGTGATAGGTCGATAGTATGGTTTTTTATTTGATTTACTTTTACAATACTCTAAAGGAGCTTTTGTCTTATGGCTGATTATGGAATTACAGCAGTAACCAGGAGGGTGGTTTATTCCGGATCCGCTGGCACTGGGCCTTATAATTTTAGTTTTCCTGTTTTGGTTCAGACTGACCTCGCGGTTTACAAAGATACCACCCTCCTAACTTTAACAACTGACTACACGGTAACACTTTCAGCAACAACCGGAACGGGTTCTGTTACCCTGGGATCATCGGCAAGCTCCGCCAATACCATAACGATTGTTGGGGCACGAAGTATTGAAAGATCCACAGATTTCGCTACCGGCGGGGATTTCCTGGCAAGCTCCATTAATACTGAACTCGATTCTCAAACCATTTTTAATCAGCAAGTAGCCGAGGATGCTGGCAGGTCAATCAAAGCTCCGGTTTATGATCCGACAACTGTTAACATGAATCTGCCGAAAGTATCAGATCGTGCCAGCAAACTTATGAGTTTTGACGCTTCTGGTAATCCGACAGTAACGGGAACTGACACTCTATCTTTAGCCACACTCCAGGCTTTCACAAATTATAAGACTGATGTGTTTTCGGGTAATGCTTCAACACAGGCTTTTACGTTATCGGCTTCCCCAGGAGGCACGACAAACACTTGGGTTTTTATCGATGGTGTTTTCCAGCAAGCCTCTACCTATACCGTTGCCGGTACAACATTAACATTTGGTACTGCTCCTCCAGCGGGTTCAAGTAACATCGAAGTGAAACACGGCACAGCAGCAGCGACCTTTGTTCCTGTGGCGGATTCGGTTAGTGGTGACGGGATTCATGGAGGAACAATAAGTAATTTTGCTAGTACGGGTATTGATGACAATGCTTCGAGTACAGCGATAACCATAGATTCATCTCAAAATGTAAAATTGGGAACTGATGGTGTTGCTTTGGCTTTCGGGGCTGATGGTGAAATCGTTCTGACGCATGTACACAATGTTGGATTGCGGATTGAAGATAACGACAAGATGTTATTCGGAACCGGTGCTGATCTCGAAATTTTCCATGATTCTTCGCATAGCTATATTAAAGACGTTGGGATCGGCGATCTATACATTCAAGGATCAAATACAGTTTATGTGAAGTCTGGCGATGGCGGCGAAACGATGGCTAGTTTTGGCGATGATGGTGCTGTCACACTGTACTACGATAATGCCGCAAAACTAGCTACTGTAACAGGCGGAGTTACGGTTACTGGTGTTTTAACGACAACCGGCAATATCGAGCTTGGTCATGCTTCTGACACCACGATAGCAAGATCAGGTTCTGGAGACATTACAATTGAAGGCAATGCCATTTATAGGGCTGGTGGCACTGACGTTCCGGTGGCGGATGGCGGAACCGGTGTTTCGTCCCTTACGGATGGGGGGCTATTATTAGGGTCTGGTACAGGCGCTATTACGGCTATGTCGGCATTGTCTGACGGTGAAATGATTGTCGGTGATGGAACTACTGATCCTGTAGCTGAAAGCGGCGCGACATTAAGAACGTCAATAGGAATTGGTACTGGCAACAGCCCCCAGTTTACAGGGATAGAACTGGGCCACGCAACCGACACAACGATAACCCGCTCTGGCAGCGGCGATGTCGCAATTGAGGGTAATGCAATTTACCGTGCGGGTGGTACTGACGTTCCTGTGGCAGATGGTGGAACGGGTGCATCTACGCTTACAGATGGAGGCGTCTTACTTGGTAGTGGGACAGGAGCCATCACGCCAATGGCGGTTCTTTCCGATGGTGAAATGATTGTCGGTGATGGAAGCACAGATCCGGTTGCAGAATCAGGAGCAACATTACGGACCTCTATCGGTGTGGGTACAGGGGATTCACCGCAACTCACAGCCGTCAATATAGGCCATGCAACCGACACAACTCTTGCAAGGTCCGGTTCTGGAGACCTGACGATTGAGGGCAATGCTATTTACAGGGCGGGTGGAACAGATGTGCCGGTCGCAGACGGCGGAACGGGAGCCAGTAGTTTAACCGATGGCGGGGTTCTCCTGGGTAGCGGCACAGGAGCTATTACCCCAATGGCAGTTTTGTCAGACGGTGAAATGATCGTTGGTGATGGAAGCACAGATCCGGTTGCAGAATCAGGAGCAACATTACGGACCTCTATCGGTGTTGGAACTGGAGATAGTCCACAATTTACAGGGATAGAACTGGGCCATGCTTCTGACACCACGATAGCAAGATCAGGTTCTGGTGCGGTCACGATTGAAGGCGTTGGAATCGCAACTGCCACAAATTCGATGACCCTTTCATCCAAGACTCTTACCAGCCCCGTTTTAAATACGTCTGTCAGTGGAACAGGAGTCAAAGACGAAGATAACATGGCGAGTGATTCCGCCACTCATTTGGCGACACAACAAAGCATTAAGGCTTACGTCGATGCTAATGCTGGTGGTGGTTCCGGCTCTGCCGATAATCTCGTGATCAACGGATGTATGCGAGTCGCACAGCGAGGCGGCAGTCATGCCACGCTTACGGCAACGACATCCACCCTAGACCGTTGGGAGTGGATCGATTCTGGCACGACGGCTGGCGTGGTAACGATTACTCAAGACACTGATACACCGACCGTTGCTGAAGCGGATTTCAATTTTATGAACAGTCTGAAGATCGATGTGACGACGGCGGAGACTCTGGGATCAGCGGACGCAGCACTTTATCTTAGCCAAAAGATTGAAGCACAGGATTGCACTCTTTTTGGTCATGGCGCATCTGGTGCATTAAGTGCGACTCTTTCATTCTGGATAAAATCGACCAAGATCGGCATCTTCTGTGTGAACGTGGATAGGAATGATGCTTCCGAGAAGTACACTTCCGAGTTCACTATTGGAACTACCAATACCTGGGAAAAGAAAACCGTCACCATCCCAGGAGACACCGGCGGCACAGCTGTCGCTGACGATAACGGTATCGGCCTGGCAATTCAATTTATGATGTCTGTCGGCGGTGATGGAGACACGGCAACGAAGGATGCGTGGAACGCTAGTGGCGCGACGGAATTAGCCACGTCGAGCCAAGTGAATTTGCTAGATAACACCAGCAACAATGTCCTTATAACCGGCGTGCAATACGAGGTCGGTAGTTCAGCCACAGCATTTATGGTGCGGTCATATCAGGAAGAGTTGGAACTGTGCATGCGGTATGCGCATTGGCTTTATATAAATACTGCGTATCAGCCATTCTGCACCGTCTACGCTGCCTCGACGACACAGGTTCGTGGAGAGTACACCTATCCGGTGATCATGCGTACCGCCCCAAGTACCTCGGATTCTAATCCGACCTCTCTGGCGGTGACTTACGCGGCTGGTGCCCAGACCGTTCTTTCCGCTCTTGTAACAGAACGAGAAGGAACCACGTCGATGGCAGTAATTGGTACAATAGGATCGGCAGACCTTACGGACAACGAAGGATGCTACATCCGGTCTGGCGGAGCTACGAACGCTATTGTGAAAATGGAAGCGGAGTTATAGATATGGAAATAAAGACAGTCCAGATAAAACAAGATGATCAAGGAGTGTACGGGTATATAGTGAACGGCGAGTGGAGTGTTCCGCCCTTTCCAGACAATGTTGACTATGCTGCGGTTCAGGAATGGATTGCCGCTGGTAACACACCCGATGCCGCTGCCGCTGCCCCGCCCCTAGATACAGATCAACAAAAGGTTGAACACCGAATTGGTAAAGATCCGGTTTTGGAAGCCCTCGTAAAGCGGATGGCGCGGTTAGAGAGTAAGACCACGAGGGAAGTCATTGATGAATTGAAAGCTGAGTTATAAAAAAAGGATTAACAAATGGCTCTAACCAAAGTTGTCCAGGGTGTTATTGCTGATAACGCAATCGGGAGTGACCAGATCGCTGCTAATGCGGTGATTGCGGCGAAGATTCCGGACGCCAGCATTACTTTAGCAAAGATCGTAGCCGGACAAGGGTTAGTCCCATCCGGATCGATGCTGGTTTATGGCGGTGCTTCGGCTCCTACAGGCTGGCTTCTTTGTCATGGTCAAAGTATTTCCCGCTCTACTTACGCCGCCCTTTTTACTGCCCTCTCAACTACCTACGGATCTGTTGATGGAAACACATTCAATATACCTGATCTTCGGGGGCGTGTAATCGCCGGTCAAGATGACATGGGAGGTTCTTCAGCTAACCGCCTGACCACTCCTATAAATGGAGATACCCTGGGTGCGGCTGGCGGTGTGGAAAGTCATGCCCTGTCAATCGCGGAGTTAGCGGCTCATACCCATACAATTACGCCAATGAAGCAGGATGCCCCAAGGGACGGCGGGGGGTCGGGGAATGTTTATGACGCAGCTAGTGGAACAATCACATCGAGTTCCACGGGTTCCGGTTCGGCTCACACGAATGTCCAGCCTACAATCATTCTGAATTATATTATCAAAACATGAAAATACTCGCCGCCATATTGATTTCAATTTTCCTGGCATTTCCATTGGCGGCACATGCTCAAGGTGTTCCCTGCGGTCCTGAAGATCCAGCAAAGAACTTATTAAAATTGCATGACGAACATCCAAGAGTTGTTGGTATGACGAACCGAGGAGCAATGATGACACTCTACATTTCGGACAAGGGAAATTGGAGTCTGATTGTTTTTTTGCCGAGGCAAGTTCTGTTTTGCATGGTGGATTCCGGCAAACAGATTGAATTTATTTCTGCCCCAAAGTTAAAAAAAAAATAAGGGTTTATTAGTATGGCTTCCAAACGCACCCCAACGATGATTGCCGCAGATGCGTTACAAGAAGCTAGAAAAGCCAACGATGCTATTCGAAAGCACACAATCGAATGTTCTGAAAAGTGGACAGAATGTAATGACACTCTCAAAGACCTCAAATCTCGATGGGAGAAATTAGCCTGGATGATTTGCGCCAGTGTTTTGACCGGGGCAACAGCAATAGTTTTAAAAGAATTTTTAACTTAGGAGAATATTATGGATTGGATGATTGGTAGAATTAGAGAACCGTCTACCTGGGCTGCTGTAGCAGTGGCTTTTGTCATTGGCGGTATGCTGTTGGACGCTGGCTGGCCTCTGGTCCTGGCGGCGGTCAGTGCAGCAGGGGCGATTCTATTGAAAGAAAAGTATATCTGAAATGATCCCTTTCGTTGGTCCCTTAATCGAGCTTGGTGGAACACTTCTCAAGAATTGGTTTGAGAAAAAGAAAACCGAATCGGAAGAGAAGTTAAAGATCGCCAGGGCGAAAGCTGTTGCCGAAATTAATTGGGATATCGAGATGGCAAAAGCAAGTGCCGGATCCTGGAAAGACGAATACTGGACCATTTTGCTAAGTATTCCACTAGTCCTTTGCTTCTTTGAGGACACAGCACCTTACATTAAACAGGGGTTTCTCGTTTTAAAAATGTCAGTTCCTGATTGGTATGTCGCCGCCTGCGGAGCAGCGATAGCAGCCGCTTTCGGCTACAGGGGATTTCACAAGGTCATGCAAAACAGGAAACCTAAATGAAGGAACTGAGCAAGCTGGTTAATTTAGAAACATTAGACATCATGGCGCGAACAATCTGGGGAGAAGCTCGGAACCAGGGACCGGATGGAATGGCTGCGGTTGCTCATACGATAATTAACCGAGCTTATAAACAATCCTGGTATGGAAAGACTTTTGCTGATGTCTGCTTAAAACCGTTTCAGTTTTCCTGCTGGAATGAGCATGATCCGAACAGAGATAAAATTCTAGCCCTTCAATACGACGACTGCGATCTTCTGATTTGTATTTCTGCGGCGGCATTATCCCTGGGAGGAAATGTTCCGGACCTGACCAATGGAGCTACCCACTATCACACAACAGGTGTAAATCCACCTTGGGCTAAAAACAAAACTCCAAACTGTCAAATTGGAGATCACTTATTTTATTCGGGGATTGATGGATAAGAAACACCATGATGGTGATCACGCTGAAGCCATTGCCGCAGAATATTTTGTCGCAAAAGGGTATTGGGTTTTCTATACTCCACACGCCCATTCCCCTGTCGATCTGATTGCCATCAACCCCCGTCCGGAAGTTATCTTTATTGACGTAAAAAAAGATACGGAAAGAATACTCAGTGGTCGGCGCAAACCGACTCGCATTACGCGGGTTCGGTCGGCTTTGCAAAAACTGATTGGGGTTCGGATTTGTTATGTAGATTTGAAAACACGCCAGGTTCATCTTTCTGAACACAAAGAGTAATCGACCGATCCCGTCCATGATCAAAATTAATCCGCCCTTTATTCCGCAGTTTGTGCATCAAATTGTTAATCGCATTAAGAGATTTATAACCTAGCTCCTGTGCAATCTCACGATAGCAAGGCGCGAATCCTTCTTTCTCACTGTACTCTTTAATGTAAATCACGGCCTTGTTTTCGATGTCTCTTAATCTTCGTGGATCCCGATTTTTAATCATCAATGATACCCCTTTATTTTAATGCTTTTACTTCTTTGTGCTGGTCTGGCTTTTACAACATACTCAGTACGGGGAGGTGTCATTCCCCAAATAACCTCGGCAACAGTTTTACCATTTTCAATGACCATCGCTTTCTCTTTGGCCCCCATATAGTCCATAAGAACAGTCATAATTTCCCTCTTGTGAGATGCCAGGGCTTTAGCCGCAGCCTCATTATCCAAATATTCCATCGCTAGTTCACTTAA